>VFQT010000016.1_pt1 | contig 309110 bp, 310 predicted proteins | sample 3512381 | NCBI WGS metagenome assembly VFQT01 (sample SAMN10412376, study PRJNA504923) | tailings metagenome | isolation source: Relicate 2 Philex TSF3 active mining site | place: Philippines: Tuba, Benguet | collected 2017-08-29
CGCCGCTGTGGTCAATGCTGCAGATGTCGCTGTCAAGCAAACAGAGTCGTTTTGACTTCTTTCCAGATTTCACATGGGAGTGGAGTAACTACTCCACGGCTCTCACTGATTTCGGACCACAGTTCGGGCGCAGCTTTCTGTACGCCGGAATAGCCACAGTTCTCACCATCGTTATCGGTTACCCCATGGCGTATTTCATCGCGTTTCGTGGCGGAAAGTATCGAACGTTGCTACTGGGGTTGATCGCTGTTCCATTTTTTACGTCGTATCTCATTCGTACCTTGGCATGGCAAAACCTGCTGGCTGATAGCGGACCAGTGGTGTCAGCGCTCAGCACAATTCGCGCCGACAACGTGCTGGAATGGCTCGGCATCATGGACAACGGTCGCCTTATCAATACGCCCGCCGCGGTCATCGGCGGATTGACCTACAACTTCTTGCCGTTCATGATTCTTCCGCTGTACGTCAGTTTGGAAAAGATTGATACCCGATTGGTGGACGCCGCAATGGATCTGTACACCACGGCAAATGGTGCGTTTCGGCGCGTGGTCTTTCCGTTGTCATTGCCGGGTGTTTTTGCGGGAAGTCTCTTGGTGTTTATTCCGGCTGCCGGCGACTTTGTGAATGCACAGTTCTTGGGAAGTCCCAGTACCACCATGGTGGGTAACTCTATTCAGAATCAATTTCTTCGTGAGTTGAACTATCCCGTTGCATCGGCCATGTCGTTTGTTTTGATGGCAATCATCACGGTGTCAGTGTTGATCTATGCCAAGTTCATGGGAACGGATGACTTGGTATGACCGCTGCGCGAGGTTTCCGAGAAAAAACCGGACGTCGTCTGGTCAATCTTTCTGCGCTGTTGGGTTTGTTGTATCTGTTTGCACCGATCTTTGTCATTGTGCTGTTTTCTTTTAACAAGCCCAAAGGCAAGTACAACATTGTGTGGCAAGAGTTCACTCTTGAGAATTGGGCAAATCCGTTCTCACGCCCTGAATTCACTGACGCATTAGTTGTCAGTCTCCAGGTGGCGGCTGTGTCAACAACAATTGCCACCATTTTGGGAACACTTATCGCAATTTCGCTCAGTAGGTATCGCTTCAAGGGCAGTGGTGCCGTGAATCTGTTTCTTGTCTTGCCATTGACATCACCGGAAATTGTTTTGGGTTCATCCCTGGCCACCTTGTTCTTGGCGCGTGGCGTTGAGCGTGGGTTCGTCACCGTCATTATTGCCCACGTCATGTTCCAAGTGTCGTTCGTTGCGGTGACTTTGCGCGCACGAATTCGTGGATTCGATTGGACACTTGAGCAAGCTGCTTTAGATCTTGGGGCATCCCCGCAGCGTGCTTTCTGGAAAGTGACGTTCCCCTTGATTCTTCCGGGAATTCTGGCAGCAGCTCTTCTGTCGTTTGCGCTGTCGCTGGACGATTTCATCATTACGTTCTTCAATGCGGGTTCAGTGGTGACATTCCCGCTACAGGTATTTGGTGCTTCGCGTGTCGCAATTCCTCCACAATTGAATGTGTTGGCAAGCATGTTGCTGATGGGCAGTATTGCCATCATGGTGGGTGGACTTATCTTTGAGTCACGCCGCCAACGCCACATCATGGGCGCGCAGCGAAAGCGAGGCTAAACATGTCGGCGTCGTCGCGCATTGCAGTAGAGCCGGCGGGCTCTCCCGAATGGGTGCGACAAGCCGTTATTGATGGTGGGGGAGTTGTGTCTTCGCCAAGCGATGCATCGGCTGTTGTGTGGACAGCTGCGAAAGACGCTGACGGGTTGCACACGTTGTTGAATAACCATCCACATTTGGATTGGGTGCAAGTTCCATTTGCTGGAATCGAAAATTTTGTTCCCATCTTGGATGATCAGCGCACATGGACGTGTGGCAAGGGTGTGTACGCAGAACCGGTGGCCGAGCACGCACTTGCGCTCGCATTGGCAGGACTCCGCAATATTGCAGACTATGCGCGTGCTGAACAGTGGTCTGGTCCAGTTGGTCGCAATCTTCTGGGCGCTCACGTCACAATTGTGGGTGGCGGCGGAATTACGGAATCGCTGATCAGGCTGCTGTCCCCATTTCACTGCAACATCACAGTTGTGCGTCGCTCGGTGGAACACATTGAAGGCGCTGACACTGTGGTGAGTTCCGATGATCTCATTCACGCCATCACTGGTGCTGACGTAGTGATTCTTGCGCTGTCCCTCACCGATGAAACGCGCGGCATGTTTGGCCGCCCTGAGTTTGAGGTGATGGAGCCACATGCGTGGATTATCAACGTTGCGCGTGGCGGCCACATTGTGACTGATGATTTGGTGTGGGCTCTACAGAACAACGTCATCGGCGGCGCAGCGCTTGATGTGACTGATCCTGAACCGCTGCCAAATAACCATCCGTTGTGGAGTTTGCCCAATTGCATAATCACCCCACACATTGGGAATACTCCCGAGATGGCTGTTCCGTTGTTATCGGAGCGAATTACGCAGAATGTGCGTCGGTACATTGGTGGAGAACCACTCATTGGACTCGTCGATATTCGCAATGGCTACTAATAGAAATCTCTACGCAATACTCGGAGTGACGTCACGCGCTACTCCAGAAGAGATTCGTAGTGCGTATAGAACCTTGGCACGGCAATTGCATCCCGATGTTGCCGGTGCAACGCCGGGTGCTGCGGGGCGTATGGCCGAGGTAAATCATGCGTGGTCCGTCTTGTCTGACCCCGCTGCTCGTTATGAATACGACGCACTTCAACGCGCACATCAGCGAAGCGATGGTTCTGCGGTGCCGCCCAGTAGGGATGGCGTGCGAACCACAACGGTTCCGCGACAAATAGTTCCTCCTCGTTTTCCGTGGCGCGCAATGCTGTTTGTTGCGGCTGCGGCGGCGCTTGTTGTTTTGGTTGCTCACGCATTTACCGAGCCCGCAGTTCCTGGTGTACCTGATCAGCTCATTCAGGCTGGCTCATGTGTGCAGATTGATCGCCAAGGCTTCGCCGTGGAAGTGGCGTGTGATGGACCCCACGATGGGGTGGTTGCATCGTTTGTGGCTATTGACCAGACTTGCCCAGCGGTGACTCGACCACATCTTGACCGTCAAGGGATGGGCAAGGCATGTGTTGAAGAGGCTCCTGCAAAGTAGGGGCTTGAGCCGTGGTTGGGTAATCTGACAGTCCCTTAAAGGGCGCGTAGCTCAGTCGGTTAGAGCACCACGTTCACATCGTGGGGGTCATGGGTTCGAGTCCCGTCGCGCCCACTAGATACGTGGTGCCATCGCACACATCAGGTTGTGCATCGTGGGGGTCATGGGTTCGAGTCCCGTCGCGCCCACTCAATCACAAGTAGTTTCTGTGGTGTGCGACGATTGTGTGAACGACCCGGGTGTGGTGCACCCGCTGAAGTGTCATACGGCATCGATAATGCAACGTTGACGGTCTGGGTGGACAATCGCGCAATTCTTGATCGCGAACATGCGGGACGCCTGTGTCGGCGTCATGCCGATGCACTGGTGGTCCCACGCGGGTGGACACTTGACGACCGGCGACAAGCCATTCCACAACTCTTTCGTACGTCCGACACCGAACAAAAGGCGTCAACGCCACGAACATCAACGCCTCGAAAGCCTGCAAAGAGTCGCCCAGCTGATGGTCCGTCGCTCTTTGAAACAATCGAAGCTGAATTAGCCGAACAAGAAGTATCTGTTCATCTCTCACCATCCGCACCCATCGACAATGGTGATGATCACGATGCACTTTCGGAGCCCGCACCATTAGAGATTGATCCGGACGAAACAAAAGCTATTCCGTGGTCACCCCATCTTCGAGGTGATGTTGGTGAGCCCTCTGATGAAGAAGAAACACCGGTGTTTGGAAGATTGCTTGGTCGAGCTTTTGGAAAGAAACAACAATGAAGTACTCGTCATTTGTCGATATTTCTGCTGCGAAGGACGCGGTTCATCCATTCGTCAACGACCTATCGCGCTATCCGCAGTGGATGCCGTTGGTTCATTCTGCTGAATCGTGCGGCGAAGACGTGTGGGACGTTGAATTACGAGCCAAGGTTGGTGTGTTTGCGCGGTCAAAACGTTTGCGCATGCGACGCACAATCGACGATGGGACTGTCATTGTCTTTGAGCGAGATGAGAATGACGGCAAACAGCGATCACCATGGATAATGCGAGTGGTGCTTGAGTCATTGGAAAATGGTTGCCGAGTGCGGATTGATTTGTCCTACGGCGGTTCGCTATGGACTGGTGGAGTTCTCGACAGAGTGCTCGCATCGCATGTTGATGCAGGAAAAGAAGGCTTGCGCTCGGTAGTTCAGGGCGCGTAAGCGACAAAGCGGCCATTGCTTCGGCGTTCCACGTTCAACGTGGTGTGAAAAGAACGCGACACTACGTGCCTCGAGAACTGGCAGATCTGGTTGCGAGTTCGGCACGCTCACAACGGTAGTGACGTGGCAAAGTGGGGGCATGGGTTCTGCGCCGAACGATGACCTTGCGTCTCGTCTCTGTGGCGTCATGGGTGTGGCTGGCATTGATTCGTTGCAGCGTCTGTCGGGTGGCGCATCACGGGAAACATGGCGATTCGCTGTGGGAGCAGAATCTTTCATCTTGCAACGAGTTCGTCCTGGGCGTCCTGATGGGTTGGGACAAGAACCCAAAGTTCTTCATGCGGCGTATAACGCTGGAGTTCCTGTTCCTGAGGTGGTGGTTGACGGTTCTGATTCCACGGCGTTAGATCTGCCGTTCATGATTGTGCGAGCAGTAGACGGTGAAACTATTGCTCGAAAGATTCTCCGCGATGAACCATTTGAGCACGCTCGCTCGGTGTTGACTTCTCAGCTTGGTGAAGCAGCGGCACAACTGCATCGCGTTGATGTATCCCACATCAACGGATTGGTGTCCGCAGATCAATTAATGATGTATCAGAAGGTGATGGATGACCTTGGTGAACCTCACCCCATCTTTGAGATTGCGTTTCGATGGTTGGAGATGAACCGGCCAGCATCTACTGGGAAATGTCTGGTGCATGGAGATTTTCGCCTTGGGAACATGATTGTGAACTCGCAGGGCCTTGCCGCAGTGTTGGATTGGGAGTTGGCACATCTTGGAGACCCAATGGAAGATTTGGGTTGGCTATGTGTTCGCGCATGGCGCTTTGGAGGTGCGTCTCCAGTGGCAGGGGTGGGAACTTATGAACAACTGTTCGATGCATATGAAAAGTCATCTGGCGTGCGACCCGACCCCGTCGTGGTTCGCTGGTGGGAAATTCTTGGCACTTTAAAATGGGGAATTATGTGCATCGTGCAAGCGAATACTCATCTCTCGGGAGTTTCGCGAAGCCATGAACTCGCGGCCATCGGACGACGCGTGTGTGAGAACGAATATGACATCGTTCGTTTGTTGCAAGAGGCGTTGTCGTGACCAGTCCTCATGACAGACCGACTGCGATTGAGCTCATTGAGTCGGTTCGAGAATGGCTCGAAAAAGATGTCGCACGTGCAGTCGATGGCCGGCTGTCGTTCCACACCCGAGTTGCCATCAATTCGCTCAATATCGTGTTGCGCGAATTGGAAGACGGTGAAGCGATGAGTTCGCGTCATCGGGACGTTCTCAAAGGACTTGGAGTTCAGTCCGATTCAGAGTTATCCAAAAGAATTCGTGCAGGAGAATTCGACACATCATTAGGTGCGCTTCTCACAGCATTGGAGCCAGTGATCACTGACAAGGTTGCGGTGGCAAATCCGAACTATTTGATGTCGTGATGACGGATGGGCTTGGGTGTCACTGTGACAGGTTGACCCGCAGCAAGTTGGCCACACGCAGCGGCAATCTCGGTTCCACGGTTGTTACGTGTGGTGGCGTTGACACCAAGGTCTCGTAGCAAGCGTTGAAATGCTGCAACACGAGCAGGGGAGCTGCCCACAGTTGGCCAACCTGGGGTGGGGTTTAGCGGAATGAGATTGACATGTGCCGATGGCGTGAGCTGTAAACACAGGTCGGCAAGCTCTCGCGCATCTTGATCGGTGTCGTTCACGCCGTCTATCAATGCCCATTCAAATGTGACGCGTCGATTTTTTGTGTACAGGTAGTCCTTGCAGGACTGCAACAGCATCTCAAGTGGATATCGCTTATTGATGGGAACCAATTCGTCACGAAGGCTGTTGCGCGCAGCATGAAGTGACACTGCAAGATTGACAGGAAGTGGGCGAGTAGCCAACGTGCGAATACCTGGCACAATTCCGACCGTTGAGATGGTGAGGTGTCGTGCAGAGATTCCGATGTCTCCGTGAATTCGTTCAACTGCTCCCCACACATTTGGTTCGTTGGCCAATGGTTCGCCCATGCCCATGAACACGATGTTGTCAATACGTCGGTTGTGTTGCGCCGCTTCGCGAGCTGCACGTACCACTTGCTCAACAATCTCGCCTGTGGTGAGGTGGCGATTAAAGCCAGCTTGTCCTGTGGCGCAGAATCCACACGCCATGGCGCAACCGGCTTGGGTGCTGACACACACTGTGGCGCGGTTCTCGTAGTACATGAGGACTGTTTCGATGGGGTGCTGATCGTGAAGCAGGTTCCATAAGAACTTGATGGTGTCGCCATTGTCGCTCTCGGCACGCTTCACTTCAATGAGGGATTCGGGAAGGTTTTGTGCAAGGCGTTGACGCAGTGCAGCAGGCAGTGTGCTGATGTTGTTGGGGTGAAGAAAGTGGGTATACAACCCTGTCCATAACTGGTCGAGTCTGTATCGGGGTTCGCCCTCAAGAATGTGAGACAAATCTTCCCGAGTGGGTTCATACAGAGTGTTCATGATGGCGCCACATCTCCAACGAAAGCGTGCTCTTCGTGATGTGCAGTGAATCCCAATGATGTGTACAGCGAGATCGCTGGGGTGTTCTCTGCATCGACGTACAACATGGCAATTGGTGCTTCCGCATGATTGATGCTTGCGAGACCTGCAATGGCCATCTTCTTGCCAAGCCCACGTCCGGAAAAGTCGGGATGCACTGCAATGACATAAATCTCACCCATTGCAGGGTCTGTTTCGCGATGAATTTTTGTCCAGCAGAATGCGGTGATTGCGCCGTTGTCGCGATGAATTCGAAATCCATCCGCATTGAACCATGGCTCACTCTTCCGCGCTTCCAATGTGCTTCGAGTCCATCCGCCTTGTTCTGGGTGATGTTGAAATGCTGCATTGTTCACCGCGAGCCATTCATCTTCATCGGTTGATGAATTGAACGACGTGGTGGTGAAATGTGATGCAATCTCGAGCAGGTGTGGTTCAAGTGGTAGTGGACGACGAAGCTGCACAATTTTTCGACCCTGACGTAGGCCTGCATGTTCAGCCAATTGACGGTGAGTGTTGTTGGGTTCGAACACCCACCAATGAACATGGCCACCTCCTTCGTGTGACACCACACTGAGTGCAGCATCGATAAGGTCAGGGGCAATTTCCATGGTGTCGTATCGGTGATGGGGGTGGATGACCAGATCAAGGGTCCACGAGTCATTTCCTCGCGACACCTGGCAGTAGGCCAATGCATGGGAATGCGACGTTTCGCGAGCAATGATTCCCGCGAATCCGTCCTTGCCGCCAGAGTGAAGGTCAAGCCATAAATGGTCATTAAATGGTCGTGCGCCGTCAGCTCGCCATGCGTCGGTGAGAAGTGTGCCAACTTCTTGCATCGTGGCAGCATCCATATGGCGCTTGATGTCATAAGTGGGCACGGTCTCAGGGTACCTTCGAGGTGATGGGAAAGCCGAGAACGCCCGCTGGCCGCGCAAAAGAAGTGGCTGCACGATTGGCTGTGCTGTATCCCGGCGCAGAGTGTGAGTTAACTCACTCAAATCCGTATGAATTGCTTGCGGCCACCATTTTGTCTGCACAATGCACTGACGCTCGCGTCAACATGGTGACCCCGGCACTCTTTGCAAAGTATCCAACGCCCCAACTGTTGGCTGAAGCGAATCCTGCCGAGCTTGAAGCCATCATCAAGTCCACTGGCTTTTATCAAACCAAGGCACGCAACCTGATTGGCATGGCGACTCGTGTGGTGAACGAGTACAACGGCGAGATTCCGAGGGAGTTAGAAGACTTGGTCACATTGCCTGGCGTTGGGCGCAAGACAGGCAATGTGCTCCGAAGTGTTGTCTTCGATCTGCCGGGACTTGCCGTTGACACTCACGTGGGACGATTATCGCGGCGACTTGGGCTGACCACCGAAGAAGATCCGGTGAAAGTGGAGAAAGTTCTGAATGGGTTCTTGCCCCCGCACGAGTGGGGAAAGTTCAGTTTGCGACTCATTCTTCACGGTCGCCGTGTTTGTGATGCGAAAAAGCCCAAGTGCGCAGTGTGTGAGATGGAAGATATTTGTCCATCATCGCAATTGCCCACCAAGGCAAAGACCAAATGACACAGTGAAGTAGCGTTTCTGAAATGAGTGAGACTGTTCGCGCCGAACTTGGGGCAGCTGCCGATGCAATTGGTCAATATCGTCAGCGCATCGCGGGGCTACTCGACGCTGTGGGACCGAACCATGAAGATCTGATCAGTGCAATGTATGAAGCCGAGCGTGCACTAGTGAGCGCAGAGCGTTTGTTGGTGAGAGCCGAAAAACTCGCTCGTTAGGGCGACGGGCAAATGGCTAGGTTGACGTTGTGACACGGTTTGAGCCACGCGATCAGATTCGCGCAATGTCGGGGTATCACTCGCCTCAAGTTGACGTTCCTGTGCGTCTGAACACGAACGAGTCGCCATTTCCGCCACCGACAGAGTGGGTTACCATGCTGGCCGATATTGCGAACACTGTGTCATGGAATCGATATCCCGACCGCGAAGCCACTGAATTGCGAACTGTGATTGCGCAACGACACGGTGTCAGCCCAGACAATGTATTTGTCGCTAACGGATCAAATGAGGTTCTACAAACCATCTTGCTCACCTACGGCGGCCACGGTCGAACAGTTGTAACATTTGAACCGACATATCAGATGTACGGGCAAATAGCCCGAGTCACCGGAGCCAACGTGGTCACTGGTCAACGCGGCGATGACTTCACTCTTGACTCTGCAGAAATAGATCGAATTGTGCAACAACACAACCCTGCAGTCACGTTTTTGTGTAACCCAAATAATCCGACTGGCGTGATTGAGTCTCAAAAGAATTTGGACACGTTGTTGTCACTCGCATCCGGGATTGTGGTGGTAGACGAGGCATATGCCGAATTTGCGGATTGGTCTGCCATCAGTCTGGTGAACGAAGATCTCCCTCTCATTGTTACTCGCACATTCTCAAAGACCCTGTCGCTTGCCGCATTGAGGGTGGGCTACGCCATTGCGCCAACATGGGTCATTGAGCAATTGAACATTGCAGTTCTTCCGTATCACCTCGATGCCTTTAAGCAGGCGGCAACGGTGGCTGCATTATTGTTCACTTCTGAGATGGAGACGCGAGTATCTCTCATCAAGACTGAGCGTTCGCGCATCGAGCTCGCGCTACAGGGCCATGGAATTCGGGTGTGGCCAAGTGGGGCGAACTTTGTTCTCTTCCGACCCCACGGAGAGAACGTGCAAGGTTTCTGGTCTCAGTTATTGAACCACGGAGTGCTTGTGCGTGATTGCAGTGGTTGGCCACGCCTTGAAGGTTGTCTCCGTGTGACGGTGGGAACTCCACAAGAAAACGACATGTTCTTGTCTGCAGTCGAGGCGATTATGGCCTCGCATCGCTGAGCGAGTGTGGAAAACGTGAATATGTCCGCCGATTAGCGGCGAAACCAGCGAGAATAGAGATATGGCACGAATCGCCCACATCTCGCGAACCACCAAAGAGACGTCTATTGATGTCACACTCGATCTCGACGGAATTGGTCAGTCGCAAATCTCCACAGGCATTCCGTTTTATGACCACATGCTCGAGCAGTTGGCTCGACATGGAGGCTTCAATCTCACAATCGCTGCTACCGGCGACCTACACATCGATACGCACCACACTGTGGAAGACGTAGCTATTGCAGTGGGTGAGGCCTTACGAACTGCATTAGGCGATAAGGCAGGAGTTCGTCGTTTTGCCAGCGGCTTGTATCCGCTAGACGAAGCACTCGTGGAAATCGCATTGGACCTCAGTGGTCGTCCATTCGTGGAGTGGAATGTTGAACTTCCTGAATGCCTTCCGTTGGGCAGTCCGGCCTTTGACCCATCACTCGCAGAACATGCAATCGCATCATTGGCCACCACTGCAGCCATCACACTGCACGTCAATCTGAAAACCGGTCGCAATGTGCATCACATCATTGAGGCCACATTTAAAGGTCTCGCTCGTTGCTTGCGTGATGCGGTCAGAGTTGAGTCGTCAGGAGTCCCGTCCACAAAGGGCGTTCTTTCGTGAGCAATCGGGCTCGCATTGCGGTGCTCGACTACGGAATTGGCAACCTGCGATCTGCACAAAAAGCGCTAGAGCGTGCAGGTGCAGATGCTCGTTTAGTGACGGAGTCATCACAGGCTGAATCGGCAGATGCTGTAGTGCTTCCTGGTGTCGGCGCATTTGGGGCATGCATGGCTGCGTTGCGTCATTCCGGTCTTGATGCTGTGGTGGCCAGCGCAGTCGCATCTGGTGTGCCGTTTCTCGGAATTTGTGTCGGAATGCAGATGCTGTTCGATTCCAGTGAAGAAGACACTTCTGCTCAGGGGTTGGGCATCATCCCTGGTGTGGTCTCATGGTTGCCCACAGATGTTCCACGGCCGCAGATGCAATGGAATCAATTGTCTCTACGTTCCGATGATCCACTATTTCGCGGGTTAGGAACTTCGCCGTGGATGTACTTCGTTCACTCGTTGCACGGCATTCCATCGCATGCGGAGCATGTTGCGGCAACGGTTGAATACGGAACCACTGTCAATGTTGCTTTCCGCAAAAACAACGTGTTTGCCACTCAGTTCCATCCCGAGAAATCTGCCACTGCAGGCTTAGGGTTACTCGCCAATTTTGTGTCATCGGCGGTGTCGGCATGAATCTCTATCCCGCTATCGATCTGCTTGACGGCAAAGTGGTGCGACTTCGTCAAGGTGAGTACAACGACAGCACGGTCTATGGCGAAGATCCCGCGCGTGTCGCAGCATCCTTTGTGGAACAAGGCGCACAGTGGGTGCACATGGTTGATTTGAACGCTGCCCGAGATGACGGACCAGTGAATCGATCCATCATCGCGAGCGTTGTGTCATCCGTGCAGGGAAGAGCACGGGTACAAGTGGGCGGCGGGGTTCGCACGGTGGACGATGCCAAGGCTTTGGCCGATGCTGGAGTTGCACGTGTGGTGATGGGGTCAGCCGCAGTAGCGAATCCGGACATTGTGAATAGCGTTTCCACAATCGTGCACGTTGCAGTTGGGCTCGATCACAGGGACGGTATTGCGGCCACACACGGTTGGACACAATCGTCGGGAGTATCGGTCATGGAATTGTTGTCACTGTTTCCCGCGGCCTCTGCGTTTGTCATTACCGACATCTCGCGTGACGGAATGTTGAGTGGTCCCGATGTTGAGGGGCTGTCACGTGCGGCGGTAGCAACCACGATTCCTGTGATTGCCAGTGGTGGAGTGGGGAATATCGAGCATTTACAGCAATTGGCTGCAGTGTCGGCCCTTGATGGCGTCATTGTTGGTAAAGCTCTTTATGAAGGCCAATTCACGGTGGCTGATGCAGTGGCGGCACTGTCATGACATCCGACATCGTTGCGCGTGTTATTCCTTGTCTCGATGTCACCAACGGCCGAGTAGTCAAGGGCGTGAATTTTGTTGATCTCCGCGACGCCGGTGACCCCGTTGAACTCGCTGCGCGTTACGACACTCAAGGAGCCGATGAATTGGTGTTTCTTGACATCACGGCGTCATCTGATGGTCGAAAAACAATGGTTGACATGGTGTCGCGTACTGCGGAGGAAGTGTTCATTCCTTTCACTGTGGGCGGAGGAATTCGCGAACTAGCCGACGCTCGCACAATGTTGCGGGCCGGTGCAGACAAGGTCAGCGTCAACACTGCGGCCGTGCAACGACCAGAAGTTATTGCTGACATTGCGCAAGAGTTTGGAGCGCAATGCGTTGTGTGTGCCATTGATGCGAAATGGAATGCTTCAGAGGGTCGCTGGAAAGTCTTTCTGCATGGCGGTCGCACCGAAACAGAGATAGATGCCGTTGAGTGGGCGGTGAAGGCAGTTGCTCTGGGGGCAGGCGAAATATTGCTGACCTCTATGGATCGAGACGGAACGCGCGACGGATTTGATGTTGCCCTCACACGTGCAGTGTCCGATGCCGTTTCTGTTCCAGTCATCGCGAGCGGTGGTGTTGGTACCTTGCAGCATCTGTCCGATGGTGTTCTGGAGGGTGGTGCCACTGGTGTGCTCGCGGCATCAATTTTTCACTTCGGCGAATTCACTATTGCTCAGGCCAAAGAGTCAATGGCAGCGAATGGAATTCGAGTTCGCCCAGTGAATTGATTCTGGTTACTGAAGTACTTGACTCAGTGCTTCAGCAGCAGCCTTCTCGGCACCTATTGCAATCATGTGATCAACATTGGGGAGCACACTCACCGTTGTATTTGTCCAGTCGGCAATATGTGCAATCAGGGCATTCGGATCTGTGAATTGATCATGCTCTGGGGCAACCAGAATTTTGGGAAAGGAATATCGGACCGACGTTGGTGTGGTCTTCAGCATCGCGAGTGGCGGTGCGATTGCTATCCAGCCTGCTATGAGTGGATGAGTGACATTGAGTGCTACCACCGAGCCAAACGAGTAGCCACTCATCACAATTGCGCCATCGGGGTTCATCATGTCGGCTAGTTCGCACGCGGCAACCAAGTCGAGTCGTTCGGCGTCTCCGTCGTCATGTACGCCTCCGGAGTTTCCTACTCCGCGAAAATCAACTGCTATGGAATGACAATCCGCCTGTAGTGCCGCACGCTGGAGAGCGGCAACCACATGATTGTGTCGGTCGCCTCCATAGAGGGGATGGGGGTGCCCAATGATGACTGTTCCGCGCACCTCTGGGGCATCGGTCCGCATGACATCGGCCTCAATTTCAATCCCATCGATGGTTTCTAGATAAACGGTTTCCACTCCCATGAATCGAGACGGTACCGTGCTGAGGGTGAGTGAAGACGAAAAGAAGCTCCCCATTCAGATGCTGAACGACCGTCTCTTGGTCCGGATCCCCCAAAGCGAAGGGGAACGGCGCTCATCGGGGGGCATCCTTATCCCCGCTACAGCGCAAATCAGTAAGCGTTTGGTGTGGGCCGAAGTGGTGGCGCTTGGGGTCAATGTTCGAGCCGCCGAAGTAGGCGACCAAGTTCTCTTTAGTCCAGAAGATCGGTACGAGGTCGAGGTGCAGGGAACCGACTACATCATGTTGCGTGAACGCGACATTCATGCAGTTGCTGCATCACGCATTGAGGTAGGAACAGGTTTGTACATCTGATGAGCAATCAACCCCAGGGTCGCGTCATTGTGGCCACTCAAGAACAACTCGATGCCGTCACGTACAACGCCGATGGGTTGGTGCCTGCAATTGCGCAGTGCGTCGATACCGGTCAGATTCTGATGATGGCGTGGATGAACAAAGAGTCACTCGCAATGACCTTTGCCGAAGGCCGCATGGTCTATTGGAGTCGCAGTCGTCAAGAGTTGTGGCGAAAGGGCGATACCAGTGGTGATCGTCAGTTCGTGCGCGAGGCATATTTTGACTGTGATGGCGACACGTTGCTCTTTGTTGTTGAACAAGAAGGGAAGGGCGCTTGCCATACCGGTGAGCGTTCCTGCTTCTACCGCGCTTTCGGATCTCAGGCGTGACTACAGAGATTCGTCCCACTCGTGACGAGTTCATTGCTCTGGCTCACGAACACACCGTGGTGCCGGTGTGGACGCAAATTCTTGCCGACCTAGAAACTCCCGTTGCCGCCTACATCAAGTTGGTGGGCGATGGCGATGGATTTCTCCTTGAATCAGTCGAACATGGAGAACGGTGGAGTCGATATTCGTTTGTTGGTCGTCAACCACGCGGAACTCTCACACTTCGAAATGGAGTATTGACAACAACAGGTGAGGTGCCCGACAGCGTCCCGCTTGACAAGGGCATGTTGGCTGCCATGGACGAACTACTTCGCATCTATCGTGCGCCCATCTTCCCGGACCTGCCACCGTTACAAGGCGGATTAATGGGTCACCTTGGCTATGACGTTGTGCGCGAGGTGGAAAGCCTCCCGAACGTTCCGAATGATGACCGGCAATTACCCGATGCTTCCATCAGCATTATTGGGTCTCTTGCTGCGTTCGATCACTGGCGTCAACGCGTGTATCTATTGGAGAGTGTTCCTGTTGATCGAATGTCAGACGACGAGGTGGGGCGTGCCTATGACGCTGCGGTGCAGCGTGTACATCAGTTGGTGACAGATCTCGCACGGCCACTTCCATATGTTGCAGTTGAACCGCCGGTGCCCGGGGAAGATTTGCCCACCACCAAATCGTCGATGCCGCATGGTGAATACCAACGTGCAGTTGAAGTCGCAAAGGAATACATTCGTGCGGGGGACATCTTCCAAGTTGTGTTGTCGCAACGGTTTGATGTTGATCTGTCGGCAGATCCGTTCGATGTGTATCGCGTTTTGCGACAGGTGAACCCAAGTCCCTACATGTATTACGTAAAGCAGCCCGAGCTCACAATTGTGGGAGGGTCTCCAGAGCCAATGGTGCAAGTCATTAATGGCCGGGTTATTTCACGTCCCATCGCTGGAACACGCAAGCGCGGTTCAAACGATGAACATGATCGTCGATTGGCAGCAGAACTTCGTGAGAATCCAAAAGAAGTGGCAGAGCACATCATGTTGGTTGACCTTGCGCGAAATGATGTGGGTCGCGTTGCAGAATACGGGTCGGTCACCATGGACGAACTAATGACGCTCGAGCGCTATAGCCACGTCATGCATCTCACGTCACAGGTGTCTGGTGATGTTCGTCAGGGTCTCAGCCCCATTGACGTCTTGCGCGCAACTTTGCCCGCAGGCACGGTAAGTGGAGCACCGAAAGTTCGCGCCATGGAAATCATTGATGAGCTCGAGCCAGTGAAGCGTGGCCCATACGCCGGTGTTGTTGGATATGTGGACTTTTCGGGCAATCTCGACACCGCAATTGCTATTCGCACCATGTTTGTGGGGCCGAAGTTCGCAAGCTTGCAGGCTGGTGCGGGCATCGTGGCAGACAGTGACCCCGTCGACGAAGATCTCGAGTGTGCCAATAAGGCGCGAGCACTATTGGCAACAATCCCTGCTGCAGAACGAATGACTACACGCCGCCGAGAAGCAGGAACACACGCATGACACAGACGGTGTGGGCAAACAGTGAGCGTGATGTTGTGCATGTACGCGGTGCCGACTCGGCAATGTTTCTTCATAGTCAATTGGCTCAAGACATCGGTTCAGTAGGTGTGGGGGAAAGCGTTCACAGCCTGTTGTTGGAGCCGACAGGCCATGTTCACTCCATTGTCAGAGTTGTGCGCCACGACGAACACTTCTTCACTCTTGATGTTGATGGCGGATTTGGAGAATCCATCATCACGCGACTTCAGAGATTTGTGTTGCGTTCCGATGTTGTCTTGACTTTCAGTGACTGGGTGGTGCGTTCATATCGCGGTCCTAATGTGGCAGAGCAATTGGCCACCCAGAAAGGCCGAGCCGTTGTTGGTTGGGGGCAGTCGGGCGCAGTTGACATTGTCGGAGAAAACGCAGCGTTACCTGAAGTAGGGGAACCAACGGAGCCTGGACATATCGACATGTTGCGAGTCGATGCGCAATGGCCTCGATTAGGTGTTGACGTGTTGGTGGGCGACATTCCCGCAACAACGGGAATAGTTCCAGTTGCTGTGAGCTTTACAAAGGGTTGTTATCCCGGCCAAGAGTTGGTGGAACGAATGGATTCACGCGGAGCTGGTGCACCAGTGAACCTGCGTGTTGTTCCGCGCGATGGATTAGGGGTTGGGGCTCGCGTTGAGGTTTCTGCAACAGATAACGGCACCATCACATCAGTTGGCTTTACCCATGCGTTGGTTCGCGTTGGTCGCCAGTCGTCAATTGGTGAACCACTCGGCGTGAACATCTAGTCTCGGTCGCAATTCTGCAAACTCGGGAAAATGGCGCAGGCTGCGTTGTAGTTCTCCGGTGGTGATCTGAGACGACGCAGCGGCTCGTAGCCACGCGGCAGATAGGTCGAGATTGTGTTGGGCTAATGCAGCTCTGGCCGCACCAAATGCGGTATCAAACGATGGGCACAAGGTGTAGGCCTGCGTGGCGTATGAAAGCGCTAAATGGTGCTCGTTCAGGTCGAGCATGGAAGAAATAACAACACCATCAATCTCTGGATTTCCTTGTGGTGCAAGCTGTGATTGGGTGAGTGCCTTCCGGAGGCGATGCGGAAGGAACAACTGTTGCCATTGCAGAATGAGCATGAACGCAAAGAGCGGCACTAGCCCCGCCACTCCGGCAAAAAGACTGATTGCTCCACCAATGATGGTGAGCGCGAAGCTAATTTGCAGCACTCGCATCTTTCCGCGTTGAGGGAAAATTCGTTCGGCAACTTCGCCCACGATTGCTCCACCATCAAGTGGCGCGATAGGGATGAGGTTGAGTGCACCAAGTGCAATGCCTGCCCACCAGACCGCTGCCGCAAACTCGCTAGATGCAATGTCTTCTCGGCTGAAGGGGTTGATTCCAAAAGCAACCAGCGCAATCATTGCGCTGCCAATCTGCAGTGTTGGACCAAACAACGTGATGACGATTTTTTGACGCCATGTCAATGGTGCCGGCGGTTCATATGTTGCATACGCCACCATGAAATCAAGCGCGATAGATGCGTCACATTTATTGAATCGCGCAGCCAGTGCGTGTCCAAGTTCATGGATCACTGTAAAGAGCGCAACTGCGGCAGCAACCCACAGCCCCAACGGAAACGGATACAGAAATGCCAAGAGGAGGACGAATGCGGCGAACCCTGGTTTGACGGTGGTGGGAAATCCGAAGAGCGGAAATGTCCCTCGACGTGGCGAGGTCGCACTACGGGCCATAGGACGAAGTGTAGAGATGCAGATGGCGTCTCTGGCGTCGGCTGGGTGATGCTCATACTCGGTATCGAGGCGGTGCCTGTGGGTGGGTGTTCCTAGACTGCAGGCGTGCCACTTATCTATGCCTTCGATCACAAGCACCGTCGTGCTCCAATGGACATGAAAGACCTACTCGGTGGCAAGGGGGCAAACCTTGCAGAGATGATGAGCGTTCTGTCGCTTCCTGTTCCGCACGGTTTCACCATCACTACAGATGCTTGCCGTGCGTACATGCATGGTGGCTGGCCCAAAGGCCTAGACGATGAGATCGCGCGACATGTGGCGTCGCTTGAGAAGAAGATGGGGCGCCGTTTGGGTGATGCACGCGATCCGTTGTTGGTATCGGTTCGTTCCGGCGCGAAGTTCTCCATGCCAGGGATGATGGACACGGTGTTGAACCTTGGTCTGAATGACAAAAGCGTGGTGGGTTTGGCGGAATCCACGCAAAACGAACGCTTTGCGTATGACTCGTATCGACGCTTCATCTCCATGTACGGGCGCATCGTGTTGGGAATAGACGGTGACGTTTTTGAACATGAATTGGTGGCGGCCAAGACCAAGGCTGCGGTTCAGACAGATGCAGAGCTTTCTGCAGATGTTCTCAAAGGTCTCTGCCAGACCTATAAGCAGGCTGTTGCTGCAGCCACGGGAAAGCCATTTCCTCAAGACCCAGTCAAACAATTGCGTGGCGCGGTTGAAGCAGTTTTCCGATCATGGAACGGGCCACGAGCCATTGCATATCGCGTGCGCGAAAAAATTAGCCACGAATTGGGCACTGCTGTCAACGTGCAGGCAATGGTATTTGGAAATCGTGATGACAACTCTGGAACGGGTGTGGGCTTTACGCGCAATGCTGCCACTGGTGAGAATCAACCGTATGGCGACTTCTTGGTGAACGCACAAGGCGAAGATGTTGTTGCGGGAATTCGAAACACTGAAGACCTCAATGCCTTGAAGAAAAAGTTCCCCAACATCCACGCAGAACTGATGGAGATTTTCGCGCGCCTTGAACGACACTACAAAGACATGTGTGACACAGAGTTCACCATTGATCAAGGCAAGTTGTGGATGTTGCAGACACGAGTCGGTAAACGAACCGGGGCAGCAGCACTCAAGATGGCTGTTGACATGACCCGTCCCACCGGAACAGGCAAGAAAGCATGGAAGATTTCGCAACGTGATGCCATCATGCGAGTCACCGCAGATCATCTTGACCAAGTGTTGCATCCGCAATTTGCGCGCAAGACAACTCCCATTACTAAAGGTCTTGCTGCATCGCCTGGTGCTGCTGTTGGGCAGGTGTATTTCACTGCAGACGCGGCAGAAGCCGCCGCAAAAAACGGTATCGATGTGATTCTCGTGCGCAACGAAACAAGCCCAGAAGATGTTCACGGCATGATGATTTCGCGAGGAATCTTGACTGCGCGCGGTGGTTTGGTGAGTCACGCCGCTGTTGTTGCTCGTGGGTGGGGAACTCCGGCGATTGTTGGTGCTGATGACATCAAGATCAACGATTCATCGTTCAGTGTTGGTGACATTGTGGTACGAGAAGGGGATTGGCTGTCTCTTGACGGAACAACTGGTGAAGTCATGTTGGGTCAATTGGAATTGACAGGTTCGCAGCCTCCAAAAGAGTTCCACACCATTTTGAAATGGGCGGATGCAATTCGTAAGGGAAAACTGGCAGTGCGCGCAAATGCCGACACAGATGAAGATGCGCGTAAAGCTCGTGAGTTGGGTGCGGAAGGAATTGGTCTGTGTCGTACAGAGCACATGTTCTTGGCGCCAGATCGGTTGCCAGTTGTACGGCGCATGATTTTGGCTTCAAACGATGTAGATGAAGCACAAGCACTTGAAGATTTGCGTCAGGCGCAAAAGGAAGACTTCATTGGACTGCTCACCGAGATGTCAGGTCTTCCTGTCACGGTGCGATTGCTTGACCCGCCATTACATGAATTCCTTCCACGTATTGATGAACTTGAGATTCAGAAAGCAACCGGCGGGTTATCTGCTGAGGAAGAAGAACTTCTTCGAGCTGCGCACGAATGGAGCGAAGTAAATCCCATGCTGGGTACTCGTGGCGTGCGTTTGGGGGTTGTGAAGCCAGGTTTGTACGCCATGCAAGTGCGTGCATTAATGGAGGCAGCAGACGAGGTGGCCTCTCGTGGATTTTCTCCCATCGTAGAAATCATGATTCCGCTCACGGTGACGCGTGAAGAATTGGCGATGGCTCGCGGATGGGTGGAGGACGTATTGGCCGAGATGAATTCTCGCCCCGCGCCGCACGCACGAAAAGGCAGCAAGATCATGAAGCGGCCCAAGGTCACTATTGGGACAATGGTGGAGACTCCTCGGGCTGCGTTGAGAGCCGATGAATTAGCCGAAGTTGCTGACTTCTTTAGTTTTGGTACCAACGATCTCACGCAGATGACATTCGGCTTCAGCAGAGACGATGTTGAAGCTCGCATGATGCCGACATATCTGGAAGCGGGGTTGTTGAAGCGCAATCCATTTGAGACCATCGACCAAACCGGGGTGGGTGAGTTGGTGCAACTCGCTGCTCAGCGTGGTCGTAAAACCAAGAAAGACATCAAGTTGGGTGTGTGTGGTGAGCATGGAGGCGATCCAGAGTCGATTGGTCTGTTTTATCGCGCTGGACTCAACTACGTCAGTTGTTCGCCATATCGAGTTCCTATTGCGCGATTGTCGGCGGCGCAGGCTGTTATTGGTGGAGCAAAATCCGAGACAAAGTGATTCGTAAATTGCTGCGTCTCTTGCCGCACTAAGGTTGAGACATGGCGATTGCGGAGGAGGACATTCAAAAGGTTCGCTCCGCCGTTACCTTGTCCGACATTGTTTCGCCATATGCGCAACTTCGTCGTGCGGGACGCAGTCAAGTTGGTCTGTGCCCGTTCCATTCCGAGCGAACACCGTCGTTCAATGTCAATGACGACACAGGTCGCTACATGTGTTTCGGATGCGGTGCAAAGGGCGATGTGTTCACTTTTGTGCAACAGATGGAGCACCTCGATTTCATTGCATCCGTTGAACGCCTTGCATCAAAAGCCGGCATAGAGCTTCACTACACATCGGGTGCGGGTTCTGGTGAACGCAAACACCGTAAAGAATTGCAAGACCTCATGAATCGCGCAGTGGAGTGGTACCACGCCCGATTGTTGGAATCTCCAGATGCACGGGCTGCTCGGGAATATCTGCGCTCTCGCGGACTTGCTGGTGACATTGCACGTACTTTCAAACTTGGCTGGGCGCCCGATGACTGGGATCAGTTGTGTTCATCCCTAGATGCTCCCGCGAAGATGCTCAATGAGATTGGTCTTGGGTTTGTGAACAAGGCGGGACGCTTGCAGGATTCTTTTCGTGCCCGCGTTATGTTTCCCATTTTCGATGAGAATGGCAATGCGGTTGCATTTGGCGGTCGAATTCTTCCGGGTTCGTCTGATCCAGCGAAGTACAAGAACTCCACTGAGACTCCTATCTATACAAAGTCGCGGACGTTGTACGGGTTGAACTGGGCCAAGGGTGCGGTGATCAAAGACGACAAAGTCATCGTGTGTGAGGGATATACCGATGTCATTGGGTTTCACCGAAGTGGAATAACTACTGCGGTTGCAACGTGTGGAACAGCATTGACCGAAGAACACGTAAAACTCATGAAGCGTTATGCGCGAAATGTTGTGTTGGCATTTGATGCGGACTCGGCTGGACAGGGTGCAGCGGAGAAGTTTTATGCATGGGAGAAGAAGTACGACGTGTCGGTCTCGGTGGCGCAATTTCCCGATGGGAAAGATCCGGGCGAATTAGCGCAAACAGATCCCGATGCCTTGTCGCGTGCTGTAGAGGGTGCCATGCCATTTCTTGGTTTCCGCCTTCAACGTTTGTTCGATGCGCATCCATTGCGTTCGCCCGAATCTCGTGCACGCTTAGCGAACAAGGCAATGGATCTCATAAACGAACATCCAGACCCGAACGTTCGTCGTTTGTATGCCGGTCAAGTTGCAAGCCACACCGGAGTCTCGGCGGCAGATCTTGTCCGCATCGCAGAAAAAGGTGGCAGCGTGCCCACAGAGGTTGCGGTGCCCGTGCAGCAAGCCCCCGAAGGCGCCGGATTTGTTGCACTTGCCTTGCTCATTCACGAATGGGACTCCATTGCGCCATGGTTGATTGAAGAGCTATTTGTAGAGCCTCATATGCGCGATGCTTTTTGTGCCTTGGCCAACAGCGAGGGAGATGTGCATGATGCATTGTCATCAGCATCACCCGAGGCTGCTGCGGTTATTGAACGCGCATCGGTCTATGACGCTGACGCTGACCCGTTAGTGGAAGCGCGGGCACTCATTGGTGCTGCAGTGCGGCGCGAATTACAACGACGTCGTTCGGTGGCCGATGTTGCCGAGATGCAAGAGCAGCGTTCGGTACGAATTGCGCTTGAAGAACTTGGAAAACCCGACAAGGCTGTTGCTGCCGCGGTGCAGTTGTTGCAGTGGTTGGCGGGAAGTGCGGAGGAGGCATTGTGAATCAGGCTTCTCGCCCCAACATGCCTCATCCCGATATTGACCCCGCTGAATGGACCACACTTATTGCCTCGCGATCCGAGGATGGAACTGTTGACCCCAACAATGTTGCACATGTTTTTCGAAACGTGGAACTAAACGCAGAACTGCTTCGTCAGATTGAATCGGTGTTAGACGAAATCAATATCTCCATAGCAACAGTAGAACCAGATGTCTCTGGACCAATTGAACGCAAAGCGTCATCGGTTCCGAGACGACCTTCGGGTGGCAGCAAGACAGCAGTCGTTGAAGCTGGCGATGCAGTGCGGATGTATCTGCAAGAAATTGGACAGGTGGAACTTCTCACTGCCGAAGGAGAACGAACACTTGGTCGCGCAATTCGAGAGATGCAGAACGCAAAAGAAGAGTTGGAACGTGGTGATGTGTCTGCAGTTCGCCGCCGGGAGTTGCGCAATATCATTCGGGAGGGTGATGCAGCGTTTGAGCATCTCATCACCGCCAATCTTCGCTTGGTTGTCTCAATTGCGCGTAAATATGACGGGCGCGAACTTCAACTTCTCGATCTCATTCAGGAAGGAAACATCGGCCTGATGCGAGCAGCCGAGAAGTACGACTGGGAAAAAGGTTTCAAGTTCTCTACGTATGCAACATGGTGGATTCGCCAAGCCATGATGCGTGCCATGGCGGATCAAGGGCGAACAATTCGCGTGCCTAGTCATGTGGTGGAACTGATTAACCGTCTCACTAAGGCCGATCGTGATTTAACAGTGGAACTTGAGCGCGAGCCGACGGTGCAGGAATTGTCTGAACGCACACTTATTCCGCCCGAGAAAATTGTTGAGTTGCGTCAAATCTCTTCCGTCACCAGCAGTCTTGATGAACCGCTCAGCAACGATGAAGATGCAGGAACAGTGGGGGACACGGTCTCGGGTGGAAGCGCCGAAGATTCACCACTTGAAGTTGTTGAAAAGCGCCATCTCATCGCGGCTATTGCTTCAGAACTTGAGCACCTTCCGGATCGAGACCGTCGAATCTTGGACAAGCGATTTGGAATTTCGACAGGTGAACCCATGACACTTGACGATGTTGCGAAGCAAGAGGGTGTCACCCGCGAACGGATTCGTCAGATTGAACAAAAGACGCTCGCTCGTTTGCGACACCCGAATAACAGCCAACGGCTTCGGGGGTTCCTCGACAACAACTGAGGCCTTCTGTGGTGGCTGGGGCAGGGGCTGGTAACCTGTCCTTTCCCTTCCGGGGTAGCTCAGTTGGCAGAGCAACGGACTGTTAATCCGTGTGTCGTGGGTTCGAGCCCCACCCCCGGAGCCATTCGGTCACCTGTGGCCGCACGTACGGGCCAGTAGCTCAGTTGGTTAGAGCAGGGGACTCATAATCCCTGGGTCGCGGGTTCGATCCCTGCCTGGCCCACCACTTGTCTTCAGGATGATGTCTGGGCTTTGCGGCGGTCAACTGAACGGCCTGCCACCCATCGGATTCCGCCAACCGCGGTTCCAGTCATCGCAAGAGCCATGCTGAATCCTGTGTAGAGCGGAGTGCCGACATCGCTACCCGCCGTTAGTGCGTGCACGGCGATGATGGCGTACAGGGGGTAGGACAGCATGTGGATTCGTCGCCAGGTGGATCGGGACAGTTTTTTCATCATGAGCGATGTGCCCTGAATGGCTACAAGCAGCCACCATGCCAAGACTCCGAGGGCAACGGGAAGGGGACGATATTCAGAGGTGAATGGCACCAACACATTGGCCACAGAGAAGTTGATGTAGCTGTCTTGGATGAGGGTGATCATGTGAATCGCCGTAAAGGCAAGAGTTAATCCGCCTAGCCAGGCGTGAAGATCTCGTAGCCATGCGGGGCGATCCATTCCCCTGAGTATTCGCGTTGTCAATAACACTCCCCACAAGATTGTGAAGAGACAAATACCCCACGCCACATTCGCCGAAGCTCGTGTTGCATCCCACCACACAGAACTCAGCATCTTTCAAAATCCTTCCATTGCGGCGTTGTGAAAACATCGCCATTAGTGAGAACTACGCGACCAGCAAGTCCGCGCAGGTTTAACTCATCGAGACTGTGTGGATTATGCATGAGATATTTGGTCCATACTTCAGCCCATACACCATGTGAAGCAATAACGCTTGCGCCAGCAACCGCGCTGTTGGCCCCTTGAATATGTGAATCAATCCCAGCGTTACTTCTGAGGCGAGCACGTCGATCGGATGTGGCGATTGCGCCATTCCGAATTGACACGGTACTTGTGGGTGCAGCTACTCCGTGGGGCGGTAGCACGTCAATCGGCCAATCCCGTGTGGAAGTTAATGTGTTCGCAACACGAATGTCACCTCCCACATTGATGGAGACGCTGCTGGCTCCTCGATTGATTGCCGTGTCACACAGAATGTCCGCAGCTAGTCCTTTGCCGATACCGCCAGCGTCGATAGTCATTTTTGGCGGCAACTGAACGGTGGCTCCGTCAAGAATTTCTACTTCATCCATCGATGAAAAAGAATGAGCATCGCTGGGAATGACTGTTCTGTTCGCCGACTGAAGCGATTGATCATCGCCTCGCTCAATTTGTTCGGGAAGGCGAGTGGGATTGAACGCACTATTAGTTGCGTCTGTTGCAGTCTTCATATATTGAATCAACATTGTTGTTCGCGGATGAACAGTGACAGGACGACCCAATGCATTATTCAGTTGTGTGATATCTGAAGTTGGGATGAATCGACTCCACAATTGCTCTAGTTGATGGAGTTCACGGATGCAGTCTTGGGCAAGTTCGTGACAATTGGGCGCAACAATTTCGATGCGGCAAGAAACGCCCATCGCGACTAACTCGGTGGTCGACTGAAGTAGGAGACGCATAACGGGTCTATTGGGAACCGTTGCTGGTTTGATTGTTTCGAGAGTTACCCCAATTGTTGCCGGGTTGTGCTGGTGCAGCGTCTGGTACCGGAATCTCGATAACCGCAGGTGTCGTGACCGCAGGTGTCGTGACTGAAGGAGTGGGGGCCATCTGTGGTGCGGGCACCATCGTTGCATTTGGAGCGGTGATGGTTGACAGGTTGTTTGGACCTACTCCAGTAGTTGGAGTTTCTGTCTTGTCGTGCGATGCAAGTGCATATCCGGCTGACATTCCCAACATTGCGGTTGTCGCGAGGCCAGTCGCAAGAATTTTTGCTGATGTCGCGGGAGATGGACGCTTGGCTCGTCTCTTAGGTGTTGAACCTGGTGCGGCAGATGTAGCCGGTGTGTCTAACAGTGGATCATTCAGCATCAGTCGTCATCCTCGTGGACGTCGTGGTCATCATCGTCGTGGTCATCATCGTCGTGTCGATATTCCTCTTTGTATGAATCGTCCCGTGATTGGTCTTCAGATTCGACGAATACTTTGACGGAACCGTTGACTAGGCGAGCTTTGAATTCCACCTTTGTGCCTTCGCGAAAGAATTCGACTTCAACTTCGCCATCGTCATATTCAGGGGAGCGGGCTGACCATGTGGCGGCGGGAAGGACATTCGCGACGCGTAGTTGATTATTCGTCACTTCCACGATGACTCGACCTGCGTCACCAACTTTGTATGTGCTGGTCTGTGTTGACGTGGACCGGACAACGCTGTTGTTCTGTACGGAGGAAATGTTACTTGATGGAGGAACCGTGGATGATGAAATCGTTGGAGTGGTCGCAATGGCGGCCGCCGGTGGTGTGTTTGGGCCCAACACTGCGGTGTTGACGGCAAATGCTGCGGCACCTGCGGCCAAGACTCCTGCTATCGAAAGTGTGGTTGCAATTCCTGTTTTCACGATGGAAACCTTTCCTTGTGTGATGCTTCCACCATAAGGAGTCGTGAGTAATGGATTGGTCTGTGTTCGTCAAAGATTTGTCAAAGATTTAAAGAAACGGTTATCGCATCTGAATTCAGGGCACAATGGGATGGTGAAAGTGCTTCTCGTTGAGGACGATATTGCGATAGCTCAGTCGCTCCGACCTCTCCTAGAGCAAGCAGGTATGCATGTGGTGCACACGGTGAATGGGGCTGATGGAATTCGCTGTGTTCGAGAAAATTCTGTTGATGTGGTGCTGATGGATCTAGGTCTTCCCGATATGGACGGCCTAGATGCTGCAAAAGAGATTCGTCAGTTCTCACGGGTCCCTATCATCATTGTGAGTGCTCGTGGAGATGAACTTGATCGAGTGCTCGGGTTAGAACTTGGGGCGGACGATTATGTTGTCAAGCCGTTCAGCCCACGAGAACTATTGGCGAGAATTCGCGCAGTTACTCGGAGAATCAACGACAGCGACCGTGCGAGTCAGCCCGAACGTCACAGTCGACTTGTGATTGATGAACGCTCTCGAACAGTAATTCTCGATGGTGTTGAAATTCCGTTCACTGCGAAAGAATTTGATCTTCTTGCGTACTTGGCAGAAGAGCCAGATGTGGTTTTCCGTCGTGGTGAAATTCTTGAACATGTGTGGGACACCGAGTGGTACGGAACCACCAAGACGCTTGACGCACATGTCGCATCAATTCGAAAAAAACTCGGCAACCCTGACTGGATTCAGGCGGTTCGTGGCGTCGGATTTAAATTTGTTGAAGTGGAAGCATGAGACGCCGGCTCGCATTGTCATTGGTTGCTATCACTGCATTGATTTTGGTGGTGTTCGGCATTCCACTTGCTTCATTCATTAATGATGTTGAGCGAGACCGATTGCTCACTTCTTTAGAGCGAGATGCGTTCATCATTGCGGGGCACGCAAAAGAGACTCTTAATCCGTCTGAGGGTTCGCTTCTTCCTTCTCTGCAACCGCATATTGCAGATCATTCATCGGGTGACGCGCGCGTCATTGTGACCAATAAGCAGGGATTAGTGGTTGCTGCCAATGACGAATCTGCTGCAGTGGGAAGTTCATTTTTGAATCGACCAGAGGTTCGTGAAGCTCTTGAAGGTAACCCTGCCGTGGGAGAACGCTCTTCTGTAACTCTGGGCGAGCCATTGGTCTACGTCGCAGTGCCAGTGTTCTTGGGTAACGAAGTACTAGGTGTTGTGCGAATTTCAAGTCCGCAATCACAGATTGATGCGGCCGTGAGAGATCGACTAACCGGAATTGCATTGGCGGCGGCCATCACCATGTTGGCGGCAGTCATAGTGTCACTACCAATTGCTATGGGCATTGCTCGGCCAATTGAGCGGTTAACGCGTCGTACAGAGCGACTATCAGAAGGTGACTTTTCCGTTCGTTCGGACGAAAAGAGTGGTCCTCCCGAAGTTCGAGAACTTGCACAGTCATTTAATGCCATGGCCGCTCGGCTTGGCTTGTTGTTGGAGAGTCAACGACAATTTGCTAGCGCTGTTTCGCACCAGCTGCGAACACCTTTAACTGCATTGCGTCTACGGCTTGAACAGGCTCATTCTCTTGCTGCCGGTACGTCCCAGGATGTCGAAGAAGCTTTAGAAGCCTCTCGGCATGAAGTTGATCGTTTGCAATCAATGGTTGAGCAGTTGTTGGCGCTTGCACGACTTGAAGGAAAGACATCGCAGGTTGTAACGATTGACGTTGATTCCGTCATTGAGTCTCGACTTGAGATGTGGGAACCATTGGCTATCGAGAAAGGTGTACAACTTCGGTTCTCGGCAAAGAGTGGTTCACACTGTGTTGCTCTAGAGGGTGCCCTTGAGCAAATCATTGACAACTACATCGACAACGCTCTCACCGTTGCGCCCGAGGGTTCAACGATTGACATAGTTGTTGGGGGCGATGCAGGAGTGGTGAGAATCAGTGTGATTGATTCTGGACCTGGGTTGTCGTCTCGGGACTTGTCTCGCGCGTTTGAACGTTTCTGGCGAGGGCGACACACAGAGAACTCTCCCGGGTCGGGTCTTGGTCTGGCCATCGTGAAGCAATTAGCTGTCGCTAGCGGGGGTGACGCAGTGCTCAGTCATCGAGATGATGATCGTGGTGGAGTGGTCGCCAGTGTTGAGTTGCGCCGTAAGGCGTGATTACTGGTCGCTGTCAATCCACATGGCGACGCGTTCAAGAAGGTTCAAACTGATGTGCCGCGAAGTATTCAATAGGTCGCACACAAACTCACTGTCGCCTCTGTAGATGTTGGCTAAGGGCATGGAATATCGACCCACAATGCTGAGACTTCTTTCGGCAGCGTCGGTGACTTTGTGAAACGAATCAATTGCAGAAATTTCAAGAGGAAGTAGGTCGCCGCCCAGTCCGGCAATTTCCGTGGCCAAGACCAATAGGTCTGGTGGGCGAGTTAGCGGGGGAAATGCCCATGTGAACATCAAGGTGAATGCATGGTCGCCGTGGGGCTCATCGTCGGGGTGGTCAAGGGCCAGCACTACATCTTCAAAACTCAAGAGTATGCGGGGGTCTGCTTCGAGGCTGACATGTAGGTCCATGGGGCCACTGCATGCCTCTTCAGGGTGTAGGTCGACTTCCCACAATTGGCGAAGAGAATACGTTTCCACAAAATGACGTTCGTCATGTACGTGAAATCCGTGATCGAGTGCGTGGCTCTTCATGTCGGAAACAAATCCCGCGATATCAATAACTGCCACGCTCAAGAACACTACCGTTGAGTTGTGCCCCGCTTTGATAGCAGTTCTGATGATCGCGACATTCTTGGGTTTCTCCACGATGTTGCGGATGCCGCGGCCGATGTCATCGATGAAACAGTCTTGTGGACATTTACTAGCGATCGTGAGGGACAGTATTCAGGCGACGTTGCAGTCGACGAGATAGTTGTCGATATGTGCGAAGCCGCTGGGTTCTTTGTGTTGAGCGAAGAATCGGGATCAGGCGACATGGAGTGGCCGTTGCCTCCGGGCAAGTTGTTGATTGTTGTGGACCCTGTTGATGGTTCTACGAATGCGAGCAAAGGTTTTCCATGGTTCGCTACATCGCTTTGTGTTGTTGACGAACACGGACCGCGCGTTGCATTGGTTGCAGAGCAATCCGGTACCGAAGTTCGGTATGCAGCAATTCGCGGTGCTGGTGCCAACGTTGATGGTTTTCGCATGCGCGTTTCGGGATGTGTTGACCCAGATCAAGCAGTTGTTGCAACAAATGCGTTACCAGCACCCGGACACGGCTGGTGGCAGGTGCGAACCATGGGGGCTGCAGCTCTTGATATCTCACTTGTTGGTAAGGGTGCCGTGGACGGTTTCATTGACTATGACGGTCTTGGAGTGTGGGATTATCTGGCTGCCGTGCTGATATGTGCTGAAGCAGGCGCAGTGATTGCAGAGGCAAATGACCAGGATCTGATGACAGTGGACACGGCAGCCAAGCGCAGGCCTGTTATTGCATCTAGCCCGGAGATGCTGGCATCGCTTATGGCATCACGCCGCTCGTCATGATGTTCTCGTCGGCAGGTCATTCCACCTGTTTTTGCAGATAGTCTTTTCGACCTCGGGCGTTTAGCTCAGTTGGCTAGAGCATCTCCCTTACAAGGAGAGGGTCGGGGGTTCGAGTCCCTCAACGCCCACCATTTTTTCAATTAAGCTCTACTGAATCTGAGCCAGCAATCACTAGAGAGATTCTGAGTGGTGAAATGCGCGAGCCATCGGGACGTTTGCTTTTTCCTGATGTTGCCCACTTGCGAGTGAAAGACCCAGTGAACTGCATGGTGGTCTTTCCGTTTGCAAGTTGCGTCACTAAATCCTTCGGCAGTGTGCAACCGCGCGGGGGAGAGTACCAACGCCATTTGCGAGAAGATGCCACCTTCTTTTCGGTGCCAAAAGTTGGAAAGGTACATGTGTAGGTGCGTTTCTTTTTCTTCACTGTGTACGTTGCGCGGACTGCAAACTTAAATGACCCGATGTACACGCGTGTTCTCCATCGCGGTGTAAAGACGTTCTTGGTGTTGATGACATAGCCACCTTCGTTCACAACCACAACCGAACCACGGCCTGACGAAGGAAAAGGGGTTCTGCCTACAACAGGCTCTTCGCGTTCTTCTTCTGGCTGCGAAGTCCATGTTGGCGCAACAGTTGTCGTGGTGGTCGGCGCAATTGATGTAGCGACGGTCGTTGTTGTAGTGGTAGATGTCGATGATGTTGTTGAAGTGGAGGAAGTACTCGTCGTTGGTGTTGTTGTCGTGGACGCAGTCGTAGTTGTTGCGGCGGGCGTCCATGTCAGTGTGATGTAGCCATTGCCGTTGCGCCAATGAGCAGGGTTGCTTGGGAAAAATCCTGGTTGGTAGTACGGCTGAGTTCCCGACACAATTCGAGTTGGGTCAACCCAACTGCTTCCGCCTCCGCCAGATGGGGAGTAAATGTCATTGTTCTGGTCGAATCCACCACCACCAGCACCGCCACCGTAATAACCGCCTCCACCACCACCGCCGTATGGCGATTCGCCGCCTTGATGTAACGACCCGTTTGTGTATGTCGGACACGTTCCGTCGTATAAACATCCGCCTACGCCGCCTGCACTTTGTGTTGCGCCTTTGCCATCCATTACGCCGAGGCCGGTGTATCCGTTTTGTGCATCTTGACCCCATGGGAATCCGCCCGCGCCGCCAATCGTGAAGTTGGTGCCACCACCACCACCACCCGCAATCGCGATCGTTGGTCCGTTGACTCCAGCGCGAATGCTCGTTGATCCGCCGCCGCCACTGGCATTGGCTACGGAGACCTGACCGCCACCCGCACCACCGTCAGGCCATCCACCAGTTCCCGAGTTGTAATCGCCACGAGTTCCTACCAATACCTCAAGTGTCTCGCCTGGAGTGACGGTGATGTCGACAACCACACGACCTCCTAATCCATTCGGCACACCACTGTTTGCACCCCAATGGTCAGATCCCGCACCCATATCAACGGTGAGTTCCGTGACGCCAGTAGGTACGACGAAGTAGTCCTGCACGTACCTGGCTTCGAAGGTTTGAGACAGCGGGGATGCTTGGCCCCGTGTTGAAGAGGGAATGATGATGGCCACGCAGAACAGCGCGGAGGCACATGCTGCGTGAGAAACGATTTTGCGAGGAGACACCCACGAATAGTAACTAAATATTTATCTATTTATGGATTTGAGACATGAATGGGGGGCAAATTAAGGTCGCATCAGGCGGATGTACCAGTTCTTTTGTGATGCCTTGGCTCGATTCAGGGTCGTGTGGTCGGCACTTTCACAAGTGGCCCGACTTGTTGTTGTCCTTTCGGTACTTGTCATCGCCGACATTGCGTTCCCAGACTTTGATCGCACTATTTCGGGCTCACGGGCATCGACCTACACCGTCACCTATGACGCCCAGGGCGGTAACGCGGTCTCCTCGACGTCATGGACAATTGGAAACTCACTCACGCTTCCCACGCCCACGCGCGCTGGGTATACGTTCCGAGGCTGGAGTACACGCGCGGCTGGTTCACAGCTGGTCTATCAAACAACCACACCAACGCGATCTGGAAACAGCATCGTCTACACATCTGGGTTTGGAAAGGGCGGAAGCGACGCGGCTGCCACGCTGACGGCGCAAGGAGCAACGTTTGACCGCGTGCGGTATCGCATGGAGGCCAACTACAACGGAACTCTGCGGTGGGCTGATATTGCATTCGACAAATGGGCATCAAACCTCACATTGGCGCAATTGGCAGTTCCCGACATGTCCGATATCCGCGTCATCAAAACGAACGTCGCAAATTTGTCCGTCGCGTCAAACTGGCCTGGATTTGCAGGAACCGCAAGCACTGTCACCACAGGATTTAACAAATCTGGGCGAGTGGAAATATGGCCATGGAATTACAGCACCTTCACCGGCGGAGTCTCGCCAGCTGGCAACGGCAGTATTTACGACAATGATGACTCGTCATCGGGGGACGGAGATTACGGCTCGTTTCAGGTACACAACTTGACCGACTCTCACACTGTTCTGGCATGGAATCGTCACTTCGACAGCAATCCTGACATCGGATTTGGAAACTATGCGGGCAGTACTCATACTGACTGGACCTTCGCCCAGAAGACTCTCTTTAACACGGCAACGTGGAAACTGCAGATTTATATCGGCGAAGAAATGCCTGCCGGAACCACTTATGTTCCATCGGCAGCTGGACCTTTCACGTTGTATGCCCAATGGACGCCGAATACATATTCCGTCTCGTACAACTACAACAGTGCAACCGGGGGTAACGGAACCGCAAGCGCAACGTACACATCGGGAAATGCCGCATTAACTCTTCCCACACCAACGCGAACAAACTTCGTCTTTGAAGGGTGGTATTCGGACTCTAACTTCACAACATTCGTTGGTAATGGTGGAGCCTCGTATACGCCAGTTTCATCGGGAACTCTGTTTGCAAAGTGGATGACAAACCAAGCGGCGTTTTCCATTATGAATGCTCCCGCCACACTCGGTTACCAGAACACTGTCACCTTGGGTACATCAGGTGGTAGCGGAACAGGTGGTGTGGTGTTTGCGACCACTTCGCCGTCGGTGTGTTCCGTTAATGCCAACAGCGGAGTTGTCACCATGATTGCGGCAACGGGTACGTGCAACATTGCTGCTACCAAAGCGGCAGACAACACCTATTACGCAACGTCTGCAAATGTGGCTATTTCTGGAATCAAGGCAACTCAGGCGGCTTTGACAATCTCTGGTTCTTCAAGCGCATCGTTTGGCTCAACAGTGTCACTTTCAACATCGGGCGGGACAACTGCGAACGCGTTGACATGGTCGGCTGGATCATCAACGGCCTGCAGTGTGAATTCGTCGGGTTCGGTGTCGATGACAGCAGGCTCGGGAACATGTGCGATTACGGCAACCATGCCGGGAAATGACAATTACGAATCAGTGACCTCGCCTTCGTTCTCTATTTCTGTTTCCCGCGCATCGCAATCGTCGCTCACCATCCCCACCACCGAAGCAACGTATGGGGAGCCATTGACACTGTCAGCCTCCGGAGGCTCGGGAACAGGTGCGCTCACATGGGACAAGGTGTCGGGTGTATGCACACTCACTGGTTCAACGTTGACTCCAGGCTCTGTCGGGTCATCGTGTGTTGTCAAAGTGACTCGAGCAGCCGATGGTAATTTCAACTCGCGAACTTCTGCCGATACATCCATCACCACCGTGCGCGCACCTCAAACAGGATTCTCGATTACGAGCAGTTCAACATTCGAAACAGGTTCCACTCTCTCGTTGACTGCGGCCGGTGGACAGTCTGGTGGTTCCATCTCGTGGGTAGTGACGTCTGGTCCATGCACCGTGTCTGGAACTGCTCTGTCATCAACGCGTGGTGGAGTGTCATGCGTAGTCACGGCGACGAGGGCAGCTAGTGCGAACTATCTCGCTGTCACCGATTCAGCCACCATTACGGTCACGAAAATTGTTCAAACGTTGACCTTTCAAACCACGCCACCGTCGACAGCGGTTGTGGGATCAACCACCACAATCAATGTCAACAGTTCGGCATTCCTTGCCGCAACAATTGCTGTCTCGAATCAATCACAATCTGTGTGTTCCGTGTCGGCTGGAGTGGTGACCTTCCTGTCGGCTGGAACATGTTTGGTATCGGTCAGTCAAAGTGGGGATGACTCCTACACAAGTGCTGCGCTTTCACACACCATTACCGTCACCGCTGCACCAGTTGCCACAACCGTGCCTGCATCTCCCGCAAATACCCAAGCACCAGTGAACACTGTGGCTCCAGATGTAGCGCCATCTTCAACAGTTGCCCCATCCGGTCGTACGCCTGCAACTACAACAACTTCAACTACCACCACATCAACAACGACCACAACTGTTGTTGCAAACGCTGGCGTGGCGCAGCTTGGTCCTAATGGTCAAGGGCCCAATTTGGCTGCAGGACAATCATCGGCATTCGTTCGCGGGCGAGAGGTGGCTGTCACCGTCGAACGCGTGAATGAAACGTTGGTTGTCTCTCTCCCCAACAAAGTGAAGGTGGTCCTCGGACGCGTTACGAGTGGTGGAAAGTCCGTTGCAGTGGCATCCGATGGTGTGTTGAGAGCCTTCCACAAGGAGACAATTGACATTTCGGCATCTGGTTTAACTCCAGGGTCCACATACACCGTGTTTATGTTCTCAAGTCCCATTGAACTTGGACGGGGAGTGGTGAACGCAGATGGAACTGTCACCATCACTATTGCTGTTCCGGAGGATGTTGAGATTGGTGAACACTCACTACAAATCAATGGTGTTGGGCCCAGCAATGAAATTGTGTCTGTCTCAATGGGTTTTGAAGTGATGGAACGCGAGAGCAATGTTCGCCTTGTGATTCTTGTCATGAGCGCAGCAATTTTGCTGGCTCTACTAGGTGGACGACCATTGTTTACGCGCCGCCGCCAACGCCGCGCTTAATATTCACTGACTAAGCAATTCGTCGTAAGGTTGGCGACTCTGTGCCGTGAAATTCCACGTGATGTTGGATGTGATGTATTCGTCAAGCGAAGGATTACACAAGGCGCTTTCTGCGAGACCTAGATTTGCTCGGCACAATCATTGCGCTGGCGACAGCGGCAAGAAGTAACGCCCACACCCAGCGTGACGTCGCAATCTTCACCACCAGGTTTTCCTCGTCAGGGATATTTATGCGCATCGATGCTGCGAATTCATCTCCAAAACTCGTTGTTCCAGATAGCACCACGCTATGCCAGCCCGACTGAGCAGTTTCGGGTATCGATATATTCTTAGAGAATTTACGAGACGAAGAAACTGTAAATGCCTCGAGAAGTTCTGGCTCTGAGTACATCCAAATGGAGTGCGTTACTGAGGGATCAAGTCCTGCAACATCGACTGTGAAAGTTCGGCTGTCATTCAAAAACAGTCGCCCTTGTGGGTCAATATTGAGACGAGCGCCGTTCTTGTCGCGGGCGATTATAGAGAATCGTGCATCTCCAATCGCAAGAGATACTGCATCACCGCTCACTGTAGGAGTGGTAGTGGAGCGTCTTCCATTCAGTAACACAACAATTTCATCTTCGTCCAGATTGTTGATGACATCGGAAGTGATAGGCGCCTGTATGTCAAGCGACACGTTACGTTGCGGGGGCTGCGTTGTTGTTGTTGTTGTTGTCGAGGTTGTTGACGTAGTGAGAGGTGCAGTCGATGGGGGTGACGACGTTTGACTAGTCCTCGCCACCGTTGTTGTTGATACTTGAGGGCTCGAGCCAGATTGAGGGACCAACGAAGTCTGAGGCGCTACGGATGTAGTTGTGGTGAGTGTTGGGGCGACCGAAGTTGTCGGTGTGGACGTTGAAGTTGTGGTCGGCTGCACCGTGGTGGTCGGTGGAAGTGTGGTCGTGGTGGTGGTCGTGGTGGTGGTCGTGGTGGTGGTGGTGGTCGTAGTAGTAGTAGTAGTAGTGCTCGTGGTCGTTGTCGTTGACGTGGATGAACCAACCGAAGCTGAATTTGCATTTGTGACGCAGACGGTTGACGTGGAGAGAGCTTGACATGCGGCCCATCCGGCAGACGATGTCCAGTCCGCGGATCCGTTAGTGAATTCAGAATTCGATAACAGCTGCGTTGTCCCTGACGTAGTCACTTGCTGCAACGTAACCCAGTCGATCAATGTGCCATAGTTGCCACCCCAACTCTCACCATCGTCGCCGGCCACAACGACTTCTATTTTTGCAATAGATGCGCTCCATCCTGCATCGGATGAAGTCAAAGTTGTGCTGTAGGTCACCGTGTCGGAATGCGGTACGGAAAAGTAGGTTCCTGCGGTGGTTGGGAACTGTACGGTGCTTAGAACTCCTCCGGAAGAGTTCTTGAATTTCATCTGTATGTAAAACCTGTCAGAAACATTTCGGCCCGTGTCGTATCGCGCAACTGAGGCAGTTGCAGTAAACGAAGTGGTGTTGGCCAAGTTGGTAACAGAGACCTCTTGAGAGATTGTGGTTGGGTTATACGAGAAAATTACTGCGTAGCTGTCGGCGCTTGCGCTTTTCGGAGATGAAAAAGGGTCAGTTGCAATGAGGAGCATTGCCGTCGCTAATAACAGGCGAAGTTGTCTGACTTTCGGGATTCCGAGACGCATTCCCGCATTTTAAATGACAAATGGGCATTGTCGTGTGGAATGACGGGGGTGTATCACTTCTAACTACATACCTTCTGAAACTCCCACGCGAGTGAGTTTTGGTCTCGCAGATGTCCAATCAGCTATCCACAGTTCTGGCTCCGACGAGGAGGGTGTGAGGGTGGACGTGAGAAGTGATGTGGTGAAATACGCCGGATTCGTTGATGCTGGAGATTCAGCCAATTCCGGAATGGATGCAACAATCACTTCGTCTACAACAAGGACACCTTCACATCGTGCGCATGTACCGTTAGGGGCAGTCACCCGACCCGAGACACGTGCCGGAACATAACCAAGTGGCGTGTCTTCAATCTCTGTAAACGCATTTGTGTCAATATTTGACCACGTGATGGTGTTGTCAATGTCTGATGAAGTTGCCAATCGAGTACCGATGAGTTTTCCGCTGAGGCCTACCCGATGTATGTCGTCCACCGTTCCGTCTGCCTTTATCCATTGGTCGTAGTACCGAACGCGATCAAGCACATCTGAAAAATCTGTTGTGAGTTCGGTTCCTGTATAAGGCCATTGCACCCGACGAGTTATTCGTTGCGGGCAGCCGTTCATCAAGTGTGAGCCATCAACACTGGGCGGAATATCAATGTTTGCGACTGTCAGTACTGTCGGCAAGATATCGATGGCGCTCACCGGGCAGTCATTGATTGAAGGCGAATTTTGGCGGGGGAACTTGATAAACAACGGCACTCGGTAAATGTCTTCAAGGGTTGCCGGATTGTCTGGGTTGATGGTGTCGCGAAATGATTCTCCGGGAACAAACGTCATTCCGTGATCGGCGGTGACTACCAACATTGTTCTGTCCCAATTTGGTGAAGCTTTCAGACGTGTGAGCAGTTCCAACAAGAGCGAATCAGTCGCAACAAATTGTCGCAGTAGTGCTTGATACGAGTCACGACGTCTATCAAGTTGACTGCCGGGACGCGGGTCTGTTGGCAATTCACGACCTAAGCGAAAATCTGTAGAGAAGCGCCACGGCCGGTGGGGTAGGAGAATATGCGAGAAATGAATAGTTGGTTCACTCGATACCGATGCATTGTCAATCAGGTTGCGAAACGCGCGGACTTGAAATTCAGCTTTGCGTTCTTCGTCGGGAATCTTGTTCGGACATAACTCTTGAGGGCACAAGCTCGTAATCGATTGGTAAACATCTAATGCGTAGGTTTCCTTAGCAAGGGTGAATAAGTTGACCGGATGATCGGCGTGATATGGATAGTTGCGCAGTGTGGGCCAAACTCCGGTCAATAGCGCAGGAACTGCTTCAGTGGTGCGTTGTGCAGTAGTGAGCGCATCACGAAACCACGTTGACGAATTGGCCAATAGTGCGAAACCTGGGTAGCGCTGAGAATTTATTTCTCCCGTGGTAGTGAGCAGTGCATACAACGGTGCTTCATCCAGAACGAGCCACACAACACTTGTGCCCATCGGTTGCGTTGATGTGGAAGTGGTTGCATCAACGTTGCTCGTACGCGAATCTTTTGTCTTCGACGAGCCTTGTAGCACCACAAATGTAGGAATCAGCAACACGGCAAGAAGTGCAAAAATGCGTCCACGCGCACGACGAGAGAGGCTCATGCCGCCCTACCCAGAGGTAAGGACGTCCTATGTGCTGTGTTTGCCCCCGTGGTGATGAGTATGTCAAAGATTTCACACCTAGTGTGACGAGATGCGTAGAGGTCAATTCATCATCGCATTATCTGCGCTTTTGGGCCTTGTAGTGCCAATTGTCAACAGTGCCAAAGCCGATGAAGTATCGGCCTCCGCAGCCGTGTCTCCAACAGCGTGGTCGCCAAGTAGAAGCCGAACTGCTCTTGGTGGCTCCGTCTTGTCTGCGTCTACCACCGGAGCCAGCGCAACCTTCTCTATCAAACGTAAATCATTCGCGATGTGGTTTGTTGCTGGTCCGACTCAAGGGAAAGTGGCCATTCTGATTAACGGTCGTCGAGTCGCCACGGTTGACCAGTATTCGTCTCGAGTCACACGGCGTTCAGTTGCGCTTAAAGGGTCTCGTTCGGTCAACTCAGTCCAAGTAATTGCCCTGTCTACACGCAATAAGAAATCGCGTGGAACAAAAGTGAATGTTGATGCATTCTCGCCCTCGCGAACTAGGTGCAGCGTGTCGTGCATACGAAATCCTGTTCATCTCGAGAGAAATCTTTCATCTGCTGCAATTCTCGGTGAGGCTCCCTGGTATCCGACGATGGTGCCGTCACGAAATTCTCCGGATTGGACCATTGCTGTCGGAAGTTATGTCAGAGGTCAAGACGTTCTGCCAATTGATACCGCTGTTCCTGTTATTCGCGCAGCCGCGTGCGACCAAGCCAAGCGTGTAACGCGGGGAATTGTGATTCTGTCGTTTGGCCGCCAGGTGGCAGGCGGTGCAAGTGGATTCGGTCGAACAATTCCACACAGCGCAGTGGTTGCAACAGCGGCCGCCTGGGCAGCCGGGTTAGCTGAATGTGGAGTCGGGCCATGGGAAGTGTCGATTGGTACAAGCAACTCCGGAGCTGTCACAGCGTTCAATGGGTTTATGGGTGGTGCAACATGGGCGCGTGTTGTGGAAGAAGCTCGCGCCGCATCTGATACACGAGTCACGGTCTCAGGGTCGGTTGATTTGGAGCCAGGATGGGGCCCGCCAGGTCAGGCGCGCGCATGGGTAGATGGATATGTTCGAACGACGTCTGTTCGATTGTGGAATTTTGGTTCTGCAGACGGCTGTCCACAGTCAGTGTCATCTGATTTGACATGTAACAACGGATGGACAATCGATGATGTTCTGTGGGTGTCATCACATGCGGGCCCGAATGTTTACGCAATGCCTCAAATTCATACTCAGAGTGGATCGCAGTCGCGTCAATGGGCGGTGATGGCCGCTAGGGCTGCGTCTATGGCAATGCCACTGCGATTGGGCGCTATCACTGTGCAGACTGCTGCGTGTAGTCAAGTGCGAGGCGGGTGTCCCACAACGGGAATTTCAGCATGGGATGGGTGGAGTCAATTGCGCCGCGCCATCGATGCGATTCCAGGCGCCATCGGAACTCCAGTGGGGGCGCCAATGGATATTCGTTGGGGTTGGGCGAATGGGTTTGTGGTTCCGCCGCCGACGACAACGACAACGACAACGACAACGACAACCACAACCACAACCACAACCACATCGTCGACGACAACGCTTCCGCCCACTACCTCTGTGGTTCCCACCACAACTGTTCCGCCAAGCCCACCAACCACATAGAGGTATACAAAAAACACGCCCGCCCCACGAAGGGACGGGCGTGTTGTGCGAGATAATGCGCGGTTAGAGCTGGAGACTCTTTATTTCTAGGAACTCTTCGAATCCGTACTCGCCGAGTTCACGACCAACGCCTGATTGCTTATAGCCACCGAATGGTGCGTTGGGGTTAAACGCTCCACCGTTCACTGTGACTTGACCGGTACGAATGCGTCGAGCAATGGCAATGCCAGTGTCTTTGTCCTTTGCAAAGACTGCACCAGCCAATCCGTATGGACTGTCGTTGGCGATTGCTACGGCATCATCGATGTCTTCGTAAGGAATGATGGAAAGAACAGGTCCAAAAATCTCTTCTTGGGCAATTGTCATGTCATTACGCACTTCGGAGAACACCGTTGGCTTCACGTAGTACCCAGTGTTTAACCCTTCGGGTGCTCCTGGTCCACCAGCAATCAGCTTGGCTCCTTCTTCGATCCCCTTGTTGATGTACATCTGCACACGATCGCGTTGGGCTGCAGAAGCGAGTGGTCCAATGTTTGTTCCTTCAGCAAATGGGTCACCAACTTTGATGTTGCTGGCAACCATTGCGGCAAGTTCTTCAGCTTTTGCAAGTTTTGAACGTGGAACCAGCATGCGGCTCAATAGCGAACATGTTTGTCCGCTGTTGAGGAATGCTTGACCAGTTCCGCCCATGACGGCCTTGGCGAATGTTTCATCATCAAGATCATCACAGATGATGTTTGCGCTCTTGCCGCCCAATTCAAGGGCAACCTTCTTGATTGTTTCTGCGCCCACTTGCATGACGCGACGACCGGCGCGAGTTGAACCAGTGAACGACACCATGTCAACGTCTGGGCTTGCAGCAATTGCTTCTCCGACTACTGGACCTGTTCCGGTGACAAGGTTGAAAACACCGGCAGGCAAGCCCACTTCGTGAATGATTTCAGCCAACATGAAGGCATCAATGGGTGCAACTTCGCTTGGCTTTAGAACAACGGTGCATCCCGCTGCCATTGCGAACGCAACCTTGGCAGCAATTTGGTGCAATGGGTAGTTCCATGGCGTGATACAGCCCACAACACCAATCGGTTCACGGACTACTAGCGAGTTGCCCACTTCTTTCGAGAAGTTGAATGACTCTGCAAGAACTGCAGCCTGCTTGAACGAGTTGATGGGGATGCCAACTTGAATGATGTTGGACAAGGGCTTTGCCATACCGGTCTCGCGTGAGATAGCTGATGCGATTTCATCAAGGCGTCCACCAAGTGCATCGCCAATGCGGTTCATGTACTTCGCACGTTCTTCTTTTGGCAATGTGCTCCACGATTCAAATGCTGCTTTTGCTGCAGCGGCTGCCTTGGCGACATCGCTGGCAGTCCCTTCAGGGATGGTGGCCATGACTTCCTCGGTGAGCGAGTCAAACACCGAGATGGTGGTTGTGCCCTCGGAAGCAATCCACTGTCCGTTGATGTAGATCTTGTCGTAGGTGGTCATTTGTGTTCCTTCTGGTGTGGCCCACGGGGGGACTGACCACACGCTAGGCGACAATGAGATGGGATTTCATACCCAACGACTACAGGGCGATGACGACTAGGTCGGTTGCTCCCAAATCAGTAGGGGAAAGAGAGAGGTGTGTCCCCACTTTTTGGACGAGAACCCGTGAACCATCGGCTAGTTGAACAATTCCCTTTGCGCGCACGACTCCAGACGGAAGTTCGTCTAAGGCATCGTTCAATGTGTTGCGTGTCAGGCCTGCCGGTAGTTGAACTACCGAGGTTGTAAATGGTTTGGTGGCCGTTTCACCTGATGTTGGATGAGGCGCCACAGCCACGTTTGTTATTACGGACGCAAGAACGTTGGGATTCGCACTAACAATTGGAGCTTGTGAATTCAGCGAATGTAGAAGAGTCTTCACCCGATTCTCGGTCTCGTTGTCAACGATGTCTGTCTTGGTCATGGCGATGACATGAGCTGATTGAATTTGTCTGTCGAAGGTTTTTCTAACGAGGCCATGTTGGGCTGTCTCTTCGGCGTTCTGTGCATCGGCAAGAACAAGAATCCCAGCAAGGTGTAGGCCACGCACATAACTGAACGCTGCCACTGATGCAGGGTCGGCAACTCCGCTGGCCTCAATCAGAATCTGGGCCGGACGGTGGGGTCTATCAAGAATGGTGAACAACGTGTCGGCCAATGAGTTTCCAACTGAGCAACATACGCACCCATTGGTTAACTCGAGTGTGTCGCCGTGCTGTGCGGAGATGAGATGCGCATCAATGTTGATTGATCCGAAGTCGTTCACGATGATGGCTGCGTCGCGTAACCCAGCGGTCAGGCAGGCATTGATAAATGTTGTCTTTCCTGCGCCGAGGTAGCCGCCTACAACGACCACGGGGATAGATGGGGTAGTCACGTGGTGGGCGTGGGAAACGGAACTCCACCGAGCACCGTGCCCCATACGCGAATGTCTTTGATGCGCATGGGGTCGACTTCGTACGGGTCGTCTTCAAGAACGGTCATGTCTGCATGCTTTCCCACTTCAAGGGAGCCAATCATGTGGTCCATGTGGAGTTGGTACGCGGCATCAATTGTTGCTGCATGGAACGCCCGGTCGACGGAGATGCGTTCATGTTCGCCAAGAATTTGGTCAGAGGCAGTGATGCGATTCACTGCACACCACATGGTGTGCAAGTGTCCTGGTGGAGTGACTGGTGCATCAGTGTGGAATGAGAACTGCAGTCCCATCCGCTCTGCGCTTCCACATGGGTTCATTGAGTGGGCACGATCAGGCCCAACTGTGATCTCACGATGTTGATCTCCCCAATAAAAGACATGATTCACAAAGAAGTTTGCGCTCATGCCTAGGTTTCGCGCCTTTTTCATCTGAGCTTGAGTGATCAATTGAGCATGGGTAATGGTGTGGCGATGATTGAGCCACGGTGTTTCCTTCAGTAATTGTTCAATTGCATCTATGAACACCTGTGATGTGGTGCTTCCGTTGCAATGGCAGTGAATTCCTAGCCCTGCTTCATGGAACGGTCTCAGGAAATCAACAACTTGTTCTGGCGGAAGCAGGAACAGGCCGTGATCTTCGCCAGTGTGGTACGCGGGCCAATCAATAACGGCTGTAAATCCTTGAATTGATCCGTCCAGCACCATTTTCACGATAGGGAAGTGAAGTTTGTCGTTTGATTGCTGTTGTGCTTTGTGAATTCCTTCCACTGATGCGGGCATATCTTGCACGCTGCCAATTACGCGCGACGCCGACACAATGCGAACAGGGAACGATGGGTTGCTGGTCGCTTCTAACGTTGTTGTGAGGACACGTTCGTTTTGATGAAGGTGCGCGCCAAGGTCAGTGGCTGTGGTAATTCCGGCATTGCGCATAGATGACGCAAAATGAACCAATGTGTCGGGCTGTGCAATGACTCGACCGATTGCTCTGAATTCATCTGACGCAAGTGCCATCGCGGCCGGTTCGCGTAGTTCTCCATTGGGGAAACCTTCGTCATCAAATCCCACTCCGGGCGCAGGGTGACCTGGCCCAATGTCGTATTTGGCAAGTGCAAACGAGTTGATGGTGGCGAGGTGGCCGCTTGCATGGAACACAAAAACTGGGTGCAGGGTGGTGGCGGCGTCAAGGTGGTGACGGGACAATCTCTCGGTCTTCAAATAGATCGGATCAAAACCGGAGACAACTATCGATTCACCAGGGGGAGTGTTCTCTGCAATGTGTGCAATGCGGTGGGTGAGTTCATCAGTCGATTTGATGCCATCCACCCAAGTGCCGTCTGGCATCTGTCGCCGAAACCATCCGACATAGGGGATGGAGTGGTACATGCCGGTCATGACATGCGAATGAGCCTCCACGAATCCGGCTGTGAGAACTTTGTCTTCAAAGCGAGTGTCAACATTAGAGATTCCCCACGAGCGGCATTCGTCCAACGTGCCAACGCACAACACCTTTCCATCGCGAATTGCAATGGCGGTGCCAGTAGGGCGCGATGGATTAGCCGTACGAATGATTCGCGCGGTGTAGATGATGTCCGCAGGTAATGAGGATTGAGTCACTTATGCAGTCTTGCCGACTACAAGTGATGTTTAGTAACTGCGCGTTGATTTCTTACGGGCACCACTGGATTGTCCGCGAGGCCCTGGACGAGACGACTTGGCTGCAGGCCGAGCGCCACGTGCGGGGCGGTCATCTCGACGACGTCCGGTGCGGTCATCTCGGCGTCCTGATGATGGTCGATCATCACGCGAGCGAGCGGGGCGGTCATCGCGGCTACGAGGTGCACGGTCGTCTCCGCGGAATTCGGTGTTACGGAATTCGTTACCGCCGCGTGCGGGGCGTTCGCGGCGGTCACCACGTGGGCCACGATCATCGCGGTCGAAGCGTGGCCGGTCATCACGGTTGCGTGGGCCACGGTCGTCTCGGTCGCGGCGTGGTGCGCGGTCGTCTCTGTCGAAACGTGGACGATCATCGCGGTCGAAGCGTGGTCGGTCATCACGGTTGCGTGGTGCGCGGTCGTCTCTGTCGAAACGTGGACGATCATCGCGATCACGGCGTGGACGATCAGAACGGCCACCTTGTCGACGTGGGCCACCTGATCGGCCGCCGCGATTTTGTGGCCGGCGTTCTTCAATGTCTGGCATTTCGCGCTTGGTGCGTTCGCCAGGTGCGATGTCGGTGAGGATGTCGTCGCCAAGAACGACTGTCTTGGTGATGGGGTCGATACCTGCATCGCGAGCGAGACGCTTTACATGGCGACGCATGTTCTCGGTAACCATCGTGATGACTGTTCCCTCTGCGCCAGCGCGAGCGGTGCGGCCGGAGCGGTGAAGGAACGCTTTGTGTTCTTCTGGTGGATCTGCGTGAATGACCACTGCAATGTCGTCAACATGGATACCGCGTGCAGCGATATCTGTTGCAACAAGAGTGTCAACTTTGCCATTAGTTAATGCAGCAAGGTTGCGAGCGCGGACTGCTTGCGACAAGTCACCATGGAGCTCAACGCTTGGCACGCCAGCAGCAACAAGTGCAGCGGTCATTTTGCGTGCGCCATGCTTGGTGCGTGTAAAGACAAGTGATCGACCGGGTGCAGCGCACAAATCGGCAATGATGTCGAAGCGATTACCTTGTGTGACTTGGAAGAAGTAATGCGTCATTGCCGCTTCGTCATCGTCGTTTGACTCAACTTCATGCGTGACTGGGTTGTTCAGGAACTTGTGAACCAATTTGTCGATTCCGCGGTCAAGCGTTGCAGAGAAGAGCAAGCGCTGACCTTCACGTGGTGTCTTTTCCAAGATGCGAGTGACGTGTTCAAGGAATCCAAGTTCGGCCATGTGGTCTGCTTCGTCCAAAATGGTGACTTCTACAGCATCAAGTTCAATTTGGCCTGACTCCATCAAGTCGATGAAGCGACCAGGACATGCAACAACAATGTCGACACCATTTCGCATGGCATTGATTTGGCCGTTGTAGCTCACGCCGCCGTACACGGTGGCAGTGCGCATGCCAAGTGCATCGGCAAGTGGTTCAAGAACGTCACGAACCTGGTTTGCGAGTTCGCGCGTTGGCACCAAGATGACGGCGCGTGGGCGATAACGATCACGGTGGTTTCCACTGTTGTGCAAACGAGTCAACATTGGCAAGCAGAAGGCAAGAGTCTTTCCAGACCCGGTGCGACCGCGGCCAAGCGTGTCACGGCCCGACAATGCGTCGGCGATAGTGGCCTGCTGAATGGGGAAGGGGCTGACAATTCCTTGACGGGACAGCTCATCTACCAGGGGCGTGGGCAGGCCAAGGTCAGCAAAAGTAACAGGACGGGGGTCCATGGGGGTATCTCCCTTGTAAGGGCCATAGATACCGGTGTGTACCCATGGACAAATGAATGAGTTTCCACCGTACATCAGAACCTGTGGAAAACCTAGGGATTGGTCAAGAAAATCTTGAAGCGCTCAATTAATGGTCGGGGTGGGGAGACTTGAACTCCCGGCCTCCTGGTCCCAAGTGACGGTGTCACGCGTGTGCGTGCCTAATGGTCGGGGTGGGGAGACTTGAACTCCCGGCCTCCTGGTCCCAAACCAGGCACGCTACCAACTGCGCCACACCCCGTGGTGTCCAAGTAACGCTATCGCTACTTCGACGAAATCAAGAACTACCGTGCGCGTTTTGCTTCTTTGGCCAAACGCTTTGCAGTGCGACCGATGGGCTCAAGATGACGATGATCAAGGTCGCCAACTTCTTGACCATTGGAAAACAGCACGCGATAACGCAACCAATTGAAACCGTTCGCCAAGATGACCTTGCCCTCAGTTCCTTCTGGTGCTCCGTCAATTCCGTCTTTCGCGACCACTTTGTCTCCGACCCGAAGATTGATCTGGCCCTGATGGGGGTTGGCGAGGGCGTGTGGCTTCCAAAGCGTCATGTCTCCATTATTGCTGGAAAGTGAGCAGACAGAGCGAACCGATACACTCCGAAGCCTGTGAAAAGCACTCTCGAAGCCCTAGAAGGCAACACCGTCAAACTCTCCATCGAAATTGACGAAGCCGAATTTGACCGCAATATTGACGCAGCTTTCAAGAAGATTGCCCGCGAAGTACGTCTGCCCGGATTCCGTCCTGGCAAGGCTCCACGTCGCATTCTTGAAGCCCGAATCGGTATGGATGCAGCACTTGGACAAGCGCTCCAAGACGCCATCCCGGAATATCTCAGCAAGGCGGTGCGTGAACACAACGTTGATCTCATCGCACAGCCCAACGTCACTTTGTTGAACAACAACGAACCTGTGACCGAAGAGAACCCCACTCCTGCTCCGTTCGAATATCCAGTTCGGTTTGAAGCCACGTGCGAAGTCCGCCCTGAAATTCAGGTGGCCGGATACGCAGGTTTGCGCGTTGAGTTGGTGAATCCTGAACTGAGCGACGAGGAACTGACCGAGGCCATCGAAACTGAACGCCGTCGATTTGGCACATTGGTCGACGTTAATCGAGCCGCACAAGTGGGCGACAACGTTGTGATCGATCTCGAGGGAACCCGCAACGGCGAACCTGTTCCTGGTTTGAATGTCGATGAATGGACCTATGAAGTGGGTCGCGGTTGGGTGGCTCCCGGATTCGACGATCAACTTACTGGCGCCAAAAAAGGCGACACGCTGAAGTTCACCGCAGTTCCTAATGGCACTGAAGAAGAAGCCGATTTCTCCATCACCGTTAATCGCGTTCAGACTCTTGAAGTTCCTGAACTCACCGATGCATGGGTGGCCGACAACATCGCAGATTCGTCCACCATTGAAGAGTGGAAGACCGCATTGCGTGCTCGTTACGAAGAGATGCGCATGAATCAAATGCGTCGCACCGTTGTCGATCGCCTCACCGAGGAATTGGCAAAGTTGGTCGTGATCGAGGCGCCTGAGTCCATGGTGAACAACGACATGCAGGCTCGTCTGCAGAACACGTTGCAGCAGTTTCAAGCGCAAGGAATTGCACTCGACCAATGGTTGTCTGCAACTGGCCAAGACGCCGACTCGTTTATTGCAAGCATGAAGACGCAATCAGAAAAGGCGGTCATTGTCGACCTGGCCTTACGAGCTGTTGCTACTGCAGAAGGTATTGATGTCACTGACGAAGACCTCGACGCTGAATATGAACAGATCGGCGTACGTGTAGGTGAAAAAACCGCAAAAGTTCGCCGTGCCTACGAGCAGAACGATGCCGTCACCGACTTGGTTGCTCAGATGCGTAAATCGAAGGCGTTGGAATGGTTGTTGCACAACGTCACCTACGTTGATCAGAACGGTACTGTGCTCGATACAAACACCGTGTTGGGTGAACATGATCACGATGACCATGACCATGACCATGACCATGACCACAGCGATCACGATCACGATCACGACTAAATAAGGAACGGTCCAATGAATTTCCAGAACTATTACGTTCCCAATGTCACCGAAACCACAAGCCGTGGTGAGCGTGTGTACGACCTCTATTCACGGTTGTTGAAAGAGAACATCATCTTTTTGGGTACCCCCATTGATGACACCATCGCAAACCTCATCTGTGCGCAGCTCATTCACCTTGAGAGCGAAAATCCGGACCGCGACATCAACATCTACATCAATAGCCCGGGCGGAGACATCAACTCTCTGTTTGCTATTTACGACACCATGCAGTTCATCAAGAACGACATTGCCACCATCTGCTTGGGCCAAGCGGCCTCTGCTGCGGCAGTGCTTCTCGCTGCCGGAACCAAAGGTAAGCGTCTGGCGTTGCCACACAGCCGAGTTCTGTTGCACCAGCCCTACGGACAAGTGGGATACGGCCAGGTCACCGACCTCGAAATCGCTGCCAACGAAATTCTCCGCATGCGAGACCTTCTGGAAGAGATCTTGGCCACTCATACGGGCCAGACCATCGAGCGCATCCATGCCGATACCGATCGTGACTTCGTATTGGAAGCAAAAGAGGCCCTTGAGTATGGCATTATCGATGATGTGATTTCATCACGTCAGCTTGCGGACCGCTCTGGTCCAATTCGCTGACCCACATCTCGAGGGAGGGCCTTCGTGGCCAAGTTCAGTGACACAGGCGAGCTATTGAAGTGTTCGTTCTGCGGCAAGTCGCAGAAACAAGTAAAGAAGCTCATCGCAGGCCCCGGTGTCTATATCTGTGATGAGTGCATCGAGCTGTGCAACGAAATCATTGATGAAGAAGTAGGCGAGCGCACTGACGTACGTCTTGAGACTCTTCCCACTCCAGTGGAAACTCGCGCATTTCTCGATGAATATGTGGTGGGGCAAGACCGCGCCAAGAAGGTGTTGTCGGTCGCGGTGTTCCATCACTACCGCCGACTGCAGTACTTGCAGCAGAATACGGGCCTTCGTCGCGACGAGGTCGAGTTGCAAAAGAGCAACATCCTCATGCTGGGTCCCACAGGTTGCGGCAAGACCCACCTCGCTCAAACATTGGCTCGCATGTTGAATGTGCCGTTCGCGGTCGCCGATGCAACTGCGTTAACCGAAGCCGGTTATGTGGGTGAAGATGTCGAGAATATTTTGTTGAAGCTTTTGCAGGCAGCTGACTTCGATGTGAAGCGAGCAGAGCAGGGAATTGTCTACATCGACGAGATCGACAAGGTTGCTCGAAAAGCAGAAAACCCCAGCATCACTCGCGATGTCTCTGGTGAAGGTGTTCAGCAAGCATTATTGAAAATCTTGGAAGGGACTGTGGCTTCAGTTCCGCCTCAAGGTGGCCGCAAGCATCCTCACCAAGAGTTCATTCAGATTGACACCACCAATGTGTTGTTTATCTGTGGTGGCGCATTTGCCGGACTTGAGCAAATCATTGAGCAGCGAATCGGTCACAAGGGAATGGGCTTCCATGCCACCGTCTCGTCGAAAGCCGATAAAGATCCTGGTGAACTTTTCGCGCAGGTACTGCCTGAAGATCTCTTGAAGTTCGGAATGATTCCAGAGTTCATTGGTCGTTTGCCCATGGTTGGCGCGGTCCACGCTTTAGACAAAGCCGCACTCATGAGCATTCTCACCGAACCGAAGAATGCATTGGTCAAGCAATACACCAAGATCTTTGAATTCGACAATGTTGAACTTGACATCACCGACGATGCACTTGAAGCAATCGCCAATCTCGCTTTACAACGAGGAACCGGAGCACGTGGTCTTCGTGCAATTTTGGAAGAGACCTTGCTTGATGTGATGTATGAAGTTCCTGGTCGCACCGACATTGCAAAAGTAATCGTTAGTGCAGACAGCGTGAACAACAAGTCCATGCCCGAGTTGGTATCAAAAGGATCTGTGCGTACTCCACGCCAGCGACGCGCCGCTTCATAAACGTTCATGAATTTCGCTGACGCTCTGCAATATCTAGACGAGCACGCCTCCTACGAGAAAACAGGCCGTATTACCGATCCATCGTTAACAAATATTCAGCAACTGTTGTCTGTCTTGGCCGACCCTCACAACGATTTTCGAGTCATCCATGTCACGGGAACCAATGGCAAAGGTTCCACGTCGCAGATCATCACGAAGATTCTGATGTCGCACGGATTGAAAGTGGGCACGTATTGCAGTCCGCATTTGGAGAGTGTTCGTGAGCGAATTCTGGTGAACGGCGAACCAATCAGTGAGACTGACTTTGCCGAATCAGTTGCAGCAATTGCGAATGCCGAAGGTATGTCGGGAGTGCGACCCACATACTTTGAAATCATGACCGCAGCGGCGTTCCGCTGGTTTTCAGACGATGCGGTTGACGTTGCCGTTGTAGAAGTGGGAATGCTGGGTCGTTGGGATGCAACAAATGTGGTGACTGCAGATGTCGCAGTGGTCACCAATATTGCGTTAGATCACACCGAGTTTGCGGGGCCAACACACGCACACATCGCGAAAGAAAAAGCTGGCATCATCAAAAGTTCCAGCATTGCGATTATCGGTGAAACGCGTGAAGAACTGCATGAAATTTTTGCCGCAGAAGGACCCGCCGAAATTCTGTATCGAGGTCAAGATTTTGACGTACTAGATAATCACCTTGCATTGGGTGGCCGTTCGTTGCATATTCGTACATCACGTGCCGAGTACGACGACGTGTTTCTTCCGCTTCATGGATGGCATCAAGGTGAGAACGCTGCGGTTGCGGTGGCGGCATGTGAAGCATTTTTTGGTGCTGCATTGCATCGAGAGACATTGCTTGAAGGAATGGCCGACGTCACGATGCCGGGTCGTTTCGAAGTGGTTGGTCATCAGCCTTTAGTCATTCTGGATGGTGCACATAATCCAGCAGGCGCAGATGTGTGTTCCACTGTGTTCTTCGACGACTTCGACCCACATGGCCGGCGCATCCTCATTGTGGGGGCACTCGGTGGTCGCGAACTGACCGACACATTGTCGGCGTTAAAGGCAGACGAGTTTGAAGTGGTCATCTGCTGTACGGCACCGTCACCTCGGGCTCGGTCGGCTCGGGAAATCGCCCAAGTGGTCACAGATATGGGGGCGGCTGATGTGGTGGTGGTGGACACGGCCGAGCAGGCCTGTGATCGAGCACTTGCCCATGCCACCAGCGACGACGCCATCTTGGTGGCCGGATCGCTGTATGTGGTGGGGTCAGCCCGCACCCACCTGCGAAAGGTGCTTCCCTAAAGGGTTTTGTCTCGTTCGGGGGCAAGCCTTGGCCCAGCCCGTAGCCTGAAGGAATGTCTAATCGCACACTTGTCCTCCTCAAGCCAGACGCAGTCGAACGCGGTCTCGTCGGAAACATCATCAGTCGTTTCGAGAACAAGGGCCTCAAAATCGTGGGTATGGAGTTACGCACTCTGACCACCGACATTCTTGAGCGTCATTACGAAGAGCATGTGGGCAAAGGGTTTTATGCCGAATTGGTGGCTTTCATGTCCCGTGGTCCAGTTGTAGCGATGGCAATCGAGGGTCCCGAAGACACCTGGGAGATTGTTCGCACGATGATGGGTGCAACAAACCCAGCAAAGTCAGCTCCTGGAACCATTCGCGGAGACTTGGGAACCATATTCACTGAAAACCTGGTTCATGGCAGCGATTCGGCCGATTCGGCTGCGCGCGAGTTGGGCATTTTCTTCCCCGCCCTCTAGGGCGGCGGTCGTTACCATTTCCGTAGACCTAGTGGTGAGCCGCAGGGTCAAGGGGATTTATTCATGAGTCGAAACAACCCACTGGCCATCGGTCGAGATATTGCCATTGACCTAGGTACGGCGAACACGCTTGTGTACGTGCGTGGTCAAGGTGTTGTGCTGAACGAGCCTTCTGTCGTTGCTATCGACATGCGCGATGGTCGGCCTGTGGCGGTTGGTTGGGAAGCCAAGCGCATGCTTGGTCGCACGCCGAAGAACATTGAAGTGATTCGCCCATTAAAAGATGGTGTCATTGCCGACTTTGATGTGTGTGAAAAGATGCTGCGCTATTTCATCCAGCGCATCACCACCAGTCGTTGGTCAAAGCCACGAATGGTGATTTGTGTTCCATCGGGTATCACCGGTGTTGAACAACGCGCTGTTCAAGATGCTGCTGAATATGCAGGCGCTCGACGTCCGGTTCACATCATCGAAGAGCCCATGGCAGCTGCCATCGGTGCAGACCTACCCGTGCACGAACCCAGTGGCAACATGATTGTCGATATTGGTGGTGGCACAACCGAGGTTGCAGTTATTTCGCTTGGTGGCATTGTGGTCGCGCAAAGTGTGCGTGTTGCTGGCGACGAACTCGATGACTCCATCGTGTCGTATGTGCGCACTGAATTTGGTCTTGATATCGGTGTCAACACTGCCGAAGAAATCAAGATTCAAATGGCGTCGGCATGGCCCTTAGCGCAAGAATTAACCGCAGATGTTGGTGGTCGTGACACCGTCACAGGGTTGCCGAGGACTATCGAGGTCACATCTGACCAGATTCGCGACGCCATTGCCGAGCCTGTGACTGCCATTATTGACGCTGTGAAGGCAACACTCGATCGGACCCCGCCCGAGCTGGCAGCAGACATCATGGACCGTGGCATTTATTTGTCGGGTGGCGGTGCATTGCTCACTGGCCTCACACAGCGCATTCATCATGAAACAGGAATGCCTTGTTACATCGCTCCAGATCCGCTGTACGCGGTTGCTATTGGCTCGGGTCGTGCACTCGAGAACATCGAGGCAATGCGCGGAATGATGTCCTCTCCAGGACTCGACCAGTCGTAGTCGTAGCCTCGTGGCGGTCTCTACCTTCACACGGCGCCGAGCAATTTTTCTGCTCACGCTGACGTCAATTCTTCTTATCACGCTTGATTTACGTGGTAGCTCGCTTGTCAACGGAACCCGTTCGGTGTTTGGCACGTTGTTTCGTCCAATTGAAAGCGCAACACGTGTTGTGACGCGCCCGCTTCAGAACACCTGGAATGGAATTACGAACTACAACGATGTTCTTGAAGAGAATCGACGCTTACGAGACTTGGTTGCTTACGGTCAAGGCGCAAATATTGCAGCTATTGCAACCGTTCGCGAAGCACAAGAACTGTTGGCGTTGAACGGCTTGCCCACGCTTGCCGGTATCTCGTCGTGTACAGCACAAGTAGTGGGGCAGTCGCCGTCCAACTTCTCTCAGACAGTTGAAATCAACAGAGGTTCTGAATGTGGCATCAAGGTGGGAATGCCTGTTCTGAATGCAGCCGGCATGATCGGCAAAGTCACCAACGTGTACAACAAGCGGGCTGTCGTCATGTTGCTCACCGACCCTGGATACTCGTTGTCCGTCAAAGTGGTGAACACTCCGCCAACCACCACAACCACAACTGTTCCTGGTTCGTCAAGTGGACCAACGACAACATCGACCACAACAACCACGACGACTACCACTGTTCCTAAAACAACCACCACAACAATCAAAGGGTTTACGCCCGGTTCAACGGTTCCTGTCGCAACAACAACGTTGGCTCCTGGTGTTACGGCTCCCACTGGAACAGCAGGCCCTAATCAGCCAGGGCAAAACACCAACACTCAAATCACAGTGCCACCAGGCGCCGATCTCCCGTTGCGTGAAACAGGCGCGATGGAAGGTCGTGGATTGTCAAAGAATCCCGTTGTTCGCTTCATTGAAAACCAGCCACGCTTCGGAACAGTTGCAATCGGTTCACCCATTATTTCTGCAGGTGGTGCAACATCGCTTGCCCCACCCGACATTGTGATTGGAACCGTCAGCAAAGTAGTGCGGCGTACGGGAACGTTAGGTCCGTTGCTTGAAGTGAAGTTGTCGGCCAATCTGAATAATCTCAACTTTGTTCGTGTGTTGTTGTATCAACCCATCACGGAGCGCCCGACCGAACCATGATTGAACGTTTTATGTTCGTTGTAGAGAACAAATACACCCGATTAGTTCTGGTTGGGCTTGTGTTCTTGTCTCTGCAGACAACGTTGTTCAACGACATGCGTCCATTTGGTGTGGTTCTGCAAGTCATGGTGTTGTTAGCTGCATCGTGTGGATTGGCGGCTGGTTCCGCAACTGGCGCAATTGCGGGATTTGTCGTGGGCTTGTTGTATGACATGGTGCTAACCACACCTCTTGGGTTGTGTGCTGCTGTTTTTGCACTCGTTGCGTACTTGGCCGGATTCGCGCATTCCTTTGTTCACGAGTCAACGTGGTGGTCACGCACCATCGTTGCAAGCGTGGCCAGTGCCATAGGAATGGTTCTATTACCTATTGCATTCACAGTGACGGGTGCCGAAGGTGTGTTGACACTGCGTATTTTTCTCATTGCTCTGGTCGTCACCGTGTTTAACGCCATGTTTAGCGTGCCAGTTGAAATGGTGTGTCGTTGGGCCTTGAAGGATCGAGTATTGGTGCGGTAATGGCTGGGTCGCGCACAGTTTCACGAGTTGGCATTCTTGCCATCGTTGCAACATCTCTGCTCAGTTTGCTGACCGTGCGGTTGTGGTTCTTGCAAGCGGTAGATGCGCCATCGTTGGAAATCAAGGTTCGTGAAGTTCGCACGCGAACAATCAAAATCAACCCCGAGCGCGGACGTATTTTTGATGTCAAGGGTCGAATCGTTGCCGATAACGAAAGAATTTTGACACTAACTATCGAGCGGGCAGTTATTGCGAAACCACTAGCTCGACAGCAGATGTGGAATCGCTTGTCTGGTGCACTCAACATGACCGTGACCGAACTTGAAGATCGCTTTGCATCAAAGCGGTATGACCAACTGCAGCCTTTGCCGTTGAAAGAAGACATCTCTGAGGATCTTGCTGTCTACATTCGCGAACGTAGCGAAGATTATCCAGGGGTGGATGTGCGTGAAGATTGGCGGCGCGAGTATCCATTCGCACCCGTTGCTAGTCACGTCATCGGATTTTTGGGTGCAATTCCCGCGGGAGAAAAGTCAGAGAATTATTACCGCACGCTTGGGTATGACCCTGATGCCCGCGTTGGACAATTTGGTGTTGAACAAACCTATGAAGCAGTGCTGCGCGGCACACCTGGCTATGTGAAATACGAAGTGGATTCTCGCGGTCGATTCCTTCGCCAGTTGGAGAGAAAAGAAGCAATTCCCGGAAATGACATACAGCTAACCATCAACTTGGAATTGCAACAGTTCACAGAGCAAGCGTTGCAGCAAGAACTCTTAATGCGTCGCCGAACCGAGGCGCCGACAGTTCTTGCCTTTGGCGAGCCAGATCCGCGGTACCCGTTGGTCAATTATTACAAAGCACCTGCTGGCTCCAGCGTGCTGATGAATCACGAGACTGGTGAAATAGCCGCAATGGCGAGTTATCCAAATTTCGACAACCGTTGGTTCAACGCTGGAATCACGTCGGAGAAGTTCAATCAACTCTTTCCAAAAAGTGAAGATCCGGATCAATCAATCTTGGTGAATCGAGCAATCTCAGGTCGATACAACTTGGGATCTACTTTCAAGCCTTTCGTCGCATTTGCAGCATTAAATACTGGGCAGCTTCCAAATGGAACGCAATACACATTGCGCGACCAAGGTACGTACAAGTTGGAAAGCATTCCCGAAGAGCGTTGTCAGTTAAATGTGAAGTGTGTGTTTAAGAACGCAAATTGTGGTAACGGTGCTCCTTGCAAGTACGGGCGTATCAATATCGTTACTGCACTTGCGGTTTCGTCGGACGTGTTCTTCTATAAAATCGGCGAACAAATTTTCACAGAGCGCGGAAATCGTCCGGTGTTGGAAGAACAAGTAAGGCTGTTTGGTTTTGGTTCACCTACGGAAATCGATTTGCCCTACGAGTACATCGGCACAGTTCCTAGTAGGGCATTGAAAGAGCGACTTGCTGCTTCGGGGGCTATTGCCAAAGAAGAAGGTCGCGGCTACTACGTGGGTGACAACGTGCAGTTCTCTATCGGGCAAGGTTTGTTGTCGGCGTCACCATTGCAGCTGGCTGTTGCCTACGGTGCACTGGGTAATGGAGGAAAAGTACTGCGACCTCGAGTGGTGAAAGCAATCTGGGCACCGGGCACACCAAATGGAAAGTCGAATCGCGTTGATCTTGAACAAGGTGTAGTCATTCAAGATTTCAGTTCTCCCCAGATTGTTCGCGATATCAATCCCGCGCCAGAAATTCTTGACCCCATTGTTCGTGGTCTCACCCGAGTCATTACTGGTCCGGGCGTGACCTCAGACTTTTATCATGCAACAACGGGCGAGAAGTTGTTTCGTTCATTTCCAAAACAAGCTCTTCCGCTTGCCGGCAAAACTGGTACCGCACAAGGTGCGGGCAACTTGCCGTGGAATGACTCTTCAGCATTCGCAGCGTTCAGTAAGAATCCGAAGTACCCGTACACGGCAGCTGCGTACTTAGAAAAGTCCGGATTTGGATCGCGTGCTGCTGCACCTGTGGTGAAGTGCATGTTCACGGCTCTCATCAATCGCATTCAAGTGGCTCCAGCAGTTCCGTCAGATCCACTTGATCCCAACAGTTTTGAAGTTGCGGCGCCTCAGTCTCTTCCAAATCCGCTGTGCTTGGTGGGCACGGGGTCATCGGTGCGTGATTAATGGCTCGCACAATCTTCACTCGTCGTCCCGATTCGGGTTTAGGAAACATTCGTCGTGGCTTTGCCGACCCCACACGTACTGTCGACTGGATTCTGATGGGGGCGGTGGGCGCCCTCACCATCATTGGTGCATTCATGATTTATTCAGCAACGCGGCCGCGTTTGTTGAATAGAGGCGCTGATCCATACTTTTTTGTTCAACGTCAAATCATCTTCGTCATTCTCGCCATCGTGTTGATGATGGTGGTGATGTGGATGGACTATGTACAGCTACGCGGTAACGCTGAGTTGTTCTATGCCGGAACAATCGTGTTGCTGATTTTGGTATTTGTTGCCGGTTCGGTGACGGGTGGCGCGCGCCTGTCTTTCGACCTTGGTCCTATCGCAGTTCAACCGTCAGAGCTTGGAAAAGTGACCACGTTGCTGTTGCTCGCAGGCTTCTTGGCACAAGACGATGCGCCTACGGTGTCGTACGAGAGATTCATTCAGTCCTTGTTTATTGTTGGCGCTCCCGTTGTCTTGGTGGCAGTGCAGCCCGACCTCGGTTCGGCGTCGGTGTTTGTTGCATGTGCGATGGGTGTATTGCTGGTGGCTGGTGCACAACTTCGCTACATCGTGCTCATTACGTCGTTGGCCATTGTTTCGGTCATTGCTGGTGTGGTGTCGGGTGTTGTGAAGGACTACCAGTTGCGACGCATCACTGGTTTCTTGAATCAGAACTCTGACTCGGCGGCACTTCAAACATTGACCACCCAGGTGCGTTTCGCGAAACGTGCGGTCTCAACGGGTGGGTTCTTTGGGAAGGGGTATCTGAATGGCCCACTCACGAACGGAGCCTTTATTCCCGTTCAGTCCACCGACTTTGTGTTCTCGGCTGTAGGGGAGCAGTTCGGCATGTTGGGGGCAGGCATTGTGCTCGGGCTGTTCACAGTGGTCTTGTGGCGGATCTACCGAATTGCTCGCATGGCTCAAGATCGGCTCGGGTTCTTGCTGTGTGCGGGCGTGTTCACAATGATTTTGTGGCAGGCGTTCCAAAACATCGGGATGACCATGGGAATCACGCCGGTCTCTGGGGTTCCGTTGCCCTTTGTGTCGTACGGTGGGTCCCATACGGTGGCCTTTGCCATCATGATTGGGTTGGTCCAGAGCGTCCACATGCGCCGTTTCCGATAAGACCCGCAGGTAACCTAGACAAAAGGCCGAAAGGGCCGGAGGCGCCTGCGTTGGCTGCCACCGATGCCCCATGGCGCGCCACAAGCGCGACGTGAGAGAGGAAAACTTCATGGACAACAAGGGTTCTGCCGATTCTGTGGCAGGCAGCCAGACGCCGTCATCAGGTCAATCACCCACTGGTGCACAACGACCCGAGGGCTCACAAGCGAACAAGAAGCGCCGTCGCGGGTCACGCGGGGGAAAGAATCGTCGCAAGCCCGCACAAGGGGAGCCAACTGCGGAGTCAAGCACTGACTCCGCTGTGTCTTCGCCGCCAGTTCCTGCCCGTAAGCCTCAAATTGGCGACACTCGGCCTGCTCCAACTCCCGCTGCGACGCCCGCGGCGGAAAAGTCGGGAGACGCCGCCAAAAAGAAGCGTCGCCGCGGAGGTCGTGGTCGTAGTCGCTCCGGGGGTTCCTCCCAGCGAGACGCCGTCGATCGGGATGCGGAGATCATCGAGCGCCGTCGCGGTCGCGAGCGCAATGGCAGACCAGTGGGTCGCTACCTCATGTGCGTTCAAGTACGCAACGGCGTCACCCAAGTGGCGGTGATGGAAGGGCGCTCTCTCATTGAGCACTATGTCAGCCGTCCAGCAGACGACGTCGGGCAGATTCACGGAAACATCTACATGGGTCGGGTGCAAAACGTATTGCCTGGTATGGAAGCTGCTTTTGTCGACATCGCAACACCGAAGAATGCAGTGTTGTATCGCGGAGACGTTCAGTTCGATGGCGAAGATGTCGACACCAAAGACACTGCTCGCATCGAACATATTCTGCGCTCCCGCCAAATGATTCTGTGCCAAGTCACAAAGAACCCAATTGGCGCCAAAGGTGCACGGCTTACGCAAGAGGTGTCAATTCCTGGGCGTTTTGTCGTGCTGATTCCCAATTCGAAGACGTACGGTATCTCGAAGCGTCTCGATGATTCCGAGCGTCGTCGTCTGCGCAACATTCTTGATCGGGTGAAGCCGGCAGAACATGGCGTCATCGTGCGAACCGCTGCCGAGCACGCCACCGAGCAGGAACTCACCGCCGATATGACTCGTCTTCTCGACGAATGGGCCGCTATCGAAGAGGCAGCGAAAAAGGCAACTGGTCCTCAATTGCTGTATCGCGAACCAGAACTAGCAGTGCGCACCATCCGAGAAGAGTTCAACGCCGACTACCGCGGAGTCATCATTGATGATCGTCGCCTATACGAAGACGTGCGCAGCTACATCCAAGATTTCAATCCAGAATTGGCTGATCGTGTTGAATACTTCGATCGCGATGCCGAACCTTTGTCACTGTTTGAGACCCAACATGTTCACGAGCAGTTGCATAAGGCGCTCGACCGAAAGGTGTGGTTGCCCTCCGGTGGTTCGCTCATCATTGAGCACACAGAGGCGCTCACGGTGATCGACGTCAACACTGGGAAGAACGTCGGAACGTCAAATCTTGAAGAGACCGTCTTTCAAAACAATCTGGAAGCAGCCCAAGAGGTCGCCCACCAATTGCGCCTGCGCGACATTGGCGGAATCATCGTCATTGACTTCATCGACATGGAGATCAAAGACAACCGTAAGAAGGTGGTCGAGTCGTTCCGACAAGCACTGTCGCGTGACAAGACCCGCACTCAGGTCTTCGATATCTCTGAATTGGGACTAGTGGAGATGACCCGAAAGCGCATCGGAGAAGGCCTCATTACGGCCTTTGCAGGTGAGTGCCCAGAGTGTTCGGGTCGCGGCATGAAGGTTGACTTCACGCTTCTCGATTAGGCCAGACGGCTAGGGTCGCACGAGGGCGGACCTGGTCCAAAACATCAAAATCAAGCCCTCTTGGCGGTGTCGTCGGGGGGAAATCGCAGATAGGGTAGGAAACCGCTATGTACGCAGTGATCGCATCCGGTGGAAAGCAAGAGAAGGTATCGCAGGGCCAGCAGGTCCAGCTTGAGCTCTTGCATGTTGAAGACGGTTCTGAAGTGTCATTGACACCAGTTCTCGTTGTAGACGGCTCCACAATTCTCTCCACACCCGACCAATTGAAGGGCGCGTCCGTTAAGGGCCGCGTCATCGGAACCGCAAAGGGTCCAAAGATTGACGGGTTCACCTACAAGCGCCGCACCAACCAGCGTCGTCGCTTCGGACATCGTCAGAAGTACTCGGTAGTCGAGATCACATCCATCGCGAAAGGCTGATTCCACATGTCAAAGACAAAGGGCGGCGGCTCAACAAGAAACGGCCGCGACTCAAATGCACAACGACTCGGCGTCAAGGTGTTTGACGGAACAGTCATCACTGCTGGCACCATCATCATTCGCCAGCGCGGAACAAAGACACACCCAGGCAAGAACGTGGGTATCGGCAAGGATGACACCTTGTTCGCACTGACCGACGGAAGCGTCAAGTTTGGTGAGCGTCGTGGCCGCAAGGTTGTCGACGTACTCCCGGCTGAATAACGCATTCACTTTTTCAGAAGAGGGCGCGCCAGAAGGCGCGCTTTTTTCTTTTACTGGCTGAGCAGGGTGTCGATACCTTGCGGCAGTTTGTGGACGGGATAGTCCAGAAGTTCGACCGCTTGTTTGCATGCGAAACGGTCGGTCATGCCGCCGACATAGTTGACAGCCTCGCGAGTTGCTGTGAGCGAATGCGGGTCAAATGGTGATTCGTTCCACGAGGGCAGCAACGATGGATGTGCGATGTAGTGCTCTACTAATGGGCGCAGCATGTCGATCACGCTTTGTGCCTGTTGGCGAGATTCGGCACGGTGGTAGATGGCGTCGTAGTTGAACTGACGAAAGACTGCCAGAGCTTCTGCAACCTCTGGAACCATGCCAATTCGACCGGTGTGCGCAGTTGCATCGATCATTGCGGTGATGAATGCGCTGAGCTGTTGTCGACGTGTTGTGCCGCACCGTTTACGAACAAGGTCGGGCAAGTCATGTGGTGTGACAACACTGGCATACACCGCGTCTTCAAAGTCGTGGCAGACATACGCAATGCGATCTGCCCAACTGACAATTTCTGCTTCGGGTGTGGACGGTGCCGGACGCGACCAGCTGTGATTGCGAATTCCGTCCAATGTTTCGAGGCACAAATTGAGAGGTTGCAACACCATGTCGGCACCCCACACTGCGTGGTCATAACCACCGTCAATAAATGGTGACAATGCATCTTCGCTGGCGTGACCGCCTGGACCGTGTCCGCAGTCGTGACCCAACGCAATTGCTTCGGTGAGTGCAACATTGAGTCGAAGAACTCGCGCGACAGACACTGCAACTTGGGCAACTTCAAGTGCGTGAGTGAGACGGGTGCGCTGATGGTCGTCGGGGAAGACAAAGACTTGTGTTTTGCCGGCAAGGCGTCGAAACGAAGATGCGTGAAGAATGCGGTCTCGATCTCGTTCGAAACAGGTGCGATATGGGTCATCGTCCTCGGGAACTGCCCTGTTGCCAGGGCCAGAGGAGCGAGTGGCGAGTGGAGCGAGTTGATTGTCGAGAGCGATTTCGCGGCTATGGCGGTCGGCGACATCGGTGGTGCCAATTCCGGCCCATGAATCGGCATGGGCCACAGTGATGGAGGACGAAGTGTTGCCGCTCATGGTGGACACCCACGTGGAGTTTCGTTCGGTGGATGGGGTGTCTTCCATACCTTCACGATAGGTGAGTGGTGTGTCGCTCTTTCGGCACGGTGAGGTCGTAGCCTTGGTGAGTCCCTATGAGTGTGTTCGTCGATGAAGCCCAACTGAATGTTCGCGGTGGAGACGGCGGTGCTGGTTGTGTCAGTTTTCGTCGCGAAGGTCCCGTTGCAATGGGTGGACCAAACGGCGGTGACGGAGGCAAAGGTGGCGATGTCTGGCTTGTTGCGGATCGCAACGTGGCTTCGTTGCTCGCATTTCGTGACCACCCGCACCGCAAGGCTGCGAACGGAGTGCATGGGAAAGGCAAAGACCTTCATGGTCGACGCGGCGAAGATCTACTGGTCGCAGTTCCTGAAGGAACAATTGCCCGCGACATGTACACCGGCGAAGTGCTTGCAGATCTTGTCAGTCATGGCGATAAATGGCTAGCTGCACCAGGTGGTCGTGGTGGTCGCGGTAATCACAAATTCATGAACAACAAGCGGCGAGCGCCGTCATTCGCAGAACAAGGCGAAGAAGGTTTCGAGCGATGGTTGCTGTTGGAGCTAAAGCTGATGGCCGACGTTGCATTGGTTGGCTTTCCCAACGCCGGCAAAAGCACATTCATCAGCACGGTGTCGGCGGCGAAGCCAAAAATTGCCAACTATCCATTCACCACCCTTGAACCGCACCTAGGTGTTGTGCGTCTCGATGACCGTACTGAATTTGTGATGGCCGATATTCCAGGTCTGATTGAAGGCGCCAGCGAGGGAAAGGGGCTGGGGCACCAATTCTTGCGTCACATTGAGCGTGCTCGCGTGTTGTGTTATCTCATTGATTTGGCGTCAGTTGACGGAGTTTCTCCCGACGAACAATTGCGCGTGTTGCAGCACGAAGTGGGCAACTATCGCCCCGAAATGTTGACGCGACCATCTCTCGTCGTTGGTACCAAGATTGATAGTGCGGACACCAACACAATAAGTGCTTGGCCACATATGAAAATGTCGTCAATCACCACTGAAAATGTTCGTACAGTTGTCAACGCGCTTGCACAAAAAGTGAGCGAAGCGCGCACAGAAGAACCTGTGGGTGAAGCCACCATCATCATGCGTCCCGAGCCAGAACATTCATGGGTTGAGCAGCTCGGCGAGAACGAATTCCGCGTGCACGGTCGCGCAGCAGAACGTGTTGTTGCCCTGAACGACGTCACAACCCCCGAGGCTCTCAATTACATCGACGAGCGTCTGAACAAGCTGGCGGTGCCGAAATTGCTGGCAAAGGCAGGCGTGAAAGAGGGCGACGTCGTCTGGATTGCGCAATTCAGTTTCGAATACGTCCCAGAAATGTAAATCTGTAGATATGCGAGTAGTCGTCAAAATAGGGTCATCGTCCTTAACCGACGACGCCGGGCGTATTCGTAGCGACGTCATTACGAATGTGGCGTCGCAGATTTCAGATGTTCACAATGCCGGTCACGAAGTCATATTGGTGACATCAGGCGCGGTTGCATCGGGTGTTGCTGGCTTGGGATTATCCGAGCGTCCCGCTGATGTCTTGTCGTTGCAGGCACTGTCTGCGGTAGGACAACCACAGTTGATGGCCGCGTATAACACGGCACTCGCTGAATATTCATTGGTGGCGGCTCAGGTGCTTCTTGTTCCTCACGATTTCGTAGATCGTCAGCAATATCTGCACGCACGAAACACAATTCAACGATTGATTGACTTGGGGTGTGTTCCTATCGTTAATGAAAACGATGCAATTGCGAACAACGAAATCAGATACGGCGATAACGATCATTTAGCAGCGCTGTTGTCGCATCTGGTGTCCGCAGACATGCTCGTACTGCTCACTGATATGGAAGGGCTGTTCACGGCTGACCCTCGTACGGATTCTGACGCTCAAATCATTCGTGTAGTGGCTGCAGATGACCCTTTGTTGTCTGTCTCCACTTCTGGCGCAGGCACAACTCGTGGAAGTGGTGGAATGGCCTCAAAACTTGCGGCTGCACGAATCGCTTCATGGTCAGGGGTGACTGCAGTTATTGCAGCGTCTTCCGAACAGAATGCCGTTGCACGCGCAATTGCCAACGACAACATCGGCACTCGATTCTTGCCTCACGATCGCCATTTGTCCGCACGAAAGTTGTGGATTGCGTTCGCAGCAGACGTAGAAGGAACAGTTACGGTTGATGCTGGTGCTGTCAGTGCCATGGTGCAGCGCGGTACATCTTTGTTGCCAGCTGGGGTGGTTGGCGCATCGGGTTCGTTTGACGAGGGCGCAGTGGTCGAGGTCGTGAATGAAAATGGCGAGCTGGTCGCTCGTGGACTCTCAGCAATGAGTGATGCTGTTATTCGTGAATCTGCTGGGAAAAAGACTTCGCAGTTGTCCGACCTGTCCGCAGTGGAAGTGGTGCACCGCGACGACCTAGTTGTGCTGGTGCAGCAATAACAACAACGCTGGTTATTACAAGGTTGTGTCAACGTCGGTGTTGCGTCGTGGAAGCAGTGACGACAGGTTTTGCATCTCTGGAACACGGAACGAGAAGAGAGCCACCACGTAAATAACAAATCCTGCCGTTACGCACAAAAAAAGCTCTGCTAACTGAGACTGGCCAGATTTTGGTTGTAGTACGAATTCCAAGACCCAGACGCCGGATCCCATCAGTGCGCTTGCCATGAGGGTCCTCCACAACATAGAGCCAATGCTGGTCCACTGAATTGCGTTGTATTTGGTGTGCAACATCCAGATCACTACGACCGAGGCGATCATGTATGAAATCCCAAATGAAAGACCTAGTCCTAGTACGCCGTGACGGCCCACAAGAATGACGGCAATCAGAATGTTCAATGCATTTTGAAAGACATTCAAAAAGAATGGTGTGCGAGTGTCTTCGTGTGCGTAGAAGCCGCGCAAACAGAAGATGTACAACGAGAAACCAGCCAGACCAACGGAGAAGCCTGCCAATGCCCGCGCTGTGTTGTGTGCGGCTTCTGAGTCAAAGTGTCCGTGTTCAAGGAGTGCACTGATGATGGGATTGGCCAGGATGACAATTGCGATTGACGCAGGGATAGTAAGAATGCTGATCCAGCGAACGCCAGCGGTTGTCCATGCTGCAAAACCATCTTTGTCGCCGGCGCGCACGCGTCGAACTAGTTCGGGAACAAACGTTGTTGCAATTGAGATTGCAAGTAATCCGTGGGGAAGCATGAAGAATGTGAATGCTTTTGAGTAGGCGTCTTGATTACCACTCCCGGGCTCGGCCAGATTTTTGATGACTACGAGAGACACTTGGTTGGTCACCACATAGCCAAAAGTCCACGATGACAATTTGACCATGGTGCGTACAGCGGGGTGCGAAAAACTTGGAGTGAACGCAAAGGGGATTTCGGCGCGGCGAAGCGCAGGTATGAGGACTAATCCCATCGCCATGATTCCACCAGTGGCCGACATGGTGAACAACCAGAAGAACACGCTGTCATTGAGAACGTCGTCCAGGTTTGGGGTTCCGTCGCGTGTGAAGGGAATGACCAACAACAAGGTGATGGTGACAACATTCGACAACACTGGGGCCCATGCCGCAGCAAAAAAACGACGGCGTGAGTTCAACAATGCGGATCCAATGGCGGTCAGGCCATAGAAGAAAATTTGGATGAGGAAGATGCGGCTCATCGCGGTTCCTGCCTGACGGAACTGGTCGGCATCAACTAGTGGGCTTGGATGAAGAGAGAAGAGCCGGAAGATTAAAGGTGCTGCGACAATCGCAATAACGGTTGCCACCGCAAGAACTATGAGGGATGTAGAGACAACAGTCTGTGTGGCTTCGTCGTCTTTGTCTTCAGCAAAGCGAGTGAACAGCGGTACAAGGCTGGCGGCCAGTAATCCACCAACTAGTAACTCATAGATGGAGTTAGGGGAGTTATTGGCGCCGTCAAATGCGTCGGCTAAGGCGGTTTGGCCAATGATCACTCCAAAGACAACCACGCGAAGGAGGCCGGTGAGCCGAGACATTGCGGTCCCTAACGCCACCACGAGTGTGTCTTTAAACATGGAGGTCAGGTTAGGTGCTGGACCCGATAGGGATGAGTGTTCTGTATCCAATACTCCATGCGCAGACCTGTCCCACTAGGTTGGAGGGTCTTATGGCTCCACGCTTTGAATCTGTTCAACAAGTCCGAGACGGCCTGAAGGCTGTCAACTATCTGGCCGATGACGGCATTGCGGGGGTTGCATTTTTGGCCGACCGCCTGGGAAAGCCCATTTTGGTGGAAGGTCCAGCAGGTACTGGCAAGACCCAGTTAGCCAAGAGCATCGCGGAGATGACCGGTGCCCGTCTCATTCGTTTGCAGTGTTACGAAGGTCTCGACGAGTCGAAGGCGCTGTACGAGTGGAACTACAAGAAGCAGTTGCTGCGTATTCAGGCCGACAAGAGCTCAGACTCGTGGAGTGAAATTCACGACGATATCTTTGGCTCTGAATTCTTGTTGACTCGCCCATTGCTTGAGGCCATTACCGCAGAAGATCCTGTGGTTTTGCTGATTGACGAAGTCGACCGTGTCGAGGTCGAGACCGAAGCATTGTTGCTAGAAATTCTCTCTGAATACCAAGTGTCAATTCCCGAACTGGGAACAATCACCGCCAAGCAAGTTCCTATGGTGTTCTTAACATCGAACAACACACGCGAGTTGTCTGAGGCACTCAAGCGTCGTTGCTTGTTCTTGCATGTTGACTACCCACAGATGGAACGTGAGAAGGAGATTGTCCTCACCAAGGTCGAGGGAATCTCTGAGATGCTTGCCGACCAGGTTGCTCGTATTGTTCGTAGCATTCGTCAACTTGATCTCAAGAAGTCGCCATCGGTCAGTGAAACTCTTGACTGGGCACGCACTCTTGTCTTGCTGGGAATTGAACACATTGATGCAGAACAAGCCAAAGAGACATTGCACATCTTGTTGAAGTACCAAACCGACATTGCCAAAGCGGTCAAGGAACTCTCCGTCGACTAGTTCTTCGGAAAACTGTCATGCTCGACCTTCTCTCAGGGTTCATCGTTGAATTGAGGAACGCGGGACTGCCCGTCAGTCTCACGGAAAACCTCGATGCCATGACAGCTATCTCTCATATCCCGCTTGAGGATCGTGAAGCATTCAAATATGCACTCGGCGCAACCTTGGTGAAGAATCACGCTCACTGGCGTTCGTTTGAAACAGTGTTTGAGGTCTACTTCAGTCTTCGTGGTCCCGAGTACAACATTGTCGACGGTGACTCCGACGGCAGCATCGATGACTTCTTGCGACAAATGCAAGACGCTCAAATGAAGGGCGAGGGCAACGGTGGCGCTGGTGGAATGGATCAATTAACTCCTGAAGAGTTAATGCAGATCTTGATGAATGCACTGATGAATGGTGATCAGGCCATGATGCGAGCACTCGCTCGCCAGGCAGTGCAGCGTTTTGCTGGAATGGAACCTGGCCGGCCCGTGGGTGGCACCTATTACCTGTATCGCACATTGCGCAACCTGGACCTTGACGGCATGTTGGACAAGTTGATGGAGGCTAGTCGTCAGCAAGTGGGTGGAGAGCTCACCAAGTTGGAAGACCGGCTTGAACGCGATGAGTACAACCATCGCATTGAGCAGTTCAAGCAAGAAGTCGAGGCTGAGATTAGACGTCGTCTCGTTGCTGATCGTGGTGCCGAAGCAATGGCGAAAACTTTGCGTAAGCCACTGCCAGAAGATGTGGAATTCATGCATGCAAGTCGCGACGAGATGCAGAATCTGAAGAAGGCATTGCAGCCACTCACGCGCAAACTTGCCGCAAAACTGGCGCGTAAGCGTCGCCACGGGCGCAAAGGTCCACTCGATTTTCGAAACACAGTGCGACACAGCCTCGCCTATGGCGGTGTTCCCGCTGAGCCTAAGTTCAAGTATCCCCGTCCATCCAAGCCTGAACTGATTGTTGTTGCAGACATCTCTGGCTCGGTTGCCGCCTTTGCACGCTTCACATTGATGTTGGTGTATGCACTGTCCAACCAGTTCTCGAAGGTGCGCGCGTTTGTATTTATCGACGGGATCGATGAAGTCACTGAGTTCTTCAAAAAGACAGAAGACGTTTCCGAGGCCATTCAGCGAATCAACACTGAAGCAGACGTTATTTGGGTTGACGGTCACTCCGATTACGGCCATGCCTTCGAGGTGTTCTGGGAGAAGTGGGGCAAAGAAGTAAATCCCAAGTCCAGTGTCATTTTGCTCGGTGATGCTCGAAACAACTATCACGCTTCGCAGGCCTGGGTCGTGAAGGAAATGAAGCAGAAAGCACGCAAGGTGTACTGGTTGAATCCAGAGCCCCGGTCGTATTGGAACACAGGCGATTCAATTGTTGGTGAATACGGAACGCACACTGATGGCGTTTTTGAGTGTCGCAATTTGCGTCAGTTGGAAGCATTCGTCGAGAAATTGGCGTAGGTCGCGTGTCTAACACTCGTCTCGTTCTGGTTCGTCACGGAGAGTCACGCGCAACCGTTGGGCGTTTTATTGGAGGCCCGCGAACATGTACGGGTCTCACGGACTTTGGTCGTGAACAAGCGATGGCGTTGCGGGATCGTCTTGTGCAGGGCAACGATGTAGAAGCTACAATATTGATGGCCAGCAATTTTCCGCGAGCTGTCGAGACCGCAACAATCGTTGCTCCAGCGCTGGGTTCGCTTCCAGTCTCCATCGATGCAGGTTGGGGTGAACATGATCCAGGACCAGAGTGCGATGGAATGTTGTACAGCGCATTCATTGAAAAATTTGGAATGCCTCGCTGGGATGATTTACACGCAGTTGTGTTTCCTGGCGGAGAAACTGTTGCGCAGTTTCAGGAGCGGGTAATCGACACCTTGCGACGAACTATTCGAGCACACGAAGGTGGATCTGTGGTTGTTGCGTGCCACGGTGGAGTCATTGACGCTGTGTTGCGGCATTCGTTGCACATGCATCCAACGGGAAAGTTTGAACTGTCGACGAACAACACCTCACTGACCGAATTGGTGCATGTCCAGGGTTCGAAATGGCGCCTAGTTCGTTATAACGATTCTGCTCATCTCGGTGGACTAGTTCGACCCGATAGTCAGGATTCATAACGATGAAGGGTCCTGTCGTCATTGTTGGCGGCGGAACCGCCGGCTGTACCGTTGCGGCGTATCTTGCTACGCACACCACTTGCGACATCGTGATGTGTGAACCAGGTCGGGTCTCCGATCGTGACGACGACTCACACTTCTTTGAAGGTGTGCGCGCCGAGTACGTCGCTGAGCATCTGGTCTCGTTGACATCTGGCGGACACACAGCGCAGTACACACAAGCTCGGGTGATGGGCGGTGGAAGTGCTGTGAATGGGATGGTGTTAAGTGGCGATGAGCCAGAACATCTTCGTGGACTAACCCGCATGGCTTCCAGTTCTGACATGGGAGTTGTTGGTCAGGCGCTCGTAGCTAGCGGGGGTCGTCCAACTCGGTTGTGGTGGAACAAGGGGCGCTGGAATCCTGGGCGTGCATTCGTGCACGTCCTTGAAAAAGATCGAGTCCGTTGGGTGCAGGCGCCTGTCACGCGAATTGTGCACAGCAAGGGCGCAGTAGTGGGAGTTATGTGTGGTGATCAGGAGATCCGCACAGATTGTGTGGTGATGGCAGCAGGAGCCATCATGACTCCGGCATTGCTGCTTGCATCCGGGTGCGGTTCGCTGTCGCCTCGAATCGGCGAAGGTCTACAGGATCATCCCAATATGACTTTCTCGTTGGCGTTGAAATCTCGGTTGCATTCCCGATTCGACGTTGCAGCGATGAAACACATACCCCTCACCAATGGTGGGCAGGGTCTGGTGCTTGCGTACGAACGTGGAGGTCTTGCGGGTCCATCATTGGGGTTGCTGACGGCATCGCTGTTAACGCCAGTTGCGCAAGGTCGTGTTGGCGTGAAAGATGATGTTCCCTCTGTTTCACTGAATTTGTTGGGGCACGAGGACGACATGGGGGCGATGAGTGAACTTGTTCGAGTTGTTGCTCGGTTGACGCAGAACGAACACTTTCTTGCACTTGCGTCAGAAGCCATGGCTGACTCGGTGGGCACTTCTGCCCACACGGTTGCAATGATGCGCGATGACGAAGTGAGGTCATGGTTGCCCAGCGCATTAACTCCGGTCTCGCATGTGTCGGGCTCAATGAGATTCGCGATCGATTCAATTGGCCGGGTTCTTGGAATGTCTGGGTTACGGGTTGTGGACGCTTCTGTTTTGCCCGGTGTGCCCGCAGAGACACCAGCAGCACCTGTCGTTATAGAGTCATTGCGTCTCGCACGGGCATTAGGGGAGGAACTGACATGAGTTACACACTTGGATTGCATGAACTTGCCGAAGGAACGCATGCGTATCTGCAACCCGATGGCGGATGGGGATGGTCGAACGCAGGACTAGTTGTGGGTGATGGTGCATCACTCTTGGTTGACACCTTGTTTGACTTAAAGATCACCCAGCGAATGTTGGATGCAATGGCGCCACATACACGATCAGCTGCAATCTCGACCGTAGTTAACACTCATGCAAATGGTGACCACTGTTATGGCAATCAACTTGTGAAGCATGCCGAGATTATTTCTTCTGAGGCGACTGCGCATGAGATGAGTGAAGTTCCGCCCGCTATGTTGGCCGCGCTCAATAAAGCACCTGGTGATATCGGTGAGCTTTTCCGACACTTTTTTGGCGAATTCGAGTTTGAGGGAATTGAAACAGTATTGCCATCGCGAACATTCACTGGTCGATTCGAGTGCGAAGTTGGGGGTCGCACTATTGAGTTAGTGGAAGTCGGGCCAGCTCATACCAAGGGGGACACCTTGGTCTTCGTTCCCGATGCAAAAACCGTCTATACCGGTGACATCTTGTTTATTGGTGGCACGCCCATTGTGTGGGTGGGTCCTCTTGATAACTGGATTGCAGCGTGTGATCTTATTTGTGCATCAGATGTTGAACACATTGTTCCGGGGCATGGGCCACTCACCGACAAAGCAGGAGTGGTAGCAATTCGTGACTATCTCACATTTGTGCAGAGCGAAGCCACCGAACGGTTCAATGGTGGAATGGATGCATGGGATGCCGCACGAGACATTGCACTCAATGGATTTTCAGAATGGGGCGAGTTCGGAAGGCTTGCAGTCAACGTCGACACTGTGTATCGCACTTTGAGCGCCGACCATAAGAGCCCAGATGTTGTTGAGCAATTCAAGCGGATGTTTGCGTTGGAGAACCCTCACTAGGGTCGCGCCTCAGTGCACGCACAATGACCACTACCCATCCGGTGACAGCAACCACACTAAAGAAGAACCACTGAATTGCGTATGAAAAGTGTGGTCCCTCATCGATAATTGGCAATGGGACAGGAGCTGGAAAAGTGGTGTTCGGGGCGGGAGTCTCCTGCGCTAACTGAATGAAGTAGCGAGTGTTGATATTGGTTCGCGTTGCCTCACCAATGAGTGGCAGATCGAATCGTTGAAATTCCTTAGTGCCTATAGCTGATGAGTCGACTGCTCCTAAAGTTCCGCGAGTTTGGCTGAATCTCACGTAACCCACCACGGTGACATTGCCGGTGGGTAATGAACGTGTGCTGACCGTGAGCGGGACGAATCCACGATTCACCAAAAACAGTTGATTGTCGTTACTGCGAATAGCTACCGCAAGATTGTCGCCCGCCACATTGTCTTGTGAACGGTTGATGATCGAAATCTCGCTTGTTGGAACGTATGTGCCAGTGACTGAAACGCGTCGCCACTCGTCATCTGGGTTGCCTTCCACTTGCGAAGCAGCAACTACTTGCTGGGAGATATTTCTTTCGATGGTGGCATTGCGATCTCTTCGTTGTTCAAGGCGGTCGAGTTGCCAGAAACCAAAGAACACCATTGATCCAGTGAGAGAAAAGAGGAGAACATGCACAAGTAGCCAACGGGGGGAGAAGAGGCGACGCATTAGGGTGAAACGCTATCGCGGGCGACTACGGTGTTCTCTGTGGGGACCAGGGAATACTGCGAGAGTTCGATTGACGCCGAATTTTGGCGCGAGGTTTTCGGCGTTGAAGTGAGTGCAAGTGAGCCTCGTCGAATTGGGGAAGGCCAAGTAGGAATGAACCTGCGGTATGGCCTCACGAGCGATTCAGAGCACGTTCCATCGTCGGTTGTCGTGAAGTTGGTCTCGCCCGACCCAGTGAGCCGTGCAACCGGCATCAGTTTGAGAAATTACGAACGCGAAGTCAAGTTCTATAACGAACTGGTGAAGACAATTGACGTTCGTTCTCCCTATTGCTGGTTTGCTGACTGGCATCCAGACACTGGGGATATTGCGCTAGTTCTTGAAGATATGGCACCCTGCGAACAGGGTGACCAAATTCGTGGATGTGGAATTGAACACGCACGACTGGCTGTAGATCAATTGGTCAAGATGCAGGGTCCGCGATGGAATGACGCCACGCTTCATTCCGTTGACTGGCTACAACGACGTGACGCTAACGATGTAGAGCGCTTGTCCGGATTAATCAACATGGTCAAACCAGGTTTCATGGCAGTGTATGAAGACATCATCCGGCAAGAAATTGGTAGTGACGGCGTCGACTTTGTGAACACAATGAGCGACAACATTGCCGGTTATGTGGCTGCAAAAGGTGAACCGTTTACTGTCACTCACGGCGACTATCGACTCGACAATTTGCTGTTTGCAAGCGATACAGGTGGTGTCCCCTGTGCGGTGGTGGACTGGCAAACGCCAGGCCATGGAAACGGAATTGCAGATTTGGCGTACTTCATAGGTGCAGGTCTATTGCCTGACGATCGTCGAATGCATGAATGGGACTTGGTCGATCAATACATTCACGGAATTGAGTCGTACGGCCACGAGGTGGATCACGATTGGGTGAAGACGCATTATCGCCGTGAAGCGATCTCTGGGGTCATCATGGCGGTTATTGCATCGCAGATTGTTGGACGCACTGAACGGGGCGACAAGATGTTTGAAGTAATGGCAACGCGACACATTGTGCAGGGCTTAGAAAACGGCGCGCTTTCGTTGGTGTAACGCAACCACATGGGCACCACATGGCGCGCGCCACGTGAATAGCTCCAACTCCGCCCGCTGGAACGCGTCCCACGGTAGCCAGAGAATTGTGGGAACCCAACGCGTGTGTCTTCTCGCACCATTCGTGGTCTTGCTACGGTTTGGGCGTGCGCGGGGGCGCGCGCAAAGGGGGGGCAACATGAATACGTGGAATTACGGGCTGATGTGGGCAGGTATTGCCAAAAAAGACCCGCAGCGAGTCGCTCAAATTTTTGGTGATGTGACCTACACGTGGGGTCAGTTTCATCAACGAGCGAATGCGCTTGCGTCTGACATGTTGGCCGCAGGATGTACTCATCAGGCCAAGGTTGCGCATTATCTGTACAACTGTCCTGAGTATTTGGAAACAACCTTTGCGTCATTCTTGGCTGGTCTCGTACCAGTGAACACCAATTATCGATACGGGCCTGAAGAAATTCTGTATTTGTTTGATAACTCGGATGCTGAAGCAGTGGTGTTCCACGCAACTTTTGTGTCATTGCTAGACGAAGTGCGCAACCAATTGCCACGCGTGAAGCGTTGGTACATGGTGCCGGACGAATCTGGTAACGCTGTGCCCTCGTGGGCAGTTAGTTATGACGACGTTGTGGCGCAATCGCAACCCGATGTTGTTCCACAGCAACCGTTGACTGGTGATGATCTGTTGTTTCTGTACACCGGTGGAACCACAGGAATGCCCAAAGGCGTCATGTGGCGACAAGATGACCTCATCACCGTTCTTGGTCGTGGCGGAAACGCCATCCTTCAAGTTCCGGCGGCTGAATCAGTTGACGAGGTGATTGATCGCATTGCGCCCGGGCAGCGTGGCCAAGTTGCATTAATCGCGTGTCCACTAATGCACGGAACGGGGCAATTCTCTGCATACATCAATATGGCGATGGGTGGCTGCATTGTCACAATGCCAAATAGAAATTTCGATCCCGCAAAGTTGTGGGATGAAGTGGACAAGCACGGCGTGAACAGTGTTGTCATTGTTGGTCAGGCCTTTGCCGGTCCCATGTTGGAAACGCTCGATGCCAATCCAGGCAAGTGGAGCTTGTCGAGCATTATTCAAATGGGTTCGTCAGGCGTGATGTGGAGTCAAGAGAACAAAGATGGTTTGTTGAATCACATTCCACAAATGTTTATTACTGACAGTTTTGGTTCGTCTGAGGCAGTTGGTATGGGTATGTCGGTGTCGGCAAAGGGTGCGGCGGTGAAAACTGCACAATTTGCTTTGGGTGCAAATTGTGTTGTGTTTACCGAAGATGGTCGACGAGTTGAACCCGGATCGGGCGAGCGGGGTCTGGTTGCCGTGGGTGGTGCCATTCCGCTCGGCTACTACAAAGATGAAGCGAAAACAGCTCAGACATTCCGTATCTTCGAAGATCGTCGATGGACGGTTCCTGGTGACTGGGCAGAAGTGAACACCGACGGCACGTTGCATCTTCTCGGTCGTGGTTCTGTGTGTATCAATACAGGCGGAGAGAAGGTCTTCCCCGAAGAAGTCGAAGAGGTTCTGAAGACGCATCACACGGTCCGCGATGCCGTTGCAGTGGGTCTTCCCGATAAGCGTTTTGGTGAAACCATCTGCGCTGTCGTTGAGGCCGAGCCCGGACATGAACCCACCTTGCAGGAGTTGTCCGATCACGTGAAGAGCCGCATTGCGGCCTACAAGGCACCCCGCAGTGTTGTGGTCATACCGACAATTGGTCGTGCACCGAATGGAAAAGTGGACTACAAGCGCTTGAAGCAGTACGCCCTTGACTCCTTGGGTGTGAGTTAGTGCCCTGAGAAAGTGTGCAATTCATCGTCATCTCCCGATGATGAGTCCGATAGTGTGAATTCCAGCATTACGAGAGACCATTTGGTCCGGCAACCGGGGTAACAGCCGCACGGTGCCTCTTCATCGAAGGGTGGAGGATGTGGTTCTGCAGTTGCAGAGCAACAGGCCGAATGTCTGTCGAAGTGTCGCCATATTCGCTGCTCGCACTTCAGGAGGACATGACCATGGATGCCATCTTTCGGCATAATGACGCGCCATACCCTGCGAGTGGTGCGTGGATGGTGGGAGACCCTGTCGGGAACAGGCGTTTTCATACATTCGCAATTGACCGCCCATTCACTTTGGAAAGTGGAGCGTCATTGTCGTCGGTCACCGTTGCATACGAAACGTGGGGCACCCTGAACGAGGATGCATCGAATGCCATTTTGGTGTGTCATGCATGGACAGGGGACAGCCACGTGACTGGGCCTGCGGGTGAGGGGCACCCCACGCCGGGTTGGTGGGAAGGAGTGGTGGGGCCACAACACGCAATCGATACCAACAAGTACTTCGTTGTGTGCGCAAATGTTTTGGGGGGATGTCAGGGTTCCACTGGTCCTGCATCTGCTCATCCCGATGATGGACGTCCGTACGGTTTGCGATTCCCAGTCATCACAATTCGCGACATGGTGCGAGCTCAGGCGTCATTGGCAGATGCATTAGGAGTGCGAGTGTGGCGCGCCGTGGTTGGCGGCTCAATGGGCGGAATGCAAGCTCTTGAGTGGGCCATCATGTTTCCCCAACGCGTGCGCGCATTGGCAACACTTGCTACATCTGCTGCAGCATCCGCACAACAAATTGCATGGGGTGCAATTGGGCGACGCGCCTTGTTGATGGATCCGCAGTACAACAACGGTGATTATTACGATGCTCCCCTCGATGGTGGGCCTTGGTACGGATTAGCGGTTGCTCGCATGGTTGCCCAGGTCACGTTTCGGACAGACTCCCGATTCAACGAGAAGTTTGGCCGAGCGTTAAGTGAGAACAGTGTGCATGGCGAGGGCTTCGAATTGTTCTCGCGATTCAGTGTTGAGGGATATCTCGATCATCATGGAGACAAGTTGGTTCGCCGTTTCGATGCCAACAGTTATTTGTACATCGCCAAAGCAATGGACCTTCATGACATCGGGCGATCGCGCGGTGGAATTGACCAGGCACTTGCGCGAATTAGTGCACCCACTCTTACTGTCAGCATTGACTCTGACATTCTGTACCCGCCTTATCAGCAGGAATACATTCATCGCCGTGTGAAGAATGGTGATTCTCGGAATAGACACGTCACCATTGAGAGCGCCGAAGGGCATGATGGCTTCCTGATGGAAGTGGCTCCAGTCAGCCTTCAGTTGGGTCAGTTCTTGGCCGATACTGAGGCCACGCCCACGGCGTCGTGAGACCTCATTTCAGGGCCGCTTCGTGAGAGAATAAATGCAATGGTTGGTATGACGCTTGCATCTCAATTGACTGTCAACCTCTTGGGTGGCGGATTAATCGTGCTTGGTGTGGTGTTGCTCGGCGTCACACTCGTGTTCTGGCGGTCAGCAGTGGAGGACCCCGAAGTATTGGCTCCACTCGAAGTGATGGCCGACCGGTCGTATGCGCGAGCCGATGACGCAAAGCGTTTGGCATTACTGAATCAAGTGCGCGTGGACGGGGCAGAGCCAGTGGTGCACCATGCAGCACCGCAAGTGTTGACGAGAGAGCCATTAACTCAGCCGGAGAAGCCGTATGACGACCCGTTCAATCATGCTGATGACGCTGTAGACATAGTTCCAGTGGCGCCCAGCATTATTGATCCGTTGCTACATCAAAACACACAAGAGGAGTAGACGATGGCTGCATTTAACCCCGATGAAATGATTGCTCGTTTTCGTGACAGAGCCGCCGCTGTTAGAAAGCGTCCTCTTCCTCCTGTGGCTGGTGAGGAGCGTCAGCTGTTCATTGCGCAAGCCGAGAATGATTTTCGAGATTTCGCCATTATCGGAGATGCAACAGCAACATTTGAAGACGGTGTTCTCACGTTGCGCATTGATCTGAATCCACCTCAGAAGTGAGCAACTCGCGCGCCTTGGCGCAGCGTGTGCGTGGGCGCGATGACATTCATGTGCTTGCTGCAATCACCGCAGTTTCCGCGTGGGGTATCGGACCAATCTTGAACAAGGCAATGTCGGTAGACACCCCGGCCATTGTTTTGTATCGCATGGTGGTGGGTGTACCCATGATGCTGGCAATGGCATATGCAACGGGTGGCGGTCTGACGCGCGAGCTCATGAAGAAGACTGCGTTGCCTGGATTGTTGTTCTCGTTGTCGTTTGTGACGGGTTTTGCATCCATCAAGATGACATCTATTGCAAACGCCACTCTCATCACCACAATCCAGCCTGTGTTGGTGGTGTTTGTTGCTCCCAGATTGTTTGGTGAAAAGCTTCGCGCACGTCAGTTGGTGTGGTCAGCGGTATCAATGGCGGGAGTTCTGGTTGTGGTACTTGCTGCGGCATCAACCAGTGGTGCTCGACTGAGCGGTGACCTCATGGCGCTCGTGAATGTGGTGTTGTGGACGGTGTACTTCTTAATGTCGAAACGATTGCGACTTGACGGAGTGCATTCGTGGTCGTATTTGTCGGCTGTGTTTGTCTGGGCTGCCATTGTCATTATTCCGTTTGGATTAATCGCCTCAAACGATGTCGGCGCAATGAAAACATCTGATTGGGTGTACGTGATTGCGATGGCGGTGGGTCCCGGCGTCGTGGGGCATGGTCTCATGACATGGGCGCAGAGTCACGTGGACGTGACGCTGGCGTCCCTCCTCGGTTTGTTGAGCCCCGTGCTCTCCACAGTTGGGGCATGGTGGGCATTTGGGGAGTCTTTGACCCTGTGGCAGATGGCGGGTGCGGTTGCCGTTCTTGGCTCTCTCGCCTTGCTGGTGGCAGAGCAGCGAACAGCTGCACGGGTGGCGATTCAGCACGAGGCCTAGCCCCGTTGCGTCTAGTTGTGGCCTCGCTACACTGAAAGCCCACATGCGGATGTGGCTCAGTTGGTAGAGCATCACCTTGCCAAGGTGAGGGTCGCGAGTTCGAATCTCGTCATCCGCTCCAAGAAACCGCCCTTCGGGGCGGTTTTTGTTTTTTGCTTGTCGAAGCAAAGGTTCCCGAAAGGGAGCCTTTGTCGTTCAGGGGCGCTGATTACACTTCCACAAGTGACTCATGATCTGAACGAACCAGTCCTGTTATTCGCTGGACCACGCGGAAGCTCCGACGAACGTGCAGGTCAATTGTTTGCCAAGGCCTATGACATGGCTGAAGTATTGCCGCTTCGGTCGCTGGAACAGGTGGTCTCCACCGTTGATTCCACCGTCGGCTGCCTTGGTGTCATTCCATTAGAAGACTCTCTCCATGGTGAATTCACCCAGGCAGTGTCTCGTCTTTTGTTTAACACCTCTAATACCTGCATCACGCGAACTCTGGTCTTGTCCGAGCGTTTGTGGGTGCAGTCAATAGACCCCACGAAACCACCGATGGTTGCGTATTCACATTCCTCCATCTTGGAGCGTTTCGCACCCGTGTTGGATGAATTGGGCATTGTCGGCGTGTCTGCGCCCAACACAACAGAAGCATGTCGAATTGTGGCGGCGCAGGGCAATCCCTTGCATGTTGCTATCGCCCCCGATGTGGTGGCCGAAGAGTTCTCTTTGGTACATCACCAGTTGTTGGCGTCATCTGCCATCGATGTCACTACTCGGTATGGATTGTTGGGTCGCGGTATCCCTGAAGCCATTGAAGGTGTCGAAACTTTGGCTTTGGTGTGCCCACTTGAAGACCGAGTTGGCACGTTGGCACGCATCATGGAGATTTTCCGACTGAATGGTGTCAACCTCGTCAGTCTTCGCAGTATCAATGTGGGCGACCAGAATCCGCATGTCTTTCTGGTGGAGTTTGCGGGTCATCCAGTGGACGCATCGGTTGCCTCTGCCGTTGTTGAATTATTCCAACATGATGTCTTTTTGAAGATTGTGGGCGTGTGTACGCCTGCGTCGCTCGCTATTGAAGATCATCCGGTACGTGGAGTCCCTGCCATTTTGACCAATGTTGATGAATATCAGAAGTGGATTGACACACATTCGCATGGTGCTGCTCAATGACCAATCGAAACGCAACAATTGCGTTCCTTGGACCTGAGGGAAGTTTTTGCCATCAGGCAACACATTTGCTGAAAACACCATCAACAACTTTGGTGGCAATGAAAGATGTGAAGTCTGTGGTGGCGGCAGTTGAGTCTGGCGACGTTGATCACGGACTGGTCCCCATTGAGAACTCTGTGGAGGGGGAAGTCACCTCAACCATGCATGAAGTGGTCTTTCACACTTCACGTGTGATTGTGCGTGAGGAAGTGGTTCTTCCCGTTGCGTTCCACGCGTTCACTGCATCCCCTGATGTTCGTCCCACAACGGTGATGAGTCATCCATTTGCACTTGCACAGTGTCAGCAATTCATTGCCCGTCATGGGCTTGTTTCGCGTGCGTCCGATTCAACAAGCGCGGCGTGTCGTGAGCTGTCAGAAAGTAGAGACACATCGGTGGTGGCGCTTGGTTCTCCATTGGCTGGAGAGTTGTACGGCCTGCATGTGTATGAAGACCATGTTGAAGATAATTCGTTGGCTCACACCAAGTTTTATCTTCTCAGTCGCAATGTGCCGAAGGTGCGCGCAGATGTTGACTACCGCACATGGGTAGCAATTGTTCCGCCAGACAACCACACCGGTGTCCTTGCTGAAATCTTGGCATCGTTTGCGTCTCGTTCATTGGCAGTGTTCTCTATCTCGTCACGACCACTTCGAGCAGAAATTGGTGCGTACTGTTTCATTCTGACAACGGCTGGATGGATAGGTGATGCCGAAGTCCAAGACGCATTGAACGAGCTTTTCTCCATTGGCTGCACCATCAGAATTCTGGGCTCATTCCCGGCATGGCGTGGTGATGGTGTGGTGTTATCACTGACTGACCTGAATGTTGTATCGCCCGACGTTTCGCTCGGCTTTACAAAATCGTTCCCCGATATTCCATGGGAGTCAAGCGAGTGATATCCGCACACATTGGGGTGATTGGTGCAGGACTCATCGGCGGTTCAATTTGTCGAACGTTAAGTACAGCTGGCTATGAACACATTTCGGTCACCTCGGCATCACAAGAAACTCGAGATGAAGTAACCCAGGCGGGGTTTCACGTGGTTGCCACCGTTCAAGAACTCGTGCAGGTGTCAGACATTGTGTTTGTCTGCGTTCCGCTGACAATTCAGATGGATGTCTTTGACCAAATTCTTGAGGCGGTGAACGCGGCTGGCAAGAAGGGTCTTATTGTCACGGACGTGTCGTCGGTTAAAGGCGACGAAGCGCGAATGGCAACTCAAAAGTTTTCAGATGCTGGAATTGTTTTCATCCCGGGCCATCCCATGGCCGGAACAGAGAAATCTGGTTTCTCTGCATCATCTGACAGTTTGTTTGCTGGGGCTACGTGGGTGCTATGTCCGCCTGCTGGAAATGGCGCCGAATGGTTATCGATAGCGCGTTTAGTTCTTGCCATGAAGGCCAAACTGTCGTTGCTCACGATTAATCAGCACGATTCTGCTGTTGCTTCCATTAGTCATCTCCCATATGTGGTGGCAGCTGCGCTATTGCACGTGTTGCCTAGTGGTGATGAGCGTTCACTTGCTCTGCGGTTAGCGGCGGGAAGTTTTCGTGATGGCACTCGAGTCGCGGCGTCAGAACCTTGGTTGTCGGCATCAATGGTCAATTTCAATAAAGAGAATGTTGCGTCACTTCTTCGAGAGACGGGTGAAGCCATCACCTCGCTGATTGCAGCACTTGAAGAAAATGACACGAGTGCTGTTCAGAATTTCTTCACAGAAGCGAACGTTCGTCGCACGGAATATGAGTCCGTCAAGGCATCACATGCATCGCATCGGCATATCTTCCACGGAGATTCTGTGACGCCTGAATGTATTAATGAATGCCAACGAGGTGCACTCATTACATACATTGCCGAATCTGGTGATAGTTGGACAATTACGTTTGAGTCATAAGTTGGCGTTGGTCAACGAAGCATTGGTAGGGGGAAACATGGCCATTCAGTTTGGTGTTCACATTGGTGCACAAAACGCATCCGTCGAGCAGTTGCGCACGTTGTGGTCGTGGCTTGATGCGTCAGGAGTTGATTGGATTTCGCTGTGGGATCATCTGTATGAAGCCCCTCCAGCAGGTGGAACACAACCACACTTCGAAGCATTCTCAATGTTGGGAGCCCTTGCTGTTGACACCCACCATGCTCGAATCGGATGCTTGGTGTTCTGCTCTCAGTACCGAAATGTCGGTGTGCTCATGAAGGGCGCAATTTCAGTGGACCATCTTTCTGACGGTCGTTTCGAATTGGGAATGGGTAGTGGGTGGCACGAACAAGAAGCCGCCGCGTTCGGGCTGGATTTTCCCTCTCAGGGTCAGCGATTCAAAGTGTTGGAAGGTCAACTGCAGGCCATTTCAACGTGGCGTCGGGGTGAACGCGTCACTCAGTCAACTCCCAGCGTTGAATTGGTAGATGCATCGATGGTTCCAGGTCCTCGCGGGCGACTTCCATTGTGGATTGGTGGTCTTGGACCCAAGCAAACACTGCGAATGGCGGGGGCATACGCCGACGGCTGGAACGCTGCCTATGCCAGTCCCGCGCACTACAAAGAATTGAACGGAATCTTGGATGATTGGTGCGTGAAGGCAGGCAGAAATCCATCTGTTGTAGAACGAAGCGTCAACTTGTCATACGCACTCAGTAACGACGATGTCTCGTTGGTCAAGTCCCAATTGGAAAACCAATGGGGTGCCGCTTCCGAACGAATCATCTCGGGTTCTCTGCTCGGTCGACCTCAAGACGCCATGGAACAGATTGCGCCATTTGTTGAGGCTGGTGCGCAGTTGGTGAACATCGCTATTCGACCACCATGGGATCAAGATCTTTTGGCGGAGTACATCGAAGATGTCATCCCTGCGATGCGGCGTGAATGGTCGTAACTTTCCACATCCAGTGCGCGACTATGGTGGCGTCATGCAAACGGCACTGATTAACGGAACCACCATCGCCTTTGAAGACTCGGGCGGCAAGGGGCCTGCTGTCATTTTGAGTCATGGTTTCCTCATGGACCATTCAATGTTCGACCATCAAGTAGATGCATTGAAAGGTGCGTATCGAGTCATCACGTGGGATGAACGTGGGTTTGGCGGAACACATGCGCCAGCAGATTTCACGTACTGGGATTCAGCAAACGACGTGCTAGGTCTCATGGATCACTTGGGAATCGACTCTGCCGTGGTGGGTGGAATGTCTCAAGGAGGATTTCTGAGTCTGCGGGTCGCCCTGACGGCACCGGAGCGTGTGCGCGCTTTGATTTTGATTGACACTCAGGCCGGAACCGAGGCGCCGGAAACAGTCGAGCCGTACAACGCATTACATGCCGCATGGTCAGAGCACGGCGCAGTTGCTGTGCAAGACATCATTGCCGGAATCATTCTGGGGCCAGGTGAGTGGAATGATTGGTTCGCCAAGTGGGGTGCAATGCAACCTGACCAATTCACAAAGGCCTTCAACTGTTTGATGCATCGCGATGACATCACCGATCGACTTCACGAAATCACATGCCCCGCACTTGTTATACACGGCACAGACGATGTGGCGATTCCTATGGAGAAGGCAGAAATCTTGCGCGACAAACTGGCGGGACCCACCACATTGGTTCCGATTGACGGTGGTCCTCATGCTGCGAACATGACGCATCCAGAGCCAGTCAACGATGCCATCGTTCGGTTCTTGTCGGCGCTTGACTAACTGAAATACTTATCCCAGACGCATAGGGGGATAAGACATGCCGTTAGAACTCGACCTTGGACCAGCAGCCCAAGCCTTTCGTGAAGAAGTGCGCACATGGCTAGAGGCAAACAAGCCCAAAGAACTCATCGGTGTATCGGCCGACATGGTGCAACGTGGTCGAGTACCTGGTGCATCGGAGTGGGCGCAAAAACTGACTGACGCTGGCTACATGTGTGTGTCATGGCCAAAGGAGTATGGCGGTCGGGGACTCACTGGTGTTGAAGTGGCTGTTCTCAATGAAGAGTTCGCTCGAGCTCGTGTACCCCGCATCACCCGTGGAATGGGGGAATGGCTCGTGGGGCCATCCATCATCGTGTGGGGTTCGGAGGAGCAAAAGAAGAAGTTCCTTCCACGCATCATTGATGGCACAGACCGCTATTGCCAAGGATTCTCTGAACCAGATGCTGGTTCTGACTTGGCGTCGTTAAAGACAAAGGGTGTCATTGACGGAGAGGAAATTGTTATCTCCGGTCAGAAGGTGTGGACTTCTGGTGCAACCGAAGCGAACATGATGTTCTGTCTGTGTCGAACCGATAACGATGCACCAAAGCACGCTGGTATCTCGTATGTGTTGCTTCCCATGTTCCACGACGATGGAACGTCGAATGGTATTGAACTGCGTCCCATCATGCAGCCGCATGGCGTTTCTCACTTCACAGAAACATTCCTCACAGAATCACGTGCTCCAGTTGCGAACATCATTGGCGGAATGAACAATGGTTGGCGCGTCACAATGACAACTCTCGGAAATGAACGAGGTGGACACGCCACAACGCAGCACGTGGAATACACAAAGCAATTCTGGGAAGCAGTTGAACTTCTGAAAGAGAATGGCAAGGCCAAAGATCCGGTTACACGCCAACAACTTGCGTGGGCCTACAGCCACGTTGAAATCATGCGCTTCCAGGGTTTGAAGCTGTTGTCAGAGGTGATTGCCCGTAAAGAGCCAGGACCTGGTGCGTCAATCAACAAGATGTTTTGGTCTGAATATGCACAGAAGTTCGCCAACCACATGATGAATGCGCGTGGTGCCGATGCACTGCTCATTGAAGATGGGAACAACGGCAAGTACATCGCAGATCGCTGGACATCGCTGTTCTTCCAGCATCGTGCGTCCACCATCTGGGGTGGAACTGCTCAAGTTCAGCGCAACATTGTGGGTGAACGCGTGTTGGGTCTTCCGAAAGAGCCAGATCCCAATAAGCCGCGCCCCAGCGCGGAGTAGCTGCTACTTCTCTAAATACGGGTCGCCCGGACGCCGAAAGCGGATGGGAGGCGAAAGCCTGTTCTCAGGACCAGCTTTGTACATCTGGGCTGGACGTCCTGGTTGTGTGCCGAAGTCTGCGTACTCATCGATGGGGGTAACGAAACCTTTCGCGGCATCAACCTTGCGTCTGAAGTTTGCTGGGTCGACGGGGTACTGCAAGAACGCTTCGTACACGCTACGTAGTTCAGTGATAGTGAATTTCGACTTGCAGAAACTGAGGGCAACACTGGTGTCTTCCAGCATGCGGCGCGCAGACTTGCGGGCATCGTAAATGATTTTTGAATGATCGAACTCAAGCATGCGGCGGTCTCGAAGCTTTCGATACGGAATGAATGCTGCAGAATCAGAATGCATGCGTGGAACAATCTCTCCTGGATGGGGAACAAGTGCCATGTACGCAATTGCTATTGCGCGGAAACGGTCGTCTCGATGAGGGTCTCCGTATGCACCCACTTGGTGGAGCTCTTTGCTTCGAAGCGCTAGTCCGGTTTCCTCTTTCACCTTTCGCACCGAAGTGTCCTCGAGTGCCTCGTCATCTTGCACAAGTCCACCGGGGAGTGCCCACTTGTTGCCAGTGCGTTCCGGACGCTGCATGACGAGTACTTCGAGGCGGTCCTTGGGTTCTGATGCGCGGTCTGGGTTGATGGTGAAAACCACTGTGTCGACATACACGTAGAAGTCATTTTGCTTGGTTCTCTTGGTGGGGGCCATAGGTCAGATTTTTGCACATTTTGGTCGCTATGTCCTTTATTTCCCTTATTTCATAAGGGGTCACACACCCATGTGCTATATTATTGTCGTTTCTACTATTAACCCCCGGAGACGGGAGAAGGAGCCATATGAACCCAAGACACACCACCACATCACCAGTTGCCACTGTGACCCACGAACATCACGTTCGCGCCGCAGGGGCCATGATGGGATCAGCTGTTGCAGACGCAGTGGGTGCTCCCTTTGAATTCTTGCCAGCCGGTTTGTACGCAGAGCGTTTTCCGCAACCAGAACTGGGTGGCATTGGCGAAATGATAGGTGGAGGGTCTTTCAACTGGGCTCCCGGTGAATTCACTGATGACACACAAATGGCTCTGGCTCTGGCTCATGCATTGGAAGAGGCTCAGGGGTTTTCGCCAGACGTGGTGTGGGAGCACTTTGCTGCATGGGGTTCAACAGCTCGTGATATTGGGTTCACCATCTCGGCGGCTCTTCGTCATAACACACACATTGGGGCAGCCGAGGCCGCACACTTTTTTCTGGACGGTCGCAGCGCCAGTAACGGTGCCGTGATGCGAATTGCACCAATTGGGGTCTTTGGCATTCGTCTGTCTCGAATTGAGGCAATGCAATTGGCTGTTGATCAGGCGTCGCTGACGCACTTCGATCCATCCGCTGCGGTGGGTGCGGCCTTTGTTGCCGACGTCATCCGTGGCACCATCATGACGGGTCACTTCTCGCGCAGTGTTCTGTCCACTATTCAGTTCATGGCGTCAACTCCGTGGAGTCAATGCTTCGAAGAGAACTTCGCTGAAATAGTTGCAGAAGATTTTGATCCTTACGCAGGTCATCTTCCAGGGAACGGGTCTGTGTGGACCGCAGTCGGTCAGGCACTGTGGGCTGTTCGCACAACATCCTCATTTCACGATGCGATTGTCTCTGCCATCAACCTTGGCGGAGACACCGACACCGTTGCTGCAATTGCTGGCGCCATGGCAGGTGCCGCGTACGGCTTACAAGGCATTCCTGTGCGCTGGATGACCTATGTGCACGGCACGGTGAACACGCCTCACAACGGAGAAGTGTTGTATCGCGGTCAAGACATCGTGAACTGCGCCCGTCGCCTCGTCGGATTAGGTGACGCTCCGGTGTCGCGTCCCGATCCAGTCATCGATGCAAAGAAGTTGCACAACGCCGGGGTGTGGGCCGCCAACCTAGATGGAGCGGCAGCTGTGCCAACTCACTTTGGCGTGGTCTCGCTGTGTCTGACTGAAGATCGATTCATTAATCACCCGCACCGCCGTCAGGTGTACATGCGTGATGATGACCACAACAACCCAAACTTGTTCTTTGCGCTTCAAGAAAGCGTCGAGGCCATCCAGGCCTTCTTGCGTGAAGGACGTGAAGTTGTGGTGCACTGTCATGGCGGGCGTAGTCGCACGGCTTTTGTAATGAAGGCGTGGTACATGCTGCACGAGGGCGTGTCGCACCAAGTTGCGCACAAGTGGATGGCGGAAAACTGGCGTCACTACGGAATGTGGACCGAGTCGTTTGCCGACCTTTTAGAAAACGAGTGGGAAGACCACGTTGCCAGCATCACAGGAGGTCTCTGATGTTTGATCTTTTAGAAGCAGAAGAACGTATTGGGAAGATTTTTCTGAAACTTGCCGCGGTGCATGGCAGTTTCGAAGATGATGAAGATGATGACGATCTAACTCCGTGGCCTCTATCTTTTCAGACAGAGAATGAAGTCGACGGTGTTGCAACCCTGTACGAGCGTTTCAACGGCACCTTGGTCTTGCGTATTGATGCAGATGTACTGACGGTGACTCAGTCTCCCGCGCTCCATCAGTGGATCACTAGCCGTACGGGGTGGATGCCATTTGTTCAGGCACGAATTGAGAAAATCGATTCCAAACGGGCTCGTGTCATTGCTACGCATTCCTTCCTTGCAGAAGAAGTAACCGAGGCAGAGATCGAGCAAGTCCTCGGATCATTGGATTACGTCGTTGAGCGATGGTCAGACGCTCTTGTTCGACTCGAGATGCAAGAGGAAGCAGAATATCGCGCAGAAGCTTTGCGAGAGCGCACGAAACCACCATCGCAATTGCGTGAGGGAAGCGCCTCTACGAAAGCGTCATCGAAACCAGCGATTGGAGCAGACCTAGACGCAATGGTTGGGCTTGCCCCGGTGAAAGCCATGGTTGCACAAATCACCAACATGCAACGCATTGCCCGTGTTCGTCGTCGCAATGGCCTGAAGGCTGTTGTTCCGTCTCCGCATCTGGTGTTCACAGGTAATCCAGGTACTGGGAAAACAACCGTTGCACGACATATTGGGAACATTTACAAACAGCTGGGGTTGTTGAGTAGTGGTCACGTTGTCGAGGTGGATCGTTCACATCTTGTTGGTGGATACATCGGTCAAACCGCCATTAAAACACGCGAGGCTCTTGAATCGGCAAAAGGCGGAGTCTTGTTCATTGACGAGGCCTATTCACTGGCGCGTGATCATGCGAATGATTATGGCCACGAGGCAATTCAGACCATCCTCACATACATGGAGAATCATCGTGGAGAGATTGTGGTGGTCGTCGCTGGATATCCGGAAGAAATGAAGAATTTCATGACGATGAATCCGGGTCTCGCGAGCCGCTTCGATTACACCTTGGCGTTTCCTGATTACAGCGATGCTGAACTCGTTGAAATTTTTCAACGTCTCGCTGCAGAATTCGACTACCAACTCGACAACTTTGGTTGTGACGCCCTTCGTCTCATTATTTCCTCATGGCAGCGCGAACATGGATTTGGAAATGCACGTGAAGTACGTCGGCTTTTCAACGAAGTGGTGGCCAATCACGGTGCATGGCTACTCGACAACGCCATTTCTTCTGGTGAGCCACTGCAACAATTGCAGAGCATTCATTTCCCCGTCTTAGAAGCGCTGGCGGCAATTGGCCAACGGGAAGAAGACCAGCGCAATGGTGGTCTGGGCAAAGACCCTGGGTATCTCTAGGGCTACCCAGATTGCCTACCCCAGGAAACTAGGGTTTCTATGTGGGAAATGTCTGGCTGAAATCTGTCGATCAGCGGATTCATAGCTCTGACCCTCTTCAGCCCGCGCGGCTTCATCTACGACTGGCGTGGGCAGCTGCAATTATGGCCGTGGCCTTTATGGGCACAGTTGCGGCTCGAATGATTGCACCCACTATCCACCCCGATGAATGGGGCTTCTTGACAAATGGCCAGGCCATTATCGGCCATGTCGAAGCCCCCATTCCCACCGGCAGTTTTTACTCGGCAGGTTTTGGAATTCTGACGGGAATCGCTGGTCTCATCACCGGTTCAATTTCAGGCGCGTATCGAGTCACATTGTTCGTGAACATCGTGTTCGCAGTTCTTACGGCATGGTGTGCTGCTCGTGTCGCACGTCAAGTCTTTGATGTGTCACTGAATGTGTCACGTCTCATTGCGGCTCTTGTTTTGGTGTTGCCCGGAACAATTGTGAGTGCCATGTTTGCATGGCCAGAAATTGCTGCCCGATTCATGTTCTTGGCTTTCATCGTGCTTGTACACCGCGTGGTATCTAACTCCACCGCCATCAATGTGGTCACCGTCTGTGCTTTCACTGGTCTCATGCCTGGGGTTCACGGGCGCTTCACATTGCTCATGCCGGTGGTGGCCGTGCTGTGTGTGTTCTTGTGGCGCATCCAGCGGATTCCGTTCTCTGCTGGTGCGATGGGCGCTGTGTCGCTCGTTGCTGGATATGCCGTGTCGTATCTGCTGAATCGATTCATCAAATTGGCTATCTACACAGAGTCCTACGACCAAGAGAATCGGTTGCTCAGTCGGTTGGTGCGTCCCGATTTGTGGCCAGCGTTGTTGCGCACCATGGTCGGCCAGACGTGGTACTTGCTTGCCACAACCATTGGGCTGGTAGGTGTCGGGCTGTTATTTGCGGTCTGGTCCGTGGTGCAGCAACGTCGTCGCGGGCCGATTCGTGATCGACAGTGGGTCGAGTCGGTCACATTGGCTGTTCTCTTTGGTTCAGTGTTTGCCATTGTGTTCACTGGCGGACTGCAGTTGCTTCACGGCAATCGTGGAGACCATCTGATGTACGGTCGCTATGTCGAGATGATGGTGCCAGCGGTAGTTATTGCCGCTGTGGTGGCGCTTTCACGTCGCGGCATGTTTGCTAGCCGAGCATGGCTTGCAACGTTGTGCGTCATGCCTATGTTGTCAATTGCGTATGTCGTTGTTGATGGGGGAGACGGCGTCAAAGGTGGAGCATCGCGTCGCAATATTGTGTTTCCCAACATTGTTGGTGCCGATGCAGCCCGTTACGTGGTGTCGCCTGGATTCCTAACGTTCACCACATTCTTTTTCACTGTTGGTCTTGTTGTGTTTCTTGTCTCTCGAAAATCTCGTGCATGGTCCATAGTGACCTTGATAATTCTTTTTGCAATTGGTGACATCACATCGGGGCATCGCAGTTTGTTAACGCGATCAGATCGTCTGAATGGAGTGACCCAGACTCTGGACCTGGTTCGCTCATCAGGAGCTGAGCGCATTGGCTTTGATGCTGGTGTGCGTAACGACCCGTCGTATTACTACCTGCGCTATCGACTGCACCCCATTCAGTTGGTGAGATTCGACTTCTCGAATCCGGGAACGCGTGTTCCGTCCACCTATAACTGCCTCTACGGATGGGCTGATAAGCCTCCAGTTGATGGAGACTGGAGCATTGTCGCCAATGAGGAGGCAGTGGCGAGAGTACTGTGGAAAAGGGCCGGAAGCCCTACTTGTTGACCGGAGTTAATGAATCATGACTGAGTACGCCCCCGACCAGTGCGATGTAAGCGTTGTTCTGCCTATCTATAACGAAAAAGGACATTTGCGAGCCGAGATTGATCGCATTCACGCGGCACTAACTGCATCGTCGTATTCGTTCGAAATCATCGTTGTGGACGATGGCTCTAATGACGGCTCTCAGACCGAACTGGCGAGTATTCCGGGAATCACGCTCATCACACATCGTCACAATCAGGGAAGTGGTGCTGCTCGGCGAACCGGAACCACTGCTGCTCGTGGACGCATTGTTGTGTGGACCGATGTTGACATGACATATCCCAATGACCTGATTCCTGAATTGGTGGATGCCATGGATGGGTACGACCATATTGTCGGTTGGCGTCAAACTGAAGAAGGCACTCACAAGTTATTGCGCACTCCGGCAAAGTGGTTGATTCGAAAGTTGGCCAGCTATCTCAGTGAGACCGATATCAAAGATTTAAATTCTGGACTTCGAGCGTTTCGTCGTGATGTGGCAATGCAATACGTTCATGAGCTGCCCAAAGGGTTCTCTTGCGTGACTACTTTGACTATGTCGTTTTTGGGGAATGGCTACAGCATTGCGTTTTTCCCAATTCAATACTTCCCCCGAGCAGGTCGATCGAAGTTTCATTGGCTGCGAGACACGCGTCGGTACATCTTGCAAGTCATTCGCATGACATTGTCGTACAACCCCTTGAAGGTGTTTCTTCCCATCGGACTTGGGTTACTTCTTGCTGGTTTTGTGAAGTTGGGATTCGATTGGTCCAATCGAGATTTCCGCCTCGCAGCGAACACATTGCTTGTATTTTTCGCAGCGCTTCAAGTGATTACGGTCGGTTTACTGGCTGACCTTGTCGTGCGAGCAACAAAATCTCGCGACATGGTGCCTCGCGCTTAGTCGTCCATGTCGTCCGCGCACCCAACACGTCGTATTGCAATCATTGGTGCGGCGCTTTCTGCCAATAAGGGCGCTGCTGCCATGGTGGAAACAGTCATTGCATCCATGCCGGCGTACGTGGGGCCAATATCGTTCTCTCTGCTCACCACGTATCCAGATTCTGACGCGCCGAAAGTGCCTAAAGATGCAGATGTATCTGTTGTGGGACTTGAGCCATTGAGATTGGCTCTCGTTGAGTTCCCCACTGCATTACTTGCTCGCATTGCGCGCACACTTCGATTACCTCTTGGGTGGGTTCGCGCACGTGGATGTCGGGCGATGCTGAATTCTGATGTTGTCGTTGATGTTGCCGGTATCTCATTTGCCGATGGACGCGGCATTCCTATTGTGTTCTACAACGCCTTAATGACCGGTGTACCAGTGTTGTTGGGGGTTCCAACGGTGAAGGCAGCCCAGGCGTTAGGACCATTTACGTCGCCGGTTAATCGTGTGCTGTCACGGTTGGTTCTCCCACGAGTTGCGGCAATATGTGCACGCGGTGCGCGCACTCGTGAACACCTCGATGGCTTCGGTCTGACCAATGTCACTGATGTCGCAGACTTGGCTTTTTCCCTCGAAGAGGCGGCTGAATTGCCGATGGCTGCGCAAAATCTCATTTCTCCCGTCACGGACAATTTTGTGGTTGTGATGCCGAGTGCGGTGGTTCGTGGAATCTTTGAAAAACAGGGACACGCATATGTTCCTGCTGTAGCGAACCTCATCACAGCTATTCGTGAGCAAACAGGGTGTGCAGTGGTGATTGCGCCACATTCGTATCGCGTTGGCCATGGCGAGGGTCGTATGAACGATGGGCCAGTGTGTCGTGAGGTGGGCGAAGCCTGCGGAGGCGACCCGAAGGTGATCACTCTTGATCTTGACCTGTCAGCAGGAGAGTTGCGTACCCTCATTGGGCAGTCGCGCGTCCTCGTCACATCGCGATTTCACGCAATGATTTCAGGCTTGTGTACGGCGACGCCCACCGCAGTTGTGGGGTGGAGTCACAAGTACAAGGAAGTTCTCGCCGACTTTGGAATGGAACAATGCGGCATGTCGTCTGATGTTCTGTTGACACCTCAGGTGGTTGTTGACATGGTTCGCGACATGCTTGCGAATTCTGATTCCTATTCAGACCAGATACGAACCGCGCTTCCTTCTGTGCAGCAGCGGTCGGCTCTGAATTTCTCGGTAATTGCAGGAGCAATGAAATCATGAACGTGTCATCCGATTTATCTGGCGTCATCCAGTCGGGAATGTGTATCGGTTGTGGCGCCTGTGAAATGGTTGATTCATCAGTGTCTGTATCGCTGAGTTCATCTCGGTTGATTTATGAGCCTCAGTCAGCGGGTGGGCCCGATGCCGCATCAGTGTGCCCAGCGGTAGCCGTCGATTACGAGGGCTTGCACGAATATCTTTTTCCGGGTGAAGCAGTAGGACCATTTGGTGTTGTTCGATCTGTTCATCTATCGCAGAGCACCACGCATAGCCGCAACATGAAGGCCAGCTCGGGTGGCCTCATTAAGGAACTCTTGCGGCATCTGTTGGGCACACAACAGATTGATGGGGTCATCGCATTAGACCATGTAGATGGAATTCAGTTCGCCGCACGGTTGGTGACACATGCCGACGATGTTGACACACTGCCTGGTTCCGTCTATCACAACCTGAAGCAGACGTCTGCGCTTGAATTACTCAAGGCAACACCTGGTCGACTCGCCATTGTTGCCATTCCGTGCCAACTTGAGGGCTTGTATGCATGGGTGCGTCAATTCCAGCCAGAACTGCGTTCAAAGATTTCTCTTTCTATTGGTCTGTTGTGTGGTTGGCAGTATTCACACCACAGCATCAACGCAATGGGTGAGTACCTTGGATACGACCCAAACGACATTTCAGATATCTCATATCGAGGTGGTGGGCCGGTCGGAAAATTGACGGTTCTCACGAAAGACGGCACTCAGTACACCGCTAGTCGTCGTGTTGATTTTGGATACCAAGTGGCGTTCGACCGCCATTTCAACACGTCGCGGTGCCATGTGTGCATTAATCATTCAAACTTCCTGGCCGACATAGTGGTGGGGGATGCATGGTTGCCCAGCACGGTATTTACAAAGACTGGTATCAGTCTTGTTGTGTGTCGTACCGAATTTGCAGAACGGTCACTAAACGCACTTGTCGAAACTGGAGCATGTGTATCTATCCAGGTCAGTGAAGAAGAGATTCGCGAATCACAAACTGACAGGGTGGTGTTTGGCGAGTTCGCCTATGCCTATGCAGATTTTCTGCGCAGTATTGGACTTCACACCCCTGCATTGGTGGGCCCAAATCATGGGTATGGAACCCTGAAGCAACGTGGTCATGTTGCAAAGTTTCATCGTGAGTTAGTGCGCAAGCAGAACCTGATGGCGCGACGTAAGTACAAGTATCTCAAAGTAAGAAAAGGAACTCTTGAGATACGCGGTTATGTCATGCGGTATGTGCGTTGGTTTGTGGTCAGAATTTTGCGTGTGAAGAGTTTGAGTGGACAGAGAAAAGAAATTCCGCGCGAACGCTTCGAGGGATTTGCGTAAATTTTTTTCCGACAGAAGAAAGACTTCTCTCGTGTGAGACGATTTTTACATGGGGGAAGAACTCTGGAGAAAAACCGCGACCGATTTGGCAGCTGGTATTGCTGACGGCACTGTCTCTAGCAGGGAAGTGGTTCAGTCTCACCTAGATCGAATTGCTGAAGTAAATCACAGCATTAATGCAGTCGTACGGGTACTAACTGAAGACGCATTACGAATGGCGGACGATGCAGACAAGGCGGTGCGAAGCGGGGTTGCGCTTGGTCCGTTACACGGAGTTCCATTCACTATTAAAGAAAACATTGATGTAGGTGGTCTGCCCACCACGCACGGGGTGCCTCTTTTTGCTCATGCAATTGCGCCGCATGATGCACCAACAGTGGAGCGCATGAAGGCGGCCGGGGCAATTCCATTGGCTCGCACAAATCTTCCTGATATGGGTTTGCGCATTCACACAGATTCAACACTGTATGGACGCACGAAAAATCCTTGGAAGTCCGACCGCACGGCAGGTGGGTCAAGTGGTGGTGAAGGCGCTGCTCTCGCCACGGGCATGTCTCCCATCGGCTTAGGCAACGACATTGGGGGTTCGTTGCGAAATCCTGCACATGCATGTGGAATTTCTGCGATTAAGCCATCGTTCGGGGTGGTCCCGCACGTAAATACATTTCCTACTTCGGATAGGTCGTTGTCTTCGCAAATGATGTTGAACCAGGGCGTCATGGCGCGTTCAATCGGCGATGTTCGGCGTGGATTCTCAGTTATCGCTGGGCCAGATCCCCGGGACCCGTTGAGTTTGCCTGTATCTCTTAAAGATCTGGAATCAAATGAGAAGATTACGGTCGCTGTTGTATCCGATCCGCCAGGAGGCTCTACGCATTCAGGTGTTTCTGATGCGGTGAAACAGGCTGCTGATGTGTTATCGAATGCGGGCCACAACGTGGTTGAAGCAACACCGCCCGATATGGAATTGGCCTATTTGTTGTGGGCGCAAATGTTGTTATGCGAACTTCATGACATTCGTGACCAGATAGAGATGGTGATGGGTCCTGGCGGACTTACATTCATTTCGAACGGGCTTGAGATGTTTCCAAAAATGTCAACACTTGACACCTATGCCATGAACACGCAACGAGATGGTCTGGCACGAAAATGGTCTCTGTGGTTCGAGCAATATCAGGTAGTGGTCTTGCCTACGTGGAGTCAACCCGCATTTGTCGCCGATTATGACATTCAAAATGTTGAAGGTTCAATGGAGACCTTTGAACTGATGAGGCCAGTTCTGCCGGGGAACTTGTTGGGACTACCCGGGGTAGTGACTTCGGCTGGCATGGCAGACGGTCTGCCTATTGGAGTTCAGGTCATGGGGGCTCGCTACACCGATCTACGGTGTTTGTCGATAGCTGAAGTGGTTGAATCCGTGATCGGCGTCTCCACTCCGATTGATCCCCGTGATTGAGTCCTAGCGCCTGTCTTGTAGAAACGGAAACTTGTTGCGTGTTGATGCAACCGTTTCTGCAGAGACGGTTGCATACAGAGTTGTTTCATTGTCGCTTGCTTCAGCAATGATTCGACCAAGGGGATCAAAAATGCGTGAGTCACCGCTATAGCTTTGGCCGCCCCCATCACCCACACGATTACAGCCAATGACAAAGGCTTGGTTTTCAATTGCTCGTGCCTGAAGAAGTGCCAACCAATGTTCGCGCCGTTGTACGGGCCAGTTAGCCGGAATGACATAGAGGTCTGTGTCAGGGGCGAGCGTCCAGAATTCGTCGGCAAATCTGAGGTCGTAGCAGACGAAGAAACTCACGCGCAGGTCATCAACTGTGAGGGTGAGATGACTGCTTCCTGCTCGATAGTGGGTGTCTTCGCCACCATATGAAAATCGATGAATCTTTCGATAGCGACTCAGGTCTCCAGTCGGGTGGGCAACAACAAGAGAGTTGAATGGCCGTGAATCACCTTCAGTGGTTTCGGGGCAGCTTCCACAAATCCACACGTCAAGTTCTTGTGCAAGATGTTGAAGGAACTGAGATGTGGGTCCGTTCTCGGGTTCGCCAATGTCGGCACGGTCTACGACAAATCCGGTTGAAAATAGTTCTGACATCACAATGAGTCGAGCGCCGCTTTGTGCAGCCTCAGTGATCATGGGGCGCAGATGCGAAAAGTTTGCGTCACGGTCTGCCCACGTAATGGTGTGTTGAATTGCGGCTACTCGCATGTTGTTACCTTATGCCCAAGAACGTAATCGACGTGCTGCTTCGTGGAGCGTGTCGTTCTGCTTGCAAAATGCAAACCGCACGAGGTGTTGACCTTCACGAGAGTGTCGGGGGTCGTAGAGAACTCCACCAGGAATTGCAACGACGCCGCATTCAGCCGGCAATTGTCGACAGAAGTGGAGACTGTCAATGTTGGGAAAGCGATGGCTGATGTCGGCAGTGATGAAGTAGGTGCCCTCAGGTGTGATGGGCTTAAGTCCTGCATCATGTAGTGCCGTTATCAGGATGTCGCGTTTTGATTGTAAATCCGATGCGAGTGACGTGAAATACGAGTCCGACAGGCGAAGTCCGGCGGCAATTGCGGTCTGAAATGGGGTTCCACCGGCAAATGTGAAGAGCTGTTTCGCCATCCGAGTCGCGTTGATGAATTGGGCGGGTGCACACGCCCATCCAATTTTCCATCCCGTTGTATTGAATGATTTACCGCCAGATGAGATGGTGATTGTGCGTTCTTTCATTCCGGGCAAGGTGGCTATGGGGATGTGGTGTGCCTCGTCAAATACGAGATGTTCGTATACCTCGTCAGATACGACAATCAGGTCGTGCTGTTGCGCAATGTCTGCGACAAGTTGTAACTCGTTGCGTGTGAACACCATTCCCGTTGGATTGTGGGGAGAGTTCAGCAGAATCATTCGAGTTTTCTTGTTGACAGCGCGCCGAAGTTCTTCGGTGTCGAAGCCGTATCGTCCTGTGGTTTGTGGCCGTAATGTGACTGGCGACAGTGTTGCGCCAGCCAATGCGACACAGCCCGCATACGTATCAAAGAGTGGTTCGAAGACAATGACTTCATCGCCTTCATTGAGAATTCCGAGTAGGGCACCGGCAAGAGCTTCGGTAGCTCCCATCGTGACAAGAATTTCGGAATCTGGGTCGTATGTCAGACCCCAAAATCGTTGTTGATGCTCGGCAATGGCGAGTCGAAGTTCGGGCGTGCCGGTTCCTGACGGATACTGATTGAGTCCATCAGCGATGTTTTTTCGTGCAATCTCTAAGACTTCGGAGGGTCCGTCATAGTCGGGAAATCCTTGTCCAAGGTTGATGGAGCCAGTGTTGATGGCAAGAGTTGTCATCTCGGCAAAAATTGAAGCACCAAAACCACGAAGTCGTTGTGCGAGTGGATTGTTGTTGGACACCGCAACAGAGTATGCGTTACGTCGAAGTTGTTATGCAGTCCAGCCAGAGAATGCGTCGATCATTGCCTTCACGTCACCGAGCGGATACAAAATGGGGCAGGTTGCGCCGTCTTTCATGTATTCACGCACTTTGGCACGTGCGTCGTCGGGGGTTCCAGATGCCGTCAACATCTGCACAATCTCATCTGGGACAAGTTTGGATGCCGCAACTACCTGTTCGTGTGTTGCAGGCCATGTCAGCACTTCTCCCACTTTGTCGAGGAGCGACTGTGGAACCCCTGACGCTTTCATGATGTGTGGCTGTTGGCCGAGATATTGGGTCACCATAAGGCGTGCCATGTCAAGAGCGGTTTTGCGATCTTCATGAACGCTGCACACAACAAGCTGTGGCCGATCAATGTCTTCCCAGCGACGTCCAGCCTTTTCCGCGCCTTTTGCAAGTGCTTCGATTGCAGTCTTGTTGTAATCGGGGGAGACCAGATAATTCAATACAACGCCGTCAGCTATTTCTCCTGCAAGCTCCATCATCTGCATTCCGGTTGCGCCGAGATAAATAGGAACGTCTTTTGGGCGACGATCTTGGTACACGTAATCAAGTTCAACACCATCAAGTTGAACAAATTCACCGTTCATCGTGACCGTTTCATTTGCGAGAAGACCTCGAACGGCAGTAATAATTTCACGCATTGCGCGAAGTGGCTTGTTGCGAGTGATGCCTACTTTGCTGGCGAGTGGATCCCACCAGGCACCAATTCCCAAGATGACTCGTCCGGGTGCTAGGTCATCGAGAGTGGAAAATGTTGCTGCGAGACGCGCAGGGTTTCTGGTCCAACAATCAACAACACCTGATCCAATCTTGATGGTGTCGGTTACTGCTGCAAACGCTGACATTGGCACAATTGCGTCTCGTACAAGTCGGCTATCGGCCTGCCACACAGCGTCGAAGCCCTTGGCTTCTGCGTAACGGGTGTATTCCATTCCTTCTGAAATGGGGTGAGCATCTTGTAGGTAGAGAGCTGCTGGACTTGTCATGGTGTTTCTTTCGGTGTTGGGTTTGTTAATCGTTTGAATCGTCAGTCTTTGGTTTCATGGGAAGGCGATTACGCCATTGTCCATCTGCGGCGTGGAGTGCAGCAGCAACTGCAGGTGCAGTGGGAACCAAACCAATTTCACCGACGCCCTTAATTCCATATGGGCTCCGCGGTTGTGGACATTCGACCATGACCACTTCTATTGGCGGAACATCTTTAGGCCTCAAAATTCCTAATGAACGAAGCGTCATATTGGTAGGGAAGCCGTTTTCATCCGACGGGAAATCCTCGGTGAGCGCATAGCCCAGTCCCATGTGTACCGCACCCTCAATCTGGCCTTCACACAACGTGGGGTTCACTGCTTTGCCGACGTCGTGGACCGCAACTACTTTTTCAATTGCCTGCGTTGTCGGGTCCATGACCACCAACTGTGCTGCGTACCCGAATGCAGAGTGAATGATGGGATTTTCTACGCCTGGCTCGCCTAAGTGCTGTGTCCAGTCAACGACGTATTCACCCATGTAGTCAACGCCAACGGCACGCCCACCAGCATTTGCCTCTTCGCATGCTTTTTTGACACTCGCTGCGGCCATGAGTGTTCCACGGCTACCAGTGGTCTGGCCAAATCCGAGTTGTCGAGTGGTGTCAACAATGACACGGATGCGCGCCGGATCGATATTGAGTTCTTCGACGGCAACTTGCAGAGCAACCGTATGAACACCTTGTCCCATTTCGGTCCAACCGTGGCGGACCTCTACCGTTCCGTCTGCGTAAAAATGAACTACTGCACGCGTTACTTCACGGAATCCGTTTCCTAAACCGGAGTTCTTCAGTCCCAGTCCGAGTCCAATTGCTTTACCAGCTGCAAGAGCATTGTCGTAGTGGGGTTTGATGACGTCGAGGCACGTCTCGGCTCCGAGGCATCCTTCGTCCATGATTTGGCCGGGGCCCCATACTTCGCCGGGGTGAATCACATTTCGCTTACGAATCTCCCAACCAGAGATGCCTACCTTTTCGGCAAGACGGTCGAGACAGCCTTCCATCGCGAACTGTGCTTGGTTTGCGCCGAAACCGCGAAACGCACCACACACTGGGTTGTTGGTGCGTACGGCCACAGATGACACATCAACTGCGGGTGTGTGATACGGGCCAGTTGCATGGCCTGCTGCTCGCTCGAGAACTTTCATTCCCACCGATGCATATGCACCTGAGTCACCAATCATTCGTGCACGAACAGCGGTGATTTTCCCGTTGTTGTCGCAACCGACTGTGTATTCCATTCGAATAGGGTGACGCTTTGCGTGAATAAGCAGGCTCTCTTCGCGCGACAGTGTGCACTTCACAGGCTTCTGTAACAGCCATGCTGCGAGTGCTGTTTGACCCTGGTTGGACATGTCTTCTTTGCCGCCGAACGCTCCGCCATTGGAGATGAGTTCAACTGTCACCTTGTCGGTGGGAACATCGAGAATTGCACAGATTTGGTCGCGATCGTCCCACACGCCTTGTCCACCCGAGTACACGTGCATTGTGCCATTCTCGGGATGGGGAACAGCAAGCGTTGATTCGGGTTCTAAGAATGCGTGCTCGATTCGTTGCGTGTGAAAAGTCTCGGTGACAATGTGGGCGCTAGCGGCCAGTTGAGCGTTGACATCACCGCGTTGATACTCGCTACGTGACAAGACATTGTTGTCGGTTCCCCAGACCGCAACCTCGGGGTCGTCAATTGCACTAACTGCATCAACGATGGGTCGCAATGGCGCGTATTCCACGGAGATGAGTTCGGCAGCGGCTCGTGCTTCACGTCGGGTGCGTGCCACAACAATGGCCAATACATCGCCTGCGTATGAGGTGCGTTCGCCGACGCCAATCATGACCGGCCAGTCCTTGTAGATGATTCCTACCTTGTGTGTACCGGGAATGTCGGCAGCCGTGAACACCGCTTCAACGCCCGGCGCGGCAAGTGCTGCAGATGTGTCAATGGAAAGAATGTCGGCTCTTACATGCTTCGTGAGATGAAGCGCTCCGTGCAACATGCCTGGTACGCGAATGTCGTCCACATATCCGCGGTCTCCAAGTGCAAGGTCTGCCGCTTCATACTTGATTCCACGGCTGCCGACTCCGCCAGGAAGAGAAACATCCACTGGAGTGCCTTGTGCGATTGTTTCAATGGCGTCCAGCACTTTCACATAGCCAGTGCATCTACAGAGGTGTGCTCCAAGATGGCGAGCCATGTCGTCGCGTTTCAGGTTGGCTCCCTTTTTGTCAACTTGAGATTTTGCACGCATCACAATTCCGGGGATGCAGTACCCGCACTGCAGTCCGCCACACGCAGCGAATGCCGACGCGTATGTGTTGCGCTCTGTCTCGTCAACTCCCTCAAGAGTGACAATGTCGCGACCTTCCGCTTTCGCCACTGAGTACGTACATGACACTTGCGCTTTGCCGTCGATCATGACCGTGCAGCATCCGCATTGGCCTGATGGCGAACAACCGTCCTTTGGGGATGTGATGTCCAATTCATCCCGGAGAGCAGCAAGGAGGTGGGGGTGGTCGGCGGCCACAGAGACATCGCGTCCGTTGACGCGGAAGGAAACACGGGAAGAAGTGGAGGCTAGGTCGGTCACCTCCGTATTTTACATTTTGTTAAGGCGAGAGGTAGAGCCTGTTAGGCCTCAATGGCGGTTCTTTCGGAATTAGGGTGCTCAGTATGGATCAAGCATGGGTGCGTCGCCCAGTGATGGGCGTTGGGGTGTTCGCCATGGCGCTTCTGCTCCTGGTCGCCATCCCTGTGTGGTTGCCAGTTCTGCTTGTCGTCGACCTTGTGCGTGGCCGGTTTCGATGCCCTCTCGCTCGCTTTACTGGATTTGGCCTGTTGTGGTCGTGGCTCGAGACCCTCGGGCTTTTGGCGGCGATGGCGCTGTTCATGATTGGGAAAGGCTCGAACCTCCCCGCCAATTACAGACTGCAGCGGTGGTGGACACGCAATCTCATGCGCGCACTGAAGGCCACTGTTGGGGTCCGTATAGAAGTGGAAGGCGCTAGCGCACTTGGTGGTGGACCATTTATTGCGTTGTGTCGTCATGCAAGCTTGGCCGACTCATTGATGAGTGCGTGGGTATTGGCCGAACATGTTGGTCTTAAACCTCGGTATGTCCTGAAAAAGGAACTGCAATTAGATCCCTGTCTCGATGTGGCGGGGCATCGTTTGCCGAATTACTTTCTCGATCGGTCGTCGGCGAACGTGTCAGCGGAGTTGCGGGGTATTGAACAGATGGCCGATGGTTTGGCGGAAGACGAAGTTGCAGTCATTTTTCCAGAAGGAACTCGCGCAAACCCGAAAAAGAGAAGCGCACTACTTCAACGTTTGCAATCTCGATCACCTCACCGTGCTCAGCGTTTGCAGCATCTGCAATATCTTCTGCCGCCGAAGCCAGCTGGAGCAGCGGCGTTACTTGCCGCAGTTCCTCATGCAAAAGTCATCACCATGTGGCATAGTGGCTTTGACGGCTTAGATACCTTTGGGGGAATTGTTCATCATTTGGCGCGCCGTGCAATTCGAGTCCATGTGAAGATCATTGAGCACCATCGTTCGGCAGTTGGCACTGGTGAAGCATTTGTTGAATGGTTAGATACGCAATGGGTGGCCATGGATACGGCAGTCGCACAACAGCTTGCACGTTTTAGTGCTCTACAACAAGGAGACATTCATGTCTGAGGCAATGCTGATTGCAGCTCTGACCATCCTGGTGGTCATGCTGACAACGTGGGTGATCAGTGTCATGATTTCCAACGCATCAATTGTTGACATCGTGTGGGGAGCTGGTTTCGCAATTACCTCGTGGGTTCTCGCGCTGACAATTGATGGCAACAGCGGCCGTCAGACACTTCTTGCCATCATGGTGGGTGTGTGGGGTATGCGTCTTGCGCTGTATCTGGCTCGTCGAAACATTGGTCACGGTGAAGACTGGCGATACAAGGCCATGCGCAAGAAGGCGGGGAAATCGTTTCCGGTACGAAGTTTGTTCACAGTGTTTGGTTTGCAGGGCGTATTGATGTGGGTTGTGTCATTGCCTGTGCAATTTGGAAACGGTGACGACACCCCTGGAGTGGGGCCAGTTGCAGTAATCGGAATCATGGTGTGGGCCGTGGGGCTTGCCTTTGAAGCAATTGGTGACGCTCAACTTGCACGCTTTAAGCGTGATCCACAGAATGCCGGAAAAGTAATGGATAAAGGGCTGTGGAGCCTCACCCGCCATCCAAACTATTTCGGTGATGCGCTGTTGTGGTGGGGAATCGGAATTGTCGGTGCAGAAACTGGTTCAGGAGTGATTGGCTTCATTGGGCCTGCAGTCATGACATTTTTCTTGCTCAAAATCTCAGGCGTTCCCATGTTGGAGCGTTCATTGCATAAGCGCCGGGAGGGGTACGAAGAATACGTGGCTCGCACCAGTGGTTTCATTCCGCGTCCGCCGAGAAAGTTGTAACAACACAGATTTACAACGTGTTCAGAGCGTTGGTGAGGTCGTCAATGATGTCGCGAGCGTTCTCTAAACCAAGAGACAATCGAAGTAGGCCATCGGTGACACCAACTGATTGCAGCGTTTGTGCATCAAGTCCAACGTGAGTGCTTGTAGCGGGATGACAAACAAGTGTTTCTGGGCCACCAAAGGACGTGGCGATATGGGCGAGCGACAATGCTTCAACCAATCGGTTGCATTCAGCGAAACCGCCCGAAATTTCAAATGACAGGACTGAACCACCGAATCGCATCTGTTGACGAGCTAACTGATGTTGTGCGTGGTTCTCTAAAAAAGGATGATGGACAGCGGTGACTTTTGGGTGTTGCTGTAGCGCGTGTGCAACGGTGAGAGCTGTGGCGTTCTGGCGCTCTATGCGAACACCTAGGGTTCGAATGCCGCGTAGGGCGTTCAGTGCATCGTGAGGTGAAGCGACCGCACCATGCATCACTGAATAGGCCCACACCTCGTTCAATAAGTCCGAGTCTCCGGCAAGCACACCGATGAGAGCATCGTTATGGCCGCCAATTCCCTTTGTTGCGGAATGCATCACGACATCAATGCCGAAATCACGTGGACGTTGTCCAAGTGGGGTAGCCAGTGTTGAATCAACAACGGTGAATGGCCCTTTGATGGCTCCGATCTCGCTGAGATTGCTCACGGTGAGGCGCGGATTAGACGGTGTCTCGGCAATGACAAGCATCGTTCTGCCAGGGATGACGGCGTTTGCGAATGCACCGGGCTCAGTGGGGTCGACAAATGTGGTTTCGATACCAAAACGAGCACATGGTCCACGCAAGAAAGTTGCTGTGGCACCATAAATATTGTTCTGCGCCACGATGTGAGAACCAGAGCTGCATAACGACAACACCAGCGATGCCAATGCGCCCATGCCTGAACCGAACGCCAGGGCTGTCTCTGTGCCCTCTAGTTCTGCGATGGCATCCTCAAATTGGGAAACGGTGGGGTTCGCAAACCGTGAATAGAACTCTCGTGACCGCATGCCAGTTGCGCGGAATTGTGCATCGTGGAGGCTGGCTGATTCCCAGACGGTGGAGGGCCACAACGCAGGGGACATCGACAGTGAATCATTGCGACCTGCGGTGATGGCAGTGGTGTCTGGCTTGTGTGGCACGCGCCGATGCTAACGAGAATTTGCCCATGGTCAGTGGGTATTTCCTGTGTTTCCCTCCATGGGTGTGGCTCCTGAGGTAGCCTGAAGCAATGCTTTCTTACTTAGATGCCGGCACCGGCAGCATGATCATCACCGCAGTAGCTGGCGGATTTGCAGGATTGGCAGTCGCTGTCAAGATGGGAATGGCCCGTTTGCGATCAAAGGTCACTGGCAAGCCCATGCCCACAGAGCCCGCTGAAGACGACGCCGAAAACGCACACGACTAAACACCATGGAGCGAGTGCAGCAAGATCCAGGTTCTTTTCGTGACCCCCTGAGCAAGGTGTTCATTGGCGACAATCAGGTCGTTCGTGCATTTACCCCTGAAGGCGCATCCGACTTGGAAAAAGTGTGGAGCAAGTCGTCTATTCAGTCGGCGCTGAAATCTGGCGAGCTGATTGAATCAACAATGGTCGACCCAGCAGTCGTGGGACTGTCAGCTCCGTGGACTGCTGCAATGACTCATCCAATGCTGCCGTTCGTGTCGTATCCCTACGAGTGGACATTCTCGATGTTGAAGGACGCGGCTCTCTTGCAGTTGAAGTTGACGCGTGAAGCGCTTGCAGATGGCGTCGGAATTAAAGACGCAACCCCGTACAACATCCAATTCATTGGTTCGCGAGCGCAATTCATTGATGCCGGTTCGTTTGAAAAGCGGCGCAAGGGTGATCCGTGGTACGGATACAAGCAATTCTGCGAAATGTATTTGTACCCATTAATGCTTCAGGCGTACTTAGGTGTGCAGTATCAGCCGTTCTTGCGTGGTTCAGTGAATGGCATCTCGCCCAGCACCATGCGGAAACTGTTGCCAGCAAGCCTGTTGCATCCACGCAAGGGTCGTTTAACCCACGTGGTGTTGCACGCTGCTGCATCGGAGCGTTTCGCCGACTCAGATACTGACGTTAAAAAGGCCACGGCAAAAGCTGGAATGAATGCTCAAGTTCTCGATGCCACAATGCGCAAATTGGAAAAGATTGTGCAAAAGCTGTCATTGGGTGACAAGAAGTCAACCTGGTCGAACTACTCAGAACGTGGCCATTATTTAGAATCAAGTTTGGATGAAAAGCAAAAGTTTGTTCGAGACGCTGTGGCGTCTGCGCCGCGCAAACAAGTCTGGGATATCGGATGCAACGACGGCGTCTTTAGTCGTATCGCTTCGGCACACTCGGATTATGTAGTGGCGATGGACGCAGACCCTCTCGTGATTGACCGTCTGTATAACGAATTGAAAACCGAAAAGAACGACAAGATTTTGCCCTTGTATGTCGACCTCACAGACTCTGGTGGTGGCATCGGCTGGCGAGGGAAAGAGCGCCCTGGCGTCTTTGATCGTGGTCGCCCAGACATTGTGATGGCTCTTGCTGTTATTCACCACATGGCCATCACCTTTAATGTTCCCGTTGCTGCTCAGCTCGATATGTTTCGTGATTTAACGCCCGAGCTCATTATTGAAATGCCCCATGCGGACGATCCCATGGTGCGCAAGTTGCTCACAAACAAGCGTGAGGGAATTCATGACGACTTCACCCTGGACGAGTTCGAGCGTCTCTTGAACGAACGATTTACTGTGAAGTCCAAGATGTTGCTCGCAGGTGGTACGCGCACCATTTTCCACGCTGTTCGTAAGGGATAGTTCGTACTGGGGAGTCGGTCAGGGCTCCCGATAGAGTTGAGTTGTTGTGGTGCGTGCATCACTTCTGGCGACGTGGCGGAATGGCTTACGCAGCGGCCTGCAAAGCCGTTTATCCGAGTTCGATTCTCGGCGTCGCCTCCACTGCTTCGCTTCGGTATGTGACCAAGGTCACGAGTACCGTTGCTGTCATGATTTCTCGTGCTGACGCAATCGCCGAACTCACATCGTCTGGTTCAGTGTTTGAACTAGAAACTGTTCCCGCTTTTGGGTATCCCGTGCGAGCATTCAAAAACGCCCCCCCAACTCTGCGCGATGTGTGGTTCCAGGCTGCTGCACGCGGAGATGTTCCGTATTTTCATTTTCGTGATGAAACCTTCAGCTATCGGGAGGCGCATGCGCGAGTGGTATCGACTGCGGCGTGGCTTGCATCACGTGGAGTGAAGAAGGGTGACCGCGTTGCAATTGGAATGCGCAACTATCCCGAATGGGCCATGGCTCATTGGGCTGTGCAGTGTATTGGTGCCATCACAGTCAGTTTGAATGCGTGGTGGATCGCAGAAGAATTGAAGTACGCGTTTACTGATTCGGGTGCTTCTGCAGCAATTGTTGATGGAGAACGTCTCGAGCGATTGTCAGATGACATGTTGCGGGAATGCAATGTTCATTCTGTTGTTGTGGTGCGTTCGAATGCCCGACCTGGAACATTTTCATGGGATGAAGTCAGTGGGAACACAACTGCCGTGTTGCCAGATGTTCAGTTAAGTCCGGACGATGATGCGTCTATTCTGTACACCTCCGGAACCACTGGATTTCCAAAGGGCGCTTTGGGAACTCATCGTAATTACATCACAAATGTGTGGAACGGATTGTTTGGAACCGCTTTGGCGATGAAGATGAATGGTGTTTCTGCACCGTCGGCTGATGTGCCGAAACCACAGGTCACTTCGTTCAGTACTTTTCCGTATTTCCACATTGCTGGTCTGTGCGGAATGATCTCAGGCACATACAACGGCAATGCGATTGTGGCTCAATACAAGTGGGATCCCGTTGAAGCAATGGAATTGATACAGCGACACAGAGTCAGTTCATTTGGTGGAGTGCCGACTGTGGTGAGATCCATGATGGAGCATCCCGATATTGAGAAATACGACCTCTCGAGCTTGACTGTGATTTCTCAAGGTGGGGCACCGGTTGCGCCAGATTCAATTGCGTCAATTGAATCGAAATTCGCAGGGAAGGTAGGCGCAGGGAACGGATACGGGCTCACCGAAACAACAGCTGCCATCATCGCCAATTCGGGAGCTACGTACTTTGCTCACAAAGACAGTGTGGGTCTTCCTCATGTGGGGACAGACGTGCTAATTGTTGACGAGAATGGCAACGAAGTTCCCCGTGGGAGCATTGGCGAAGTGTGGATTTACGGACCAAATAATGTCAAGGGCTACTGGAACAAGCCGGCTGAAACCGCGAAAGCATTTACGGATGGCTGGTTTCATACTGGTGACGCCGGATACATCGATGACGATGGATTTATTTATGTTGTCGACCGAATTAAGGACATGGTGTTGCGCGGTGGAGAAAATGTCTACTGCGTTGAAGTGGAGACAGTTCTGTTCGAGCATGACGCCGTCCGTGACTGCGCGGTCATCGGCATTCCACACGAGAAATTGGGAGAAGAGGTAGCTGCCGTCATAGTTGCGGCCGATAACTGCGGCCCAGCAGACGAAGATGATGTTCTCCGTCTGCTGAGCTCGCGCTTGGCAGGGTTCAAAGTTCCCAGCAAAATCTTCTGGCACATGGGGGAGTTGCCACGCAATGCCACAGGCAAAGTGTTGAAGAAAGATTTACGGGATCTTTACACCACCAAGAACTAAGGAAGCTTGTAAATACCTGTCCAATCAATTCCCCAATTGGTGACAACGCGGGGTGCAGTGCCATCGGGGAGTGGAAGCATTCCCACACCACCAACTTTCTTCGTTGTGAACAAGGTGTAGTAGTGGGACGCGAGTGCGCCCATAAATGCGTTCTTCTGTAGGTATTCCGTGCCTTTGCGAAAATCATTTCGTGCATCGGTGGCGCTGTCTCTTGATTGACCCGAATAGAAAAATTGATCAACATTCGTATCTGAGTGGTGATTCAATCCAAGTACTCGTCCCAGAGTGCTCTGAAAGAGCGGTCGCACTGGACTTTGCGATGTCTTTGGATATGCATTGGTGACAACAAATGGCACATTGAAGGCAGCGTCATCTCCTTCAAACAAAGTCAGAAACACTGCATCGTATGCGTTGTAGCACTGCCCTTTTGAGAGATTTGGGCTTGGGTTGAAGATGTTGGAAATTGTGACAGCCGTCTGCTCAACCGTGAAGTTTGCATAGATGCCACATTTGCTCCACATGGATTTCAAGAATCGAGCATTGGCTTGTGATGCAAGGCTCACGTCCACTGGAAATACAAAACTCAGCGACTCGGACCCTGTTTCACGTTTGTATTGATCAACAAATTGCTTCGCCTTTTCGATGTTGTACGTCTGAAACCCGCTTGGGTTATACATGATGTTGTTAGGACCAACAATTGAGGTTGCGGTTTCTCCTTCATTCTTTAGTCGCACCTTGTTGAACTGCTCCCGGTCTAAACATGTGAGAACAGCTTGTCGAGCCGCCTTGTTTGAGAATGGAGATTTCGGCTTTCCTTGATTAAGCCATAACGACGGGTAGTACTCCGCCGCCGACGCAAACTCTGTGACATTGCTGTTCTTGTTTCGAAGATCTTGAATGTATGTTGCATCGCTCGCTGCAGAAAAGAATGATGCGTCGTAGGTTTGTGATTGCACCGCTGATGAACGCTGAACTCCGTCAAGAACGACATCAAACGTGATTTCTCCGAGATAAGGAAGCGTGTTGCCCGTGTCTGGATCTTGTCGCCAATAATTGGGGTTTCTTTTCACAATCAATTGAGACGGGTTCCAACTCTTCAGAATAAATGGACCGGTTCCGATTGGTTTCTGTGCGCAAGTTTCTGCGTCGTTCAATTGATTGGGCGATCTCATGACAAATCGACCTGATGCATACAGCGTCGACAGAAAGTCGTATTGGGCGCGATCCAACACAAACTCCACCTCATATTCGGAAACGGCACGAAAAGAAATAATGTTCGACGTGAATGCTGTGGCCGTCCCGATGGTGTATCCCTTGGCTTGGAGTCCAGCTGCTCCATTTTGTGCGAAAGCCGCAGCAGCAACTTGTCCGGTAATCGCTGCAAAATTCTTGACGACCGCTTCTGCGTTAAACGGTGTGGAGTCGTGAAAGGTAATCCCTTCGCGCAGGATCACTCGCCATGTTTTCAGGTCTTCTGATGGAGTTCCGCTCTCCGCAAGAAGGTCGACAACTTCGCCGTGTGAACCCTTCTCAAACAATGGCTCCAGCATCGTTCTCGTGGCCATCAAAGCTGAGTTTGCAGGGTTATTGCCCACGCAAAATCCGGGGAAGTTGTCGAAAATGCCAACCTTCATTGCACCACCGTTCTGTGGGGTGGGTTCAGTAGTTGAGTCGTTAGTGCAACTTGTAATCAACGAAGCGGCGACAACTAGAAGTGCAACACCAGTGATTTTTCTCTTCCAACGGCGTCGCCTTGAGTTCACGAATCTCATGCAAAAGTCCTAACTGTTTGTGTGAATCCAAACCGTAGAAGGCTGCATGTGTGTTACATCAGGGAATTTGTACCTATGTTTCTGCGGAGCATGTGTATTTGAGTTTGTGAATCTACGTTGCCTTCATGAATAACGAGATACTTTTGAAACTAAGAGACAGGGCGCTTGTTGCTGCGGTAACGCATGACCATACGCGCATTTGGCTTCTTAATGATGGCGATGAAAACCCAGTGTGCGAAGTTCGTCGACATTCACCAGAAATTCGTCACGTGCGTACCGCGCAATCGAATCACGGTCACGCCAGTGAAATCTCTGAAGTGCCGTATTTCAATGAATTAGCTGCCGTGATGTCCGTGGCATCAAGTGTGGTGCTAGTCGGTCATGGGGTAGGGAAAGCGAATGCTGTCAATCGATTCGTTGCTCATCTGGAAAATCATCGCGAAGCACTTCGCGATCGTATTGCTGCGGTGGGTCAAGCGAACATTGCCGCTATGTCGGGCCCAGAAATTGTGAAAGCGGCCCGAGACATGTGGGCACACACTGATCACTAGTGGCTGTTAACTCCACCCGCCCGAGAAGGAGACATATTGTCCGGTGGCAAATGTGCTTCGTCCATCAAGAAACGGCATGCAGAAATGCGCAAATTCGTCAAGGGTTCCCAGGCGTCCTAGTGGAACTTGGGATTCAATCTTGGTGCGCACTGTGGGATCATCGGCACCTGTTGCTCTACGAAATTCTGGAAAATCCATAAAGTTCGTTCCAACAGCGTTGATTTGAACATTGTGCTTTGCCATCTCCTGTGCTGCATTCTTTGCCAGCATGGTCGCACCTGCGCGCATTGAGGAATACAGAGGAGCGCCCGGAGTTGGACGTGATCCCGACGCGCTGGTGATGATGAGTACTTGGCCGCATTTTTGTTCCACCATGATGGGAAGCATCGCCTTGAGAAACTCGTAAGGAGCCACAACACATCCTGAATAGACCTTGTCAAGGTCCGCGCGCGTTGATTTCACAATGGAGCCAGTCACGATGAGCCCTGAAGACAGCGATGCACTATCAATGTGTCCAAATGCTTTTATTGCCTCTGCTGCCAAGGTTGGTGCGGCGTCAGGGTGGGAAAAATCTCGTGGAACACTGACTCCGATTGCGCGTGCACCACATTCTTCAATTGAATCAAGAAGCCCATCGGCTGGGTTGCCAATGACAATGTCGTGGCCGTTCTTGGCAAGTTCAAGAGCTAAGGGTGGGCCCACATAGAAACTTCCGTCATTGATTACTGCTACACGCCGTTCTGCCATTTCTTCACCGTAGTCAAGAGCATGAAGTTCTCGAGAAAGTAGAACCTCCTCAGTTGTTGCAGAGGATGCTGTCGAATTTCATGATCGTGCGTATCGCATAGGGTGTCCCTATGACTGAATCCCGTCCGGCCCCAGTGAAATCTCGAATCGCAACCATGTTGGGAGTGGACTATCCAATAATCCAGGCGCCGATGGGTTGGATTGCCCGTTCTCAATTGGCATCGGCTGTTTCAAACGCAGGTGGTCTGGGAATTATCGAGACCTCGTCTGGCGAACTTGACATCATTAAGGCCGAGATTGCCAAGATGCGCCAACTGACAGACAAGCCGTTTGGTGTCAACATTGCACAAGCATTTGTGCGGGACCCGAAGATTGCCGATTTTGTTGTGGAACAAGGTGTCAAGTTTGTGACTACTTCGGCCGGTGATCCCACCAAATACACCGCAACCTTAAAGAACGCTGGGTTAACGGTATTTCATGTTGTGCCCACATTGTCCGCCGCACTCAAAGCAGTAGAAGCCGGAGTTGATGGACTAGTAGTGGAAGGTGGCGAAGGCGGAGGGTTCAAAAACCCTCGTGATGTTGCCACCATGGTGTTGGTCCCACTGGTTGCGGAAAATGTGAACGTTCCCATTGTTGCTGCCGGCGGAATCTCCGATGGGTATGGCATGGCTGCAGCTTTTGCCTTGGGGGCCGATGCCGTACAGATGGGGACTCGCATGGTTGCCGCCGCAGAGTCACCGGTTCATGCCAACTGGAAGAACGCCATTGTTCAGGCAGCGGAAACCGACACGGTTTTTCTGAATCGATTTGGTCGGCCAGGTCTGCGGGCCTTGCGCACGGAACGTACAACCCGACTAGAGCGCGAAGACCAAGTGGGAATGGATCAGTTCGCTGGCACGCAACAGGTGTATTTCGGTGGAGATCTCGAGGCGGGGATTGCTCTGACTGGGCAGGTGGCAGGGCGAATTCATGATGTTGCCCCGGTGCAAGACATTGTGTGGGGCACGATACGGCAGTTTCGTGAGAGGGTGACGCAACTTCACCTTTAAGGGTTGACGACGGGTGCCTGATGTGCAACCACGGTGAGCATGGGGCCAGATCTTTAATTGCATAGTGCAAGTAAAAGATGTGGAAAAGTCAGGCCTCGAATGACGTATGACGGTGGTCACACGATTAGAGTCGTCTCAGTCGCAAAAATATTGTGACCGTAATTTTCGGGGGGAAATTAATGAAACATCGGAGGAAGCCCATTCGTCATCGGGTGGGAAAGCGAATTGCTGTAGCAACAGCAATTGCACTCGTGGCAACAACGGGAGCGGCGAGCGGTTCGCAAGCTGCATCCAAGCCAAGTGCAACGCCAAAGTATGGCGGTGAAATCAAAATGTTGATTGATGGCTCTATTGCTGGTCACTGTTTTGCAAATGCATTGCCGGGTGGACCTCTTGGTGCATCACGATCAATTTACGAAAGCTTGTTCGAGCGCGCTAAGACCGGAAAGTACGTTGGTTATCTTGCAAAGTCCGCAACCACCACTGACAATAAAGTGTGGACCATCACAATTCGTGAAGGAATCAAGTTCTCGAATGGTGAAGATTTCAACGCAACTGTGGTGAAGCAGAACATTGACATTGGTCGTGGAGCAGTGATTCCAACACGTAGTTATGCATCGACAGGTATCGGAGTCAACGCGAACATCTTGACGGTAGATGTAGTTGACAATCTCACCGTCAAGGTCACTCTCGACCGTCCCGACAACGACTTCCTTGGTCTGTTGTACCGCGCAGGTCGTTATGTCATGCGTGCTCCAGCTCAGATTGCTAGTACATCGAACTGCTCTACTAATCCAATTGGTACAGGCCCGTTTATGTTGCAGTCCTTCAAGCCAGATGAGCAGGTTGTTGTAAGGAACCCGAACTACTGGCGTAAGGATTCTGCTGGTCGTCAGTTGCCATACCTTGACAAAATCACTTTCACTGTGGTGAAGGAAGCATCACAGCGTGCAGCTGCTGTGCGTACTGGTCGTGGTGACGCAGCATTCTTCGTGCAGGGTGACGCTCAGTTCACTACTGACCTTGCAAAGCGCAAGTCTGCTGTCACTGGCTACAAGTCGACCCCCACTGCGTGGGGTCAGTGGATGCCAAATGTGAACAAGGCCGGATCTCCATTCAAGTACCGCAACTGCCGCTTGGCTGCTGCGTACTCCATTGACTGGAAGTCATATAACAAGGTGCGTCTGCGTGGAACTGGTAGCTACACCGGTTCAATCGTTGGCAAAATCAACCCGATGTACACGTTGAAGGGTGCACCAAAGTACGACTTGAAGAAAGCAAAGGTGTACTTACAGCGTTGCAACACTGAGCTCGGCGCAGCTGGTCCAATGAAGATCACGCTGTATGCAGACTCCAGCACGCAGTCACAGAACAACACCAAGTTCATCCAGAAGTCAATGCAGAAGGCCGGAATTCAGTTCAATGATCCATTCATTGGTGAATCAGCATTGTTGGTCTCCAAGGTCTACAAGGGTGGCGGAAACGACTTTGACTTCGCGCAGGGAACTCCTGCAGAAGGTGCAACTCCCGGTTATGTCTTCCCGTTCTTTGTGAGCAAGGCATTCCCCGATTCGTCAACGAACCCCATCAAGGACACTGCATTGGGTAAGGGTTATAACACTGTTATCGCGTTGGGTAATCACAGCGATAACAAAGTCGACGAACTCATCTACGCAGCGCAAGCTGAATTGAACCCAACAAAGGCTAAGAAGAAGTGGCAAGCAGCAACTGCCTACATTCAGGACCAGGGATACGCAATTCCTGCTATCCATGGTGGCTTCCAAGTGTTTGTGAACAACAAGTCCAAACTGCGGGGCATTGGTCAACTAAAGATGCCTGGCGGCCAATTGGCTGAGACAGTCGAAACCAAGGGCTTCGAATGGACAGGTATTTGGAAGGGTTAATCTTCCAGTGACCTAGTTTTAGGTGAAAGGGGCGGGGCCATGTGGCTCCGCCCCTTTTGCATGTTCAGGTTCTTGTGTGATGTATTTCGCGCCTACGGTAGAGACATGAAGGTTGCACTCACCATTGTTGATCACCTGCGTCGAGCAGAGCAGGTCTACGGAGATCGCATAGCGATTATCGATGAACCTGACCAGCCAGCTGAGTCGTGGGGCTCCATTACCTATGCCGAGATGGCTCGTCGTGCGCGTGCGTTAGCTTCTGGTTTAGATGCGCTCGGGATTCCTCAGGGTGCTCGTGTGGCGATGGTCAGTCAAAATTCGGCTCGTTTAGTGACGGCATTCTTTGGGGTGAGCGGTTTTGGTCGTGTCCTGGTACCTATCAATTTCCGCTTAGTAGCTGAAGAGGTCTCGTACATCGTTGAGCATTGTGGTGCCGATGTGCTGTTGATTGATCCAGAACTAGAAGAGTCTTTGGTAAGCGTTACTGCTCCACACAAGTTCATCATTGGTGCCGAATCGGACGCAGTGTTGTACAAATTTGACCGTGACCCCAAGCCGTGGGTTCCTGATGAAGATGCCACCGCAACAATCAACTACACCAGTGGCACAACGGCCCGACCCAAAGGTGTGCAACTCACTCACAGAAATTTGTGGGTGAACGCCGCCGTCTTTGGTTGGCAGATGAATGTGAATGAATCTGATGTGTATCTGCACACACTTCCGCAGTTTCACGTGAATGGGTGGGGAATGGTGTACGCCGTCACTGCGATGGGTGGAACTCACATCATTCTGCGAAAAGTAGACGGTGCAGAGATACTCCGACGGATTAACCAACATGGTGTCACCATGTTGTGCGGTGCGCCGGCGGTTGCAAACATGATTCTTGATGCTTCGGTGGAGACTGGTCTGCCAACGCGTCGTGATCAAGTGCGGATGGTGGTAGCTGGAGCACCTCCGCCCACAAAAACTATTGAACGAATTGAGTCCGATCTCGGATGGGAGTTCGTGCAAATTTATGGACTCACGGAAACATCGCCGTTGCTCACCATGAATCGCATGAGAAACGAATGGCGCAATCTCTCGTCGACTGAGCGCGCTATACGGTTGGGTGCGGCTGGTGCTCCCGCTTTGGGAGTTGAAGTTGAGGTCGATGAACATGGTGAGGTGTTGGCACGTGGCAACACTGTGATGCAGGGATACTGGAATCAGCCAGAAGAGACCAACAAGGCGATTATTGACGGCTGGTTTCATACTGGTGACGGCGGTTACCTGGGGGATGACCATTATTTAACGATTGCTGACCGCAAGAAAGATGTCATTGTGTCCGGCGGTGAGAATGTGTCAAGTATCGAGGTCGAAGACGCAGTGTTTTCCCATCCCGAGGTTGCAGAAGTTGCAGTGATCGGTGTGCCCGATGACAAATGGGGCGAGAAGGTGCTCGCGTTGGTTGTGAAGACTCCGGAGTCTGCACTGACGGAGGATGAACTCATCTCCTATGTGCGCACCAAACTTGCGGCGTATAAATGCCCGAAAGTGATCGAGTTCAGGTCAGAGTTGGCTAGGACAGCCACAGGGAAGCTGCAGAAGTTCATTCTTCGAGCCCCGTATTGGGAAGGCTACGAACGCCAGGTGAATTAGTCCAGCCGTGCCCTACCTACTGAACGGTAGGGAACTAGTGTAGGCACATGGATGACCGCACATTGCTCTCTGAACTTCAGCCCGAGGCTGAACGACTTCTAAACCGTCACCTGGAGTCGGCAGAAGAGTGGTACCCACATGACTATGTACCGTGGGACCGGGCCGAACGTCTGCAGCGCGATGGCTTTGCATATGGCGAAGCCGATCTTGCGCCGGGTGTTCGTTCAGCATTGCTGGTCAACCTGCTTACTGAAGACAACCTGCCTTGGTACACGCGCACCATCTCGCGAATGTTTGGGGGAGACTCCGCGTGGGGAGTATGGGCACAGCGTTGGACAGCAGAAGAGGGACGCCACTCCATTGTGATGCGTGACTACATCACGGTCAGTGGACTGGTAGAGCCGCATGAACTTGAAGATGGACGTATGGCGCAAGTGAGTAGCGCAATTGTTCCTGAGCCTGAAAGCGCTGCCGACGGAATGTGTTACGTGGCGGTACAAGAACTTGCCACACGTATCTCGCATCGCAACACCGGAACGATGTTGGACAAAGTGGGTTACGACGTCATGATGAAATTGTCGTCAGACGAAAATCGACACCATCTTTTTTATCGCGACATGGTGACCAAGTTGTTAGAACTAAATCCGTCGCTTGCTGTGGAGGCTCTCGAACGCCAGATTGTCAATTTTGCAATGCCCGGGGTCGGTATTCCGGGCTTTGCGGAACACTCGAAAGCCATTGCACAGGCTGGCATTTACGATTTTGCAATTCATCACGAAAAGATCATCATGCCGCTGGTGTTCCGACAGTGGGGAATTGACAAGGTGGAAGGTTTGTCTGCAAAAGCTGAACAGGCTCGTGAGAATCTGATGCGCCACATTGAGCGTGTGGGCAAAGTGGCGAAACGACAAGCAGAACGAAGGGCGGCCTCCGTAGAGACCGCCCTTGCGTAAGTTCTGTCGCCTAGTTACAGGCTGGGGAACTGAATTCGCAGTTCGCGCTTTAGCGCTTTTCCAGATGCATTTCGAGGGATCGCATCGAGGAAACGCACCGCTGACGGCATCTTGAACTTTGCGAGTTTGCCGTTGCAGTGCTCGATCACTGATTCTTCAGTGAGTTCCGCATCGCGCTTCACAACAACTGCAAGTGGAGTTTCTCCCCATTTTTCATGAGGTACTCCGATGACTGCAACGTCGGCGACACCGGGATGACCCATGATGACATTTTCAATTTCTGCGGGGTAGATGTTCTCTCCGCCGGAAATGATCATGTCCTTGAGTCGGTCTTGAATCCAGATGAATCCCTCATCGTCGCGTGTGGCGACGTCGCCGCTATAGAACCATCCGTCGCGGATCGCCTCTGCAGTTGCGTCGGGTCGGTTCCAGTAGCCAGTCATGATGTGTCCACCACGAATGATGACTTCTCCTGGTTCGTCGACATCGCACTCGCTTCCGTCGGGGCGAACAATCTTGACGTCTGTGTGGAAGAACGCCTTACCAGTTGAGCCAGCCTTACGGATCGCATCTTCGGGGGTGGTCAGACATGCCGGTCCGCAGGTTTCGGTAAGGCCGTATACCTGATGGATTTCAATGCCCATTGATGCATAGTCCTCAATGAGGGCCTTCGGTACTGGTGCCGCGCCACTCAAGAACCAACGCAAGGTGCTGTGGTCGTGCTGTGCGGGGTCGTACACCAAGCGGCAGAAGGCGAGCATTGCCGGAACCAGGAGCGCATTGTTGATCTTCTCGTCACGAACAAGTTCCCATACTTTTGTGGGGTCGAAAGTGCGCATCAAGATATGTGCAAGTCCTCGATAGGCCGTTGTGATTGCTGGCGTCAGTGCACCCACGTGAAACAAGGGCATGGGGTTTAGGTAGCGGTCTCCAATACAGAAGTCGCTTGTTGCGTTCAATGTGACGAGAGCATCCATTTGTGTGGAGTGGGTGTGCATGACTCCCTTAGGAAGCCCAGTGGTTCCAGATGTGTACATGATGTACAACATGTCGTCGTCCCATGCCGTAATTGTTGGTTCGGTGTTGGGCGCAGGGTCAACAAGTGAATTGAACTCCTTGGCAAATGCTGGTGTTGTGTCTGCGCTGCCGGTGTGAATCCAGTGCTGCACATCTGTTTTGTTTCCTCGTGAGTGAAGATCTGTAATGGCGGGAAGAAACTCGTCGCCATAGAACAAGACAGTTGTTCCTGAATCTTTCAGGATGAATTCAAGTTCATCGGGAACGAGGCGCCAGTTGAGTGGAACCACAACGGCACCCAGTTTTGCGATTGCAAAAAATGCAGTAATGAATTCATGTGAGTTCATCATCAGAAGGCCAACTCGGTCGCCCTTCTTGACCATTGGTGAAATGGCATTCACGACTTGATTGGTGCGGTCATTCAGTTCCGCGTAGGTGAATCGCTTATTTGCAGCAACGTCGAACAACGCTTCATTGTTCGGATTGAGCAATGCTCGCTTGGTGAGGATGTAACCAATGTTGGAATTCATGCCCAGAATCTAGGACAAATTCAGCACTTTGCGAAAGGTCACGTTGATACGGGCGGTGCTGAGACCGGGGTCTTTAGGAATGCGGTGTTTCCAGCATGCTTGGCTCAGTCCTGACATCACCAGAAGTGATCCGTGGGGGAGAAGAACTTTCACCACCTCATTCGTTTCATTATGGCGAAAGTCGAATCGGCGTTCGGCTCCCAGGCTGATGGATGCAATGACTGGTTCGGGTCCGTTGACCATTTCGTCGTCTGCATGCCATCCCAGGTGGTCGTCACCATTTCGATAGAGATTCACCAGGGCGCCGTTAAAAGCAGTTTCAGTCTGTTCGCTGCAACGCCGCCGAAGTTCTTCCAGTGCTGATCCGAATGGGTGTGGACGTCGCTCGCGTCCTGAGTATGCGTACGCCACGTCGTTGGAGTGCCACGCCGACATTCGCGGCTCATTCACGATATTGCCAAACATGCCCAACTGTGCCTGTTCCCACGGTGTGTCCTGCATCAAGGCTGCGAAGAAATACTCAGCATCGGATGGACTGAGAAAATTGGGAAACAGAAGGGCTGAACCGTCGCATGGCAGCTGTTCTCCACCGAAGGAGAAAGACGTCTGTAGCGGCATGGCACTTATCTAAGGCATGATGAGGGAGTGTCGTCAAGTTTTATCCCACGCCCTGTTGTTCCGCGCATTTCTCCCGTTACCCAGCCAACCGAGGAGGTCAGGGAATTGTTGAGTCGTGGCATTGATGCGCCTAATGGAACACCACTCAATATCTTTGCCACCCTTGCCCATCATCCACCGCTTCTGAAGCGATTCTTGAACTATGCGGGCTTCTTTCTCAACAAAGGGTTGTTACCGCCGCGAGAACGAGAAATTGTGATTCTCCGCGTCGGTTGGAACTGCCGAGCGATGTATGAATTCGGTCAGCACACAGTCATTGGGAAACAAGTCGGACTTACCGATGCTGAAATCTCTGCCCTTGCGTCAGCTTCTACTTCTCATGCGTGGAGTGATCATGATGCAGTGTTAATCACGATGAGCGACGAACTGTGCAGCGACAACTGTGTCTCGGATGCCACATGGACACGTTTGAGCTCGCGATGGAACGAGGCCGAACTGACTGAACTCGTCATGGTGGCAGGCACATATCGACTTGTGTCGGGTTATCTCAACACCATGGGCGTGCAACTAGATGCTCAGACACCCGGGTGGCCAGATAACGCCGAGCTCTAGTTGCTTAGGCGCTGATGGGGTGGTGGCAGGCCACGAAGTGTCCCAATGCAACTTCACGCAGTTGGGGTTCCTCTTGGGCGCACAGCTCGGTTGCTTGTGGGCAGCGAGTACGGAAGCGACAGCCTGATGGCGGGTTGGCGGGCGATGGTGGCTCGCCCTGGATCAGATTGCCACTGATGGGGCGATCTGGGTCAGGAATAGGCACCGAACCAACGAGAGCCTTTGTGTAGTGGTGCTGTGTGTTTTGGTAAATCTCTTCAGGAGTTCCAATTTCACAGACTTTGCCCAAGTACATCACCATGACTCGCGTACTGATTGTTTTGACCACAGCCAAGTCGTGTGAGATAAAGATGAGTGTGAGGCCGTAGCGATCCTTCATGTCTTGCAGCAAGTTCAGAATTTGTGCCTGTACGGACACGTCCAAAGCTGACACCGGTTCGTCACAAATAATCATTGTGGGGTCAAGTGCCAAGGCGCGAGCAATGCTGATGCGCTGACATTGACCGCCAGAGAATTCGTACGAACGGCGGTCTCTCACAACTGCTGGGTCGAGGTTTGCAGCGAGGAGAAGTTCGTCAATCTTTGCGTCGATCTCTACTTGGTTTCCTCGGTTCCAGACGCGAAGCGGCTCTGCCAGTACCTCGCTGACGGGAAGTCGTGGATCAAGCGAGGAAATGGGGTCCTGGAAAATCATCTGCATTGCAGGACGCATGTCGCGCAATTCGTTCTTGCCCATGGTGGTGAGTTCTTTCGACAAGAAATTCACCGACCCACTGGTGGGCTTTGGAAGTTGCAATACAGCTTTTCCGAGCGTGGACTTACCGCAGCCGGATTCGCCCACAATGGCAAGAGTCTCGCCTCGTAGAAGGTCGAAACTGACACCCGACACTGCTTTGACAACGTTGCCTTTGCCGACCTTAAATTCAACAACAAGATCCTCTACGACGAGAACCCTGTCGCCATCGGGGCGCATATGAGCTTTGCCTGTACCAGCCATCTTTAGTTACCTCCGATTGGGAACCAGCAGCGATAGAAGTGATTGTTGCCGCCGTCGACGAGTGGTGGCTTCTCAGCGCGGCACTTATCGGTGACATACGGACAACGGTTTGCGAATGGGCAGCCTGGTTCGTCTTTGGTGGGGTCGGGGAGTCGACCTTCAATGACGGGCAAGCGTGTTCCCGTTGGAGTCTCAAGACGCGGAATGGATTTGAGCAATGCCTCGGTGTAGGGCATCTTCATGTTGGTGAACAACTGTCGTGTAGGCGCGTATTCAACAACATCGCCTGCGTACATCACGGCAATCTTGTCGGTGTGTCCGGCCACAACACCTAAGTCGTGAGTAACCAAGATCATTGCCATGTTGAACTCTTTACGAAGCTCTGAGAGCAATTCCAGCACCTGTGCTTGAACGGTGACGTCCAATGCGGTGGTTGGTTCGTCTGCGAACAACAGTTGCGGGTTGCACGACACCGCGATGGCAATCATGATTCGTTGGCGCATACCACCAGAGAGTTGGTACGGGAACTTCTTCATGACCGCTGCAGGGTCTGGAATGCGAACGCGCTTCAGAAGTTCGACGGCCTTTTCATTAGCGTCTTTCTTCTTCATGCCAAGACGCACAATGAGGCTCTCAGTTAGCTGAGTTCCGATACGACGAACTGGGTTGAGGGCAGTCATTGGGTCTTGGAAGATCATCGACATGCCGATGCCCCAGTGCTGGCGTAACTGTTCGCGGTCAAGAGTGAGCAGTTCCTCACCCTTGTATTCCACCGAACCCAATCGAGTGGCGGTGCTGGGGAGGAGTCCCATGATGGCTCGGGACAAGACGGTCTTACCTGAACCCGACTCACCTACAACGCCGAGGCTTTCGCCTTCGTTGAGTTGAATGGACACATTGCGAACTGCGCGGAGTTCGCCACGAGGTGTGGCAAAACGAACCGAGAGATCGTTGACGTTAAGGAGTGTGCTCATATCTTTGACTCTCGCTTGTCGAGGGTGGAACGAACATAGTCACCGAACCAGTTTGATGCGATAACTGTGAATGCGATACAGATTGCGGGCAGGTACACCTCGTGTGGACTAAACGCAATGTTTCCTCGCCCGTTCGCCAACATGGAGCCCCAACTTGCGCCGCCCGGAATACCAATTCCCAGAATGGAGAGTGATCCTTCAACGATGATGACCGAACCGATAGCTAGGAAACCAATCGCCAAGATTGCGGGAGCCACGTTGGGAAGAATGTGCTTCCAAATAATGGTGAGGTTCTTCGTACCCATGGACTTGCTAGCCAGGATGAACTCGCGGCTTGACCATTGCAGTGCTGAACCGCGAGAAATTCGACCAAGAATCGGAATAATCACGATGATGAGGGACAAGATGAGGACACCCACGCGTCGTGAGGTTGACGCTGGGTTGTCTGGGTCTGAATAGGCGAGTACCGACAAGAGGGCGAGTGACAGCACCAAGTTGGGGATCGACAACATGATGTTGAAGATGGTGACAACGACAGCGTCAAACTTGCCTCGGTAGTAGGCCGAGGTGATACCAATGAATGAACCGATACCGCCGCCAATGAGCACTGCAACAAACGAGATAAACACCGAAAGTCGCGCCCCATTGATGAGGCCAGACAACATGTCGTAGCCGTCTTGGGTGGTACCCAAGAGGTGTCCTGGTGTGAAGGGTGCTGCTCCCAGGTATTCGTATGACGATTCGTCCCATTTTGGTAGTGGCAAGAAGTTGCCGAACAGACCGAGAAGAACGAGCAGAAGCAGCCAGCCACCTGCAATGTAGAACCCGACAGGCCTCTTCTTTTTCTTTTTAGCCACTGGTTCTGTGGCGGTGGTCTCTGTACTAGACACGGCGCTCCCTTGTACGAGGATCAATGATGTTTGTAATGAAGTCGATCATGGTGTTGAAGAACACATATGCAAAGGACACCAACAAAATGAGTGTCTGCATGGCGATGACTTGTCGTGCTCCGATGGAGTAGAAGATTTCGTATCCGATGCCGGGGATAACGAAAATTGTCTCAATAACAATAGTTCCGCCAATGAGGCCACCCATGTTGAGTGCAGCAGAGGTGAGCAATGTTGTGCTGGAAGGGCGGAACACGTGGAACCACAAGATTCTTTTGTTCGAGATTCCCTTTGATGCGGCCATGGTCACGTAGTCCTCTTTGAGGGTCGCGATGACGTCGGTGCGCAACAGTCGCGTATAGGAAGACGTAAGACCGACTGCGATACTGAGTACCGGAAGAATCATCAGCTTGAAGTGCTGTACAAGATCTTCGCTGGGCTTGACATATCCGATGGGGTCAACCCATCCGAGTTGAACTGCGAACACCAGCGACATGATGAGGGCTAATGCAAAGCTGGGGAATGAGACAAGTGTGAACAATGAGCTGCTGACAATCTTGTCGAATCGTGAGTTCTCTTTGTATGCAGAAATCAAGCCCAATGGAATTGCAAATGTCAATGCAACGATTTGTGCATACAAAATAAGTTGCAGTGAAACTGGCAGCGTTGCCTTAATTACTTCCGACACTTCGCGCGTTCCACCGTTGAGGTAGTACTTGCCGAAGTTGCCAGTTAATAAATCGGACAACCAATTCCAGTAGTAGCCGAATACACCACGATCAAGACCAACTTCTTGTCGGATTGCGTTGACAACACCTTCTGGTGCGCCGCCTGAAATAAGTTGCGCAGGATCACCAGGAAGCAACCACATCAAACACGACAACAAGAATGATGACGTCAAGAGAACTGCCGCCATACCAACAAGTCGTTTACCTAAGAGCCGTAGAAAATCCATGACCTCCCCCTCAATGCTTCACAAAGATTACAACAAGCAAAGGAGCGGTACCCAACTGGGCACCGCTCCCTCGCAAACGTTTTTACAACGTGTTACTTGGTCTTCTGAACACCAGACCAGTCAATACCCCAGTTGGTAACGACACGCTGTCTGACGCCCTTCTTCAATTGCACTTTTCCAACGTTCGTCAGCTTCTTGCTGGTGAACAGTGTGTAATAGAAGTGGGCAATTGTTCCCATGTAGCCCTCTGTCTGCAGGTAAGCAGTACCAGCTGCGTAGTTGCGCTTTGCAACAGCTTTGCTGGTTGATGCCTGACCCTTGAAGAAGAAGTCATTCACCTTTGTGTCGGAGTGCTTGTTCAATCCGAGGATTGAACCGATGCTTCCCGCAAAGATGGCTGCAGATGAGGTTGAACCTACGTATGCATTGGTGATGACGAAAGGAAGGTTGAACGAAACATCGGTTCCTTCGAACAACAAGATTGCAATTGCGTCATATGCGTTCTGCTCTGCTGCATTGGATGCACCGGAGTTGAATGCCTTAGCAATGATCTGTGCTGATTCTTCAACAACCATGCTGACGTTGATTCCGCACTTCTTCCACGTAGCAATGAGGAACTTGGCGTTGGCCTGTGAAACCGAGCTGACGTCTGCCGGAATGGTGAACTTCAATTCCGTGTTGGTGGAGGGGTTTTCTGCCTTCCACTTTGCAACGTAGCTCTTTGACTTCGCAACGCTAAATGCCTGGAATCCCTTTGTGGAGTACATCACTGACTTTGGTCCAACGAGAGACTTCGGAATAACGCCTTCACCACGGGTACGTGCCTTGTTGTATGAAACGCGGTCCAAGCAGTGCAGAACGGCCAAGCGAGCGTTCTTGCTCTTGAATGGCGAGTTTGCCTTGCCCTGGTTCAACCACAGTGATGGGTAGTACTCAGCAGGTGAGCGGTATTCGTTCAAGATGCTCTTGCGCTTGCGGAGGTCTTGAATGAATGTTGCTTCGGCAGCTGCCGGGAACATGCCAGCGTCGTAGGTGCCCTTACGTACTGCAGCAGCGCGCTGTGAGCCTTCCTTCACGTTGACGAATGAAATGCCATCGAGGAAGGGAAGCTGACGGCCTGTTGCAGCATCCTTACGCCAGTAGTTCGGGTTACGAACAACATCGATCTTGTCGGTGCTGACCATGGTGTAGTTGGATGCAGTCATGAATGGGCCGGTGCCAATTGGACGACCAGTTGAGCAACGATCACGGGTTCCGGAGAACTGTGCAAGGCCGCGCATGAAACCACGACCAGATGCGTAGAGCATTCCAGGAACGTCATTCTGTGGACGGTCAAGAGTGAGACGAACTGTGTGAGTTCCTGTTGCCTCGACCTTGATGATGTTCGCAGAGAACGCTGCTGATGTGCCGATACCGATGGATGCTTGGAAGAATGTTGCATCTGGGTTGATTGCAAGCCCACCAGCTGTCAATGCACCACCTGCTGCCTTGTCGAGAGCGCCGTTCGAAACGAACGTACCAAGCGCCATCAACAACGAGATGCGACCCACGTTGGCCTCTGCCTTTGCTGCCGATGTATCGGTGATGCCGAGTGCGCGCATGATTGTTGTGTTGCTTGCCAACGCTGTGTAGGCAGCTGTGGCCTTGGTGACGTAAGTGCTCGTACGTGCTGCGGCTAACGCGGCATTTGCTGCCTTGTGGCCCAATGAATAATCAAGGTTCGCCTTCACAGCTTCTGCGTTGAAGTCTGTGCCGTCATGGAACTTGATGCCTTTACGCAGTGTGATGTCCCATGTCTTGAGTCCATTGGAGCTCTTTGCGCCTGATGCGAGCAATCCGATCATGTCGCCACCGGCTGTCTTTTCGAACAAGCCTTCGTACATTGTGCGTACGACCATCAATGACGAGTTTGCATTGTTGTTCGCGAAGCAGAAACCAGCAAGGGTGTCAAAGATTGCAACCTTTGCCGTTCCTCCATACGGTGCAGCGGATGGCTTGGTAGCCGCGCTAGCTGTAGAGGCCACAGTGGACACCGCAAGAGATGCTGCAAGAACAGCGCCTACCCGGCGTAACACTCGTGACCGATTGGTCTGACGTTGTGTCATTGAGTTACCCCCAAATTGCTCACACCACCGTGGTGTGACTGCAGTCACGATAGCAGGAGGTCATTCGTCACTCCTAGACAAACTGCGAAAAAACAAGTTGTGTTGGGCAAACGATTACTTGCACATAGTCACAAAGGTGAGATGTTGTTACTCGCGATAGTGGGTGCGAACTACACCGTTGTTACTACGTGCACCTTGATAGCGCCGGACGACCGATTCGATGCAGTCTCGAAGGCCTTGGCAGATTCCTCAAGGGAAAACCGATGAGTAATGACCGATTCAGCAATGTGGGGCGACCGATGAAGGAGGTCAACTGCTTCGGTGAAGTCATGGTGGTCCTGTGTGTGACCATAGAAAATGGAGGGCACCACGGTGATCTCTTTCAGCAGCATCGGGTTAGACAGTGTCACGGGCGACCAGAACATGCCGTACTCAAGAAGTGACCCACCTGGGCGGGTTGCTTCAATGCATGCATCGAATGATTGTTGTGTGCAGACGGCGTCAAAGGACATGTCGTAGTGAGTTCCTGTGTTTTTGATCGCGTTAACGCCAAGAGCTGATGCGGCGTCGAGCTGATGAGGGTGTCGTGCAACGATGTCAACATCGACGCCTCTGTCGCGCAACACTGCCGCCGCAAGCAATCCGATGGAGCCAGCACCTACAACCAGTGCGCGTTGTCCCGTTTGAACATTCATCTTGTTGACTCCGTGCAGCACAACTGCGAGTGGCTCTACTAGTCCGACCGAACTCGGCGATGAACCAGACGGCATTTCAAATATCTGATTGTCGTCAACGCGCACATATTCGGCCAATCCGCCGTCCCGAGAGATGCCATGGCTCGTCCGTAAAGCGTCTGCACATAATTGCGACTGGTGAGACATGCACTGAATGCAGGTTCCGCATTCGCCTGTTGGTCGGATTGCTACAAGTCGACCTTCTTCGGTGTAGCCACCGAATTCATGTCCGAGAACGACGAATGACAATCCATGTTCAATCATGTGTAGGTCGCTACCACAAATGCCAGACGATGTGACCCGGATCAAAGTTCCAGGCCCATCAGGCATGTCTCGTTCAACAACGGACACTTTTCCTTCGGAGGCAACAACAGCGAGCATGTGTTCACCGTAGTGGCTGGGGGTTCACGTAGTAGGTGGTGAAGAAGGGGGTGTGGAAGTAGTGGGCGATGTTGTAGTCGGAACTGTTGTAGTCGGATCTGTAGTTGCCGGAATAGTTGTTTGAAGTTCGCTTGACGTCGTTGGAATCGTTGTGGTGGTCGTGGTGGCACTGATGATGCGTGCTCCAAATTCGGTCATCTGGCGGAGCGCGAATGTTGCGCGTGTGCGATAGCCATTCACTGTGAGATGCACGCCATCTGCGATGAACCGACTTACACGGTTGGGTCGGAAATGAGCGTTCCAGTCCGCAATCGACAAATTGGGCCATCGTTGTGTGGCGCTGACGAGCGCTCGATTAAAGCGCGCGGCACGTGATCGCCACTCACGTCGTGATGTTGCAGAGAATTCCACATTCATCCATAAGACGGGTCGGCCACGTGCTTGCACCATTAGTTTGTCGATGACCCATGTGGGATACCAAGTCTCTGATTTTGAAATCATGTCGTTGGTGCCGAGAGCTACCACGATGGCGGTTGTGTCTTTGGTCAACTTTTTCTTGATTATTGCTGCTCCCGCTGAGGCGGTGCGACCGACTCGCGCATCCATTGACAACCGCGGCCATGTTGTCATTGCCCTAACTCGCGTGGGTAACGACCCGAATGCGTTTGCACCTACGGTGAGTGAATCACCGATAAAGAGGAGTGTTCCTTGTCCGTTTGCTGCAATTCGCGCAGGCTGTGCAGAGAGCGGGGTGACTGGTGTCGAGGGGAGAGACGTGGAGACCGTGGCCGCGACGACTAAGACCAGTCGTACGAAAGCGCGCGATGGATAGGAAGCCACTTGTCCATTGTGGCAAGGTGGAGAGGTGATGCGGAAGCACTTCCTGACATATTTGGCACTTTCCACCATGGCGATCTCTCAGCCGTTACTGGATTTGTATGGGCAGAATCCCACCATATTTGCTGCATCGAAAATGTCGCGCTTTGAAACTGTGTTCTTTGTTGTGGCTGTGGTTCTTGGGCCGGCACTCATTGCATCGGCGGTTGATGCACTATCTCGTTGGTTTGGTCCAAAGGTCAACGAGTCGACTCGGTTGTGGATGATTGCCGGACTGTCATTCCTGCTGGGTCTCGCTGTTGCCCGATGGGTTGACATCACTGGAAATGTCGGGGCTCTTGCGTGCGGTGCAATAGCGGCCATTGTGATTCCTAGGTTGTTCGATCGAAAGAAAGTTGTGCGTGAGTGGTCACGGTTGTTGGCCTTTCTGGCAGTGGCTGTTCTTGTTAACTCGTTCGTTCAATTGCGACCTGTTCTCTCCAGTGCCAATGGTCCACAGTCAGATGCGGTTGTGAAGAACACCGATGTGTCTGTTTTCCAAATCATCTTTGATGAATTCCCTTTGTATGCATTGCTGAATACCGATGGGTCAATTAATGAGGCACGCTTCCCTGGTTTTGCCGAACTTGCCAAGGAGTCAACCTGGTTTCGTAATGCCGTAGCGGAATCAAATTTCACGCATCAGGCAGTGCCGGCGTTGTTGGCATCTGCGGTGCCACAACAATCTGGTGGGCCATTTTTGGCGCAGTACCCTCAAAACATCTTCACGCTGTTTGCGGGGAAGACATCCGTGGGAGGGATAGAGCCTGTCACGAGTTTGTGCCCGCAATCTATGTGCGGTGGTCAATCCAGTGCGAATGGGGTGCTGTCTTTTTCGCGCTTACGTGGTTTTTTCCGGGATGCAAGTTATGTCTACACGCATCGAGTGATGCCGCCTGTTGTCAAGAGTCGAGTTCCCTCTATTGAAGGTGCGTGGGGCGGATTTGGAGCAGTGGCCGACAAGTTCAAAGAGCAGTTCAATTCTGATGCCTTGACGCAAATTGACGCATTGAACAAAGGTGTACAAGCTTTCGTAGGGGACCCATCGCAGCGAGTTCAACTAGTGCACATGTTGATGCCGCATGCACCATGGCGTTTAACTCCGGACCAGCGAGTTGCGCCGTTGTCACCGTCAATCTCCACTCAGAATCCTGAATCAGAAGATGGTGTACGGGACACTTACCAAACGTTCTTGTATCAATTGGCTGCCACTGATCGTGCTCTCTTGAATGCAATTGACGATTTGAAGCAGGCCGATCGTTGGGATTCAACCATGTTGGTGGTGTCAGCTGATCACGGCATCTCTTTCTTGCCCACTTTGCCGCAACGCCATAGTGATTTCTCTGACATGGAGCAATCCAATGACATCTACCGAGTTCCGCTGTTTGTGAAGTTCCCCCAGCAGGTGGTGGGAAAGATTGATGATTGCGCTGTCACAAACCTTGATGTGCTTCCCACCATTCTGGACGTCACTCACACCGAGTCGTCGTGGAAGTGGGCAGGTGCGTCCTTTGCTTCAAGTTGTCCGCAGAGAACAGAACGTCGAGTTGTGTCTGCCACAGGTGAAACTGCAACTTTCGATAACGGCTTTGAAGAGATTTTGGGACGTGTGAAGCACTATGACTCGGTGGTTCCGCACAGTGGGGACATACGTCGTGTAGCTGCTATCGGAAGTTCTGCACGTCTTGTGGGGTCAGCGGTGTTGCCTGAGTGGTCAGAGAAGTTCAATGCGACATGGTCGCTGAAGCAGAAGGATCTCTTTCTGGACGTGGCGGGTACTCGCGGTTCGCGTGTACCTTCGCTCATTACGGGTTCGGTCACATTGGAAAGTCCTACCGAAGAGGGAACTGAAGGCCTTGTTGCAATCGACGGCGTAGTTGCCGGAGTGATCGGTGAGTTGTCGGCGGTGCGCGACACCGTGGATTTCACCGCAATACTTGATTATTCGCTGTTAGACAAAGGGTCACACCAAGTTGAGCTATACGTGCGTACACCTGATGGCGTTGTGAAGGAAGTCGGACTGCCGAACTAGAAGTGTGATTGCTTACGGCTGTTGTGCGTGAATGTGGTGCACCGCAGCTGGAACGTCGTCTACTGCTAGTGGCTTCCCTAAGTAGAAGCCTTGTGCCTTGGTGCAATTCAAAGATTTGAGTATCTCTAGCTGTTGATGTGTTTCGATGCCTTCGGCCACTACTTCTGCTCCAAGGGTCTCCGCCATTGCCAGAATTGTCTTGACGAGAGTGTGTGTATCTGCCGTGTTGGTGAGGGCTTGCACAAATGCGCGGTCAATCTTGAGACCTTGAATAGGGAACTGGCGAAGAGTGGAGAGTGATGAGTACCCGGTACCGAAGTCGTCGATTGCCACTCGTACGCCGAGACTGTTTAATTGGCGAAGGGCGGACAGTGCTTGGGCGGGTTCAGTAATCATCACTGATTCGGTGACTTCAAGCCACACTTGGTCGGGGCGGACGCCCGTCACTGACACGGCGTCGCGAACAATGGTCACAAACTGTGGGTCAATTAACTGTCGTGGCGAGACGTTTACGCTCATGGTGGTTGACGGAGAGACAACACCGGTTTCAATCCATTGTCGAAGGTGAGTAAGAGCGTCGCGAATAGCCCATGAACCAAGTGGCACGATGGTGCCCGTCTCTTCGGCAATGGGAATGAACTCTGCGGGCGAGACGTTGTCTCCATCACTTCGCTTCCATCGCATCAGAGCTTCAAATCCAACAACAATCCCCAAATTGATATCGACAATGGGTTGATGAACAAGATGTAATTCGTTTCGTTCAAGGGCTCGATAGAGCGCTGTCTCTACTTCAAGTCTTTGTGATACTGACTGCAACATTGACTCGTCAAAGAGGGCTATGCAGTTTCGGCCAGCAGCTTTTGCCCGATACATGGCGGTGTCGGCATGTCTGAGTAGGTCATCGGCGTTGAGGTCAAGATCTTTCGGTGAGTAAGCCACCCCGATACTCGCGGTAATAAACATGTCGCCTTCAGGCGTGGTGATGGGTTCGCGAAAGGCATCCAGAATGGTTTCGGCAACGAGGACCGATTGCGTTGGGCTCTCTGTTGTTGGGTCGAGTACAACAAACTCGTCACCTGAAATTCGTGCAACGGTAGAAGACGAGTTGACCGAAGTGAGAAGTCGTGATGCAACATGCATGAGAACATCATCTCCAATCGAGTGCCCCAAACTGTCGTTGATGTTTTTGAAGCGGTCAACGTCAATGAACAAGACTGTTGGTTGTTTCGATGTTCGCCACGATTTATGCATGGCGGTCTCAATGTGCTCCAACAGCAAAACACGATTTGGGAGGCCGGTGAGAGAGTCAGTCAGTGCGTTTCGTACGAGACGTTCTTGGGTGTGGGCGTTGGATCGAACAGACTGAATAATGCGTGTCATTGCTGCAATGGCGAGCACCGCTACAGACGCTGTACGAACAATTCGATCTTGTGTGTCGTGGGCATCGGTGAGGGCCAAAACGATGATGGGTGCGATAAGTGAAATTGTGGTGGTGACAAGTCGCGTCATGAGTGGTGGAGACAGGCGAAGGGTTGCCCGTGTTTCAATCTGTCGAATAGATGGATGAAGTAGCGCTGCCGCCACAAACAGTATTGCCATCACAAACGGCGCTGTATACGTTGCGTTCGTAATCGTGAGGTCGTCTCGAAACGACAATGCCCGAACAATGACACCGCTGAGACCGAGTGCAATTGCGATACCACTGAACGCAACGGAAACGGAGGGGGTGGTGTCAGAGAAGACAAGTGTGACAAGGAGAAAAACCACAACGATCGCGATTCCCAGAGATGCGCCGCGAAGAATTGTGAGTGTTGGTGAAAGATTTCCGTCGATCAGTGGCCGAACAAGCACTACCCACACCAAGACCCAAGCACCCATCGCGACAATGACGCCATCTGCTGCTACTGCAGAAGCGCGTGAGCCCAATCGCTTTCGCACAAATTGGGTAAGCCCAAAGACAAGGCTTACTAACGCGATGTTGAGGAGAATGTCGATGAGGGCAGAGTTGAAGTTTCGATACTCTGCAACAAGTGCGCCAGCAGTGGGAAGCACTGCGAACAAAACGGTTGCGACCACTAGCCGTGGCGTGTGGTGAAGCGGAATTGAAGCGACTAGGGCAACGGCGAAGACGGCTAATCCCGTGATTGCCCAGGGTGAGTGCAGCGATTCGGTCATCAGACCGTGTAGGAAACCGGCGAACACGGCGAACACAGCAACAATCCACGAAAGTGCGGAGAGCGACCTACGCATGTTGGGTCCTGTTTGCTGTCATGGCGAATCCGTTCACTTCTGAACCTCTGTGACGGTACTACGCCACCTTCCATGGGGTGCGGAATCGGCTGATTCTGCGTGAAATGGGTAGTCTGACATCTAGATGAGCACAGTTGCCCCAAGCGTCAAGGTGGTTGTACCCGGTACGCATCTCATGCCCGAATTGTTGGGTCAGCGTGATGAGTTGCTTCGTCGGGTTGAAGAATCGTTTCCCGATGTTTCTGTGGTGGTTCGTGGAAACGAAATCCATTGCGCGGGCCCTCGCGCTCACCAAGTAGGCAAATTGTTTGAGGAACTGGTGCTCCTGCTCGAGCGCGGAGAACGTCTTGACCAATCGGTGATGGACCGCAGCATTGTGATGGTTCGCGCTGAACAGCGTCCGTCAAGTGTTCTTACCGACGACATCATGAAGGGGTCACGTGGTCGTATGGTGCGGCCAAAGACTGCGGGTCAGAAGCGGTATGTCGACGCAATTCGGGAGAACACCATTACTTTTGGCATCGGACCTGCAGGTACAGGCAAAAGTTGGCTTGCTGTGGCAATGGCCGTGCAAGCACTCCATGCTCGACAAGTGCAGCGAATCATTTTGACTCGTCCTGCAGTGGAAGCAGGCGAGCGCTTGGGTTTCTTGCCGGGCGACCTCATGGCCAAGATCGATCCATATCTACGCCCGTTGTATGACGCACTCTTCGACATGATGGATACGGAAGCTGCCCAAAAGCTGATTGAGAAACAGGTCATTGAAGTTGCCCCGTTGGCATTTATGCGCGGTCGCACCTTGAACAACTCGTTCATCATTTTGGACGAAGCACAAAACACAACCCCAGAACAAATGAAAATGTTTCTTACCCGAATCGGTTTTGGGTCAAAAGTTGTGGTGACCGGAGATATCTCACAGATTGACGTGCCCGATGGGCGAAGCGGTTTAATTGGCTTAGAGAAAAAGCTCAGCGGTATCGAATCCTTGGCGTTCGTTACTCTCGACGGAACCGATGTGGTGAGGCATCGAATTGTTGCCGACATCGTTGCTGCATACGAGAAGGCAGGATCTGTGCACAAAGAATCGAATTCTCCGACACGCGCGAGGGGTTCTCGCCGTGGGTGAGTCTCGACCGCGAATAGATTCGCCCCGTCGAGCTGGTGGCGACGGGGTTCCAGATGTCTTCTGCTCTGACGAACAGTCGGAAGTTCCCATAGACGTTGCTCGATGGAGGAAATTGGCGGTGTCTGCCCTTGTGGCAGAGGGTGTGCGCGGTGCATGCGAATTGTCGCTGTTTTTTGTAGACGAGGAAACAATCGCAGTGCTAAATAGCGAACATATGGGCAAGGTGGGGCCCACCGATGTCCTATCGTTTCCTCTTGATGGTGTTGAAGTAATGGATGCCCAAGGACCAGGGGCGTTAACACGCGGACCTGCTCGCCCCCATCCTGATCACGATGACATGCCTACATTGTTGGGTGATGTTCTTGTCTGTCCTGTAGTGGCGCTACGACAAGCCCCAACTCATGCGGGAAATCTTGATGATGAACTTGCTTTGCTCGTGGTGCATGGCGTGTTGCACGTGCTGGGCTACGACCACGCAATTGAATCCGACGCAGTGAAGATGCGCGAAAGAGAAGTGGTCATTTTGTCTGAACACCATTGGAACGGGCCAGTGCCATCTGGCTTTACACAGGAGCACGACGAATGATTGCCGCTACGCCAACCGCAATTGACTGGTGGATGTTGATCGCCATTGGGTTCCTGCTACTGCTGTTAATTTTCTTTGCCATCGCCGAGATGGGATTGTCTAGAGTGTCGAAACCCAAAGCGCAAGCCTTGGCAGATTCCGGCGCAAAAGGCGGAGCAGCACTTTTGGCATTGGTGACAAATCCAGAACGTTGGGTGAATCCACTTCTGCTGTCGGTCAATGTGTGTCAGACAATTCAGGCAACGTTGACTGGTGTTGTTGCAGGGCGTGTATTCGGTCCTGTGGGCGTCGCGATTGGTGTGGTGTTGAACGTTGTCGTCTTCTTTGTTTTCGCCGAAGCGGTACCAAAGACATATGCAGTCCTTCACTCAGATAGAGCGGCGCTCTCAACATCTCGTCTCATTTCCGCGCTGGTTGCCTTCTGGCCATTACGTATGATCAGTCGTTCACTCATCGGTCTCACAAATGTGGTGGTGAAAGGAAAAGGTCTAGAACAAGGACCATTCATTGGCGAGGAAGAGTTCTTGGGAATCGTTGAAGCTGCTGCTGAAGAAGAGATCATTGAGCACGAAGAACGGGAACTCATTGAGTCAATCATTGAATTTGGGGACACTGTGGTGCGCGAGATTATGCGACCACGCCCTGACATCATCAGTGTTGATGCTGGATCCTCTATTGACGATGCGCTTGACGAGGCCTTTGAGCACGGGGTGAGTCGCCTGCCGGTGATGCGAGAGGACGAAGAAGGAAATGACGACGTTCTCGGAATTGTGTACGCCAAGGATTTAATGCGACGTGTCCGTGCCGGAGAAGGTTCGCTTACGGTTGATTCTTTGGTGCGCAAAGCCATTGTTGTTCCAGAGACAAAACCGGTTGCAAAATTGATGCGCGATATGCAGCGTGATCATTTCCACATGGCTATCGTGGCCGATGAGTACGGAAGCATTGTGGGTCTTGTTACTCTTGAAGACTGTCTTGAGGAACTTGTTGGCGAGATCGTGGACGAGCACGACGAAGAACTTCCATTGGTCAGACCCTTGCCGAACGGCGAGTCATTGGTCGACGCCGGAATCGCCATCTCTGAATTTAACGACCACTTCAGTCTGAAGCTTGATGATGATGAATTCGACACATTGGGCGGTTATCTCTTTGGAACGCTCGAACGAGTACCAGAAGTGGGTGAGTTTGTTCACGTGGATGGTTGGAACATCGTGGTGGAGGAACTTGAGGGTCGACGCATTACCGAAGTTCGCCTCAAACCGGTGCTTGACGAGAACTAGCGATTCAGGCTTTCCACAAGTTCGGCTCTACGTGGCTTTCCCAATGAAGTTCGTGGAATTTGCGGAATGATTCTGAGGTGTTTTGGGGCGAAATGCGCTGGCAGGGTTTCTTTCACAAAGTTGCGAAGAGTGTCCAATGAGATGTCGTCTGTGGTGACGACCCACGCTGCTACTGCTTGGCCCCATTCAGGGTCGTCAACCCCGGCGACGCACACATCGATAACGCTTGGGTGTTGTGCGATTCGTTCTTCCACTCGTTCGGGCCACACATTTTCACCACCCGTAATGATGAGGTCACCCTCACGTCCATGCACCGAGAGAATTCCATTTTCTATTGATCCGATGTCGCCTGTGCGAAACCAGCCAAGTGCGTCGAGCGGCTGATGTCCGTCGCGATAGGCGCGAAGCAGCATGGAACCGCGTACATGAATGATGCCATCCTCAATTTTCAACTCAACGCCATTGAGTGCTGACCCGTTGTACACAACTCCGCTACCAGTTTCGGTGAGTCCGTAGGTGGTGACGCAATTACTTGGTAAATCTTTTGGTGGTCGTGAGCCACCCAGCACAATGGTTCGGTACAACTGTGCATCGACTCGCTGTAACGCAGTTGCCACAAGGGAGACCAAAGTTGCACCCTGTGATGCTGCATTGTTGTATGCATCGACGGAGAACTGTGGCGCAGTAAAAAGACGAGTGTTCGTGGTGAGGGAGCGAAGCACAACGGATAGTCCGCCAACATGCGAAATGGGAAGACAGGCCAACCACGCATCGTCCGGTGTTACCCCTAGTCGTTCTGAAGTGGCATACGCACTTGCTCGGACCGCATCATGGGTGTGTACGACGGCTTTTGGAGTTCCCGTTGTGCCACTGGTGGCAACAACGACGGCATCATCAGCTTCCACAGGTGCTCCGGGAACGCGTCGGTCAGAGCCGTTGAACATGATGGTGGGCTGAGCCACTGCGAGCACGCGATTTCGTTCTGCTGCGGGTAGCCGTTGGTCGATAGGGAAAATGGCATCACCGTCATCCCAGGCTTGTTTGATGCGGTCAACGACTAGTGGGCCAAGCGGTAGATCTAGGCACACCAACTCATTCACACATTCAGCGTATGGGGCATGCGACACTTGACCAATGTCTGAATCGTCTCTTCGTGGTCCTGTGGTGTGGTGGCTCGGTGCCCGTCCAAAGACTCTTCCCGCTGCCGTTGTTCCTGTTGCGGTCGGATGCGCAGTCGCATTAGAAGGAGATACTCAAGTGTGGTGGCGCGCAGTCGCTGCGCTAGTGGTGAGTCTCGCGTTACAAGTTGGCGTCAATTACGCAAATGACTACTCGGACGGTGTTCGTGGCACGGATGAACAACGGGTAGGTCCACTTCGCTTGGTGGGTTCAGGTAGTGCATCTGCCTCCTCGGTGAAGCGCGCAGCATTTGTGTGTTTTGGGGTTGCGGCGTGCGCTGGAACATTGCTGGCACTTGCTACAACTGTGTGGCTGATAGCAGTGGGGTGCGCAGCGATTATTGCCGCATGGACATATACAGGAGGTCCGCGACCCTATGGTTATGCCGGCCTTGGCGAAGTGTTTGTCTTCGTCTTCTTCGGGGTGGTCGCGACCGTCGGTACACAATTTGTGGTGAGTGAGGTAATCACCAGCACGGGATGGATTTCTTCAGTGGTTGTGGGGGCTTATGCGTGTGCCTTGCTGGTCATTAACAATTTGCGAGATATTCCAGGTGACACGATTGCCGGGAAGAGAACGTTGGCAGTGAAAATGGGTGATTCACTGACGCGTCGTTTCTTTGTGTTGCTCTTGGGTCTTGGTCTTGGGGGAATTGTTCTCACAATGTTTACTGCCGGACCATGGGCGCTTATTGGTATTGCAGGCATTGTTGCAGCACGACCTGCCGTTGTGCGCGTGTCTCGAGGTGTTCTCGGTGCCGACCTGATTCCAGTATTGGGTACTGTTGGTCGTGCTCAGCTGGTGTTGGGTGTGATGTATTCGCTTGGACTGTGTTTAGAGTTCGTGCTGTGAGAGCCACTGGCTGATGACGTTCGCGCACCCAATGGGGTCTTCAAGATGAACGGTGTGTCCTACATTGGGATGAATATGCAGCGTTGAATTCGGTAGCAAAGCGTGGAGGCGATGCGCGATGGCAGAGAATTTGCTGTCGTTTTCTCCAGCAATAATCAAGATGGGAACATTCAGATGGGGAAGCGAGTTCCACATAGGTTCTTGAGTTCCAGTTCCACACATCCGAAGTGACGATGCCAGCCCTTCTGCGGTGTTGGTGAGCCGATCAGGAATTCGTGCTGTCTCTGTGGTCAAGCCAGAAAACATGGGGAGCGCTAGCCACTCTGCGATAAATGCAGGGACTCCAATTCTCAGAATGTGTTCTGCCAAATCGGTATCGCTAGCTACTCGTTGTGTGCGTTCATCCTGGGTGTCTAGACCAGCTGTTCCGCTAATGAGAACTAATCCGCGAAATTCAGACGGATTCTTCACTGCTGCAACAAGTGCCATTCGAGCCCCCATCGAATATCCGACCAGAACCTCGCCTGCGCACATCTCGCGCAAAACATCGGCTGTCTCGTGAAGGGTGAGTGAAACGTGTGATTCACCATGGTCCGGTGCGTCAAGAAGGGTTGCACGGATGGGGACTGTGATGTGATTGAGCAAAGGTTGCCATGATGATCTGGTTTGAGTAAAACCATGCAGAAACGACACTGCAGTACCTGTCCCAGACGTATGGGACGCAAGGCGCTTCACTTTGACAACACCCGCTCCAGCACTTGAACAAATACGTCTACATCCTGTGCTCCTGGCACCATGTACTTGCCATCGATGACAAAACAGGGAACTCCTGTGATCTCCATGTCAAGCGCAGACTGCAAGTCTGAACGAACTTCGTCCTTGCCTTCGTCGCTATGAAGCCACTGGGCTAATTGAGTGGCGGGAAGGCCAACAGAAGTAGCGCAGGCAACAATGACGTCATCTGAACCAACATCTTTTCCTTCAACGAAGTACGCGCGTAACAGAGTTTCCTTCAGTTGGTTCTGCATGTCCGAGCCGAAGTGGCTCAGCGTCCAGTGAAGGGCTCTATGGCACTGGATGGTGTTGGCACGCAGAGCAATGTCCATATTGAATTCAATTCCATCGCCAGCTGCCACGTTGGTGACGTGTTGAAGTATCTGGACAGCGCGATCTGTGCCGCCGAACTTCTTTGCATACGCGTCAACGACCGGTGTGGGGGCACCGACTGGGGCTGTGGGGTCCAACTGATACGCCCGGAAGACAACGTTGATGGGCTCTGTGACACCCTTCTCTCTCAGGCGGGACACGGCCGTCTCGAATCGGCGCTTACCTATGTAGCACCATGGGCAGACCACATCAGACCAGATTTCAACTTGCACAAGTGACACGATAGAACCCATGACTACTCCCGGAGACACTGCAGCCACGTTTTGTGCAACTTTGGTGGACGAATGGATCCTCCATGGGGTTCAACACGCCGTTATTGCACCAGGAAGTAGAAGCACACCGCTGGCAGTGCAGTTGGCGCTCCGATCCGAAATCTCTCTCCATGTGTTTCATGATGAGCGCAGTGCATCTTTTGCTGCACTTGGCATTGGCGAGGCCACTGGTCAACCAGCCATCTTGTTGTGCACATCGGGAACAGCGGCAACTCATTTTCATGGGGCGGTCGTAGAAGCGCATCAGGCGAGGGTTCCCATGATTGTGTGCACTGCAGATAGGCCGCCCGAGTTGAAAGATGTGGGCGCACCACAAACAATTGATCAAACACAACTTTTTGGAACTGCGGTGCGCTGGTTTCATGACCCCGGAGTTCCTTCTGTTGACGCTTCTCATACATGGCGCTCGTTGGCGGCACGAACGGTGTCTCTTGCAGTGGGATCAATCCCAGGTCCTGTGCATGTGAATCTTCCGTTCCGCGAACCACTTCTGGGAACTGCAGGCAATCTGCCTCCACGGCGCGTTGACAATGGTGCAGGGGCTGCATGGTCAACGTTGTCGCGTTCACATGAAGTGGGTCTCGACAGTGTTGAGCAGCTTGCCAAGATTATGTCTGGGAAGAATGGTGTCATCGTCGCGGGTCGTGGATCTTCTCCAGAGGTCGTGGAGTGTGCACGTGCGCTGAACTGGCCAGTGTTCGCAGATTCACGCAGTGGGTTGCGTGTGTGCGACTCGAACATTGTGGTGGCTTTTGATTCCATTCTTCGAAATGCATCTTTCGCTCAGCAGATGCGTCCAGACGTGGTGGTCAGAATTGGTGATCCACCTGCATCGAAAGTGTTGGCGCAGTGGATTGCAGCCAGCCAACCAGTGGTGATTCAGGTGGGCGATACTTCAGCGGTCACTGACCCAGATCATTCGGCCGTTCTCCATGTTGTTTCACATGTTGGCCAACTGATGAGTGCCGTGGGTAAACGCGCCGTATCAGCGTCAAGTGAATGGCTGTTGCGCTGGTCTACAGCTGAAGTTGCAGCCCAGACCGCATTGTCGAAATGGTGTGCCCAAAATTGGTCGGAACCTGCATCGGCGCGCACCTTGACTGACGCGCTGAGCCCTGACACACATCTGGTGGTGTCATCGTCTATGCCTGTGCGCGATATTGAGTGGTTCGGAACAGTGACACCTGGTGTTGTGGTGCATTCGAATCGAGGCACAAACGGTATTGATGGGGTGATTAGCACGGCTGTTGGAGTTGCGTTGGCTACTCATGCGCCCACCGTTGTTTTTGTCGGAGACATCGCGTGCTTGCATGACAGCAACGGTTTGCTTGGGCTGATGGCGCGAGATGTAGATGTCACTGTGGTGGTCAGCAATAACGATGGAGGAGCAATCTTCTCGTTCCTGCCGCAAGCCGGACAGGTGTCTGAGAAGACATTTGAATTGTTGTACGGAACGCCCCATGGGGTGGACTTTGCATCGTTAGCTGCTGCTCACGGAATTCCATTCCATCGTGCTACGTCTGCCCCCGAATTGCAGTCGGCGCTGTCGTTGAGTGGGTCTCGTTTCATTGAGGTTCCGTCCAGTCGAAATGACAACGTGTCGCATCACGACATGGCTCATGCCAGTGTTGTGGATGCTGTAGCTACGGTCTGACGATTGCTGACAACATTGCCTGAAACTTGGCTTGAGTCTCGGCGAGTTCGCTGTGGGGCTCACTTTCGGCAACGATGCCACCACCTGCGAAGAGGCGTGCAGAACGGTTGTCGTCACTCAGTTCTGCGCAACGGATGGTGACAGCGAACGCCCCATCACCGCTCTGATCTATCCAGCCGACAGCGCCTCCGTAGTTGCCACGAACAAACCCTTCGTGTTGTGTAATGAGATCGAGGGCCTCTTTCCTTGGAGAACCACCGAGAGCCGGTGTTGGACACAACAACGATGCCAATTCAAGAACATGTGGACGTGGTTCGGTCAATGCGCCTTCAATTGCGGTGCCGAGGTGCTGCACATTCGCCACCGTGACGATAGAGGGCTCAGCTTCCCAGTCGAGATATGAGCAATATGGCAGCAAAGTGTCATGAACCATGTCGATAACCACACGGTGTTCAATTTGGTTCTTGGTGCTGTTGATGAGTTCTGAGGCAAGTCGCGCATCGGTGTCGGGGTCTCCCGTGCGTGGTGCAGTGCCAGCAAGTGGGTGGCTACGAACAGTTCTGTCTTCGACCTCTACCAAAAGTTCGGGAGATGCCCCAATCATGGTGCCTACTTTGAAGCGGTAACTAGAACCGAATGACGCTCGCAGCCGTATGAGGATGCCATGCACATCCATCGGATGCTCTGCTGTGATCTGAATGTCACGAGCAATGACGGCTTTGCTTAATTGCTTATTCTTCACGGCATCGCGTGCAGTCGTGACAGCCTGAATATATGTGGCGATCGGGGTAATAGGCCGCACTTCAAAAGCGTTTGTGCTCATTGGGGGCTTGTGCGGTCGAACAGACAAAAGCTCTACTTGTAGCGCATCGTCGCTGAGTTGTGAATCGTCATGGCCAATCAGGGTGACCGTGTGCGAACCATCGGAGTGTTTGCGGAATGTAACTCGTGGTATGAAAAATTGACCTTCATTGTCTGGAAGAAACGGAATCAATCCAAGCGCAATGGGGCGATGCTCAGTGCTTAACGGATGAGATGTGAGTGCCGATAATTCTTTTTCAATTGATTGAGAGGAATGTTGCGAAGCGACACCACGGGCTGCTATTCCGACGCCATCTCTGACGAACAGCATTCCGTCACCGGCACAAACATCGTTGAGATCAAACGGAGTTGTGACAATGAACGAGCGATACCTCATGGGTTTCTCGTACCGACCATCAGTTGGGTGAGTCCGCCGCTGAGTTGTGTATGTGTGGCATCGGAAAAGCCCGCGTCACGAAGTTTCTGCACAAGTACGGTGCGGTCGGGCAAGTAGGCAACGCTCTTTGGTAGATATCGATATGCGGCACCGTCGCTGAGAAGGGCTCCGATTTTGGGAACTATCTTTCCGAAGTAGATGTTGTTCCCGAATCGAATGAGGGGATTATGGGGAACGCCGACATCAAGTAACGCGATGCGGCCTCCTGGACGTATGGCGCGTGCGCACTCTGCAAAGAATTGGTCAAGGTCAACCAAGTTGCGAAGCGCGAACCCGCAGATGATTCCGTCCACTGAAGCATGTGGAACCGGAAGGTTCAAGATGTCGGCTTGTGCGCGTGGTGCGCCGCTTCGATCATGGAACAACATTCCAAACGACAAGTCCATAGAGATGGGAAGCAGACCTGCGCGCGCAAGGTCGATACAGAGATCGCCAGTCCCTGCGGCTAGGTCGAGGACGGTAGATCCAGTCGGAAGTGCGAGATCTCTGACAGCACGTCGACGCCATCGGACATCGAGACGAAAAGTCATGATGCGATTCACCATGTCGTAGCGCGGTGAAATGGCATCGAACATGTTTCGCACCATGCGCGCCTTCTCTGCACCTTCTGGTAGGTGTGCGGTGTCCCAGGAAGATGAGCCTGAGGTCGGGCCAGTGGGTGGGGAGGAAGTCACAGTGGTCAGGCTATTGGATACAAACAGAAGGAAGTTTCTTGATTCGCCGACATGAGTCACGGGGAAGCAGAATGAGAGAAGTCTTGAGTAGGGGGAGACACCGTCATGATTGATTTCACGCTTGCACCGGAGCACGAAGAAATTCGTAATCGCGTACGCGATTTTGTTGACAACGTCATTAAGCCGGCAATGGAACCGTATGGACATCGTGACGAGATGGAGCCAGAAGTTCGCGCCGCGTATGTGCGTGACCTCATTGAGTTGCGCAAGAAGGCAGTTGACGCTGGATTGTGGCTTCCGCACATGCCCAAAGAGGTTGGCGGCATGGGGTTAGGGCATGTGGCGTTGGCCATGGTGCAAGCCGAGGCGGCAAAGACGCGGGTTGGTCCTTGGGTGTTCAACTGCAATGCTCCCGATGAAGGGAACATGCACACCTTGTTGCATTGGGCGACAGATGAGCAGAAGGAGAAGTATTTGGTTCCGCTGTTGAAGGGAACCTCATCGTCATGTTTTGCGATGACAGAACCAGAAGTTGCCGGATCTGACCCAACGTTGATTCAAACTCATGCCATTAAAGATGGTGATGAATGGATTATCAACGGCCACAAATGGTTTATCTCTGGTGCTCGACGTGCAAAGTTTGCAATTCTCATCGCTCGGACTGAAATAGATGTACCACCAGGCTCACGTGGTGCCAATACCGCATTCTTGATCGATCTTCCTACGGAAGGTTGGAACGATGTTCGTGAAGTGGAAACAATGCATGGTTCCACTGGCCACTCCGAGATTGTGATTACTGATTTGCGGGTACATGATCGACAAATTCTTGGAGGTCGTGGAAATGGACATCGACTTGGGCAATATCGTCTGGGCCCAGCACGTCTCGCGCACTGCATGCGATGGGTTGCGCAAGCCGAGACAGCTTTGGACATGATGGTGGACCGCTCTTTGAAGCGTTACAGCCATGGCTCCTATCTAGCTGAGAAGCAGGGAGTTCAATGGATGATTGCCGATTCAGCAATGGAGTTGTACCAGTGCAAGTTGATGATTCTTCATGCCGCATACAAAATTGACAAGGGAGAAGACTTCCGAACCGAAGTGTCCATGGCTAAGCATTTTGTTGCAAATAGTTTGAACCGCATTATTGACCGAGCAATTCAAATTCATGGTGCTTTGGGGTATTCAACCGACACGCCGCTCGCGAACATGATGCAGAATGCTCGTTGGGCGCGATTCGCAGATGGTGCAGATGAAATTCACCAAATGCGAATTGCAGAGAACACCATCAAGGCATTTACTGACACTGGCACCACCCGTCGTGCGACGGGCGACCTTCCTGTCTAATCAGACATAGAGGTAGTTGCCGTCCTACGGGGCTTCTTGCGCTATCTGCTTTGCCCAGCGATAGTCAGCCTTTCCGGCTGGTGATCGAACAATTGACGGCACGAAAACGAATGCCTTTGGGAGCTTGTAGCGCGCGATGTGTTGTTCGGCGTGTTGCAGCAATGTTGCTTCATTCGGATGAGCACCGTCGACCAGGCGCACCACCGCGACTACTTCATTTCCCCAGCGTTCGCTCGGGCGTCCTGCCACCACGCAGTCGTAGACATCTGGGTGTGACTTCAACGCAGCTTCTACTTCCTCGGCAAAGATCTTCTCACCACCAGAGTTGATGGTGACTGAGTCGCGTCCATGAAGTTCAATAATCATGTCTGCAGTCACTCTGGCGCGATCTCCTGGAACTACGTAACGGACGCCATCCACCACTGGGTATGTCTTTTTCGTCTTCAATTCGTCGTTTAAGTACCCGAGTGCGAGCCGGCCGCTCTTAGCTAGCCATCCCAACTCCTCGTGTCCAGGTTCGAGAACGCGAGTCATGTCTTCGGACAAGATGTGGTTTTGCGGCGTCATCGGGAATGTGCCCGTGCTCGTGGCTCCTGGCGCCGACACATGAGAGAGCTGTCCGCCTGCTTCAGAAGAGCCCAATCCGTCCACCATCATGATCCATGGCAAGTGGTCCAAGAACTCTTTCTTCAAATGCGAGGAAAGTGCTGCCCCGCCTGAAAGCACGGTGAGAAGTGACGATAAATCACGTGTGTTGTTGTGTAGTCCGTCTAACAGCGGACGAGCGAAAGCATCTCCAACGATGAGGAGGAAGTTCACTTTTTCTTGCTCCACCAGACCCCAGATGTCATCAGCATCAAGTCGGTCGGGTTGAGACTGAACGATGATTGTTCCGCCAGAGAGCCATGTGCGCATGGCAATCCAGTGTCCTGCACCATGCATAAAGGGTGGACTTGGCAAGGAACGCATTGCTCCGACAGCTTCAACAAGAAACTCGTCAACGGTTGTGGCTGTTTTTGACCCGGCGAAACACTCCACTACTGCGTCAGCATTTCGCCATAGAACTCCCTTGGGCATTCCCGTGGTTCCACCTGTGTACAAGATGTACAGGTCGTCACCGTGATAGCCACCCACTGGCTTGCTGACAGGCGACTGAGCAAGAGCGTCTTCGTACCACACAGCTCCGGGCAGAAGGGAGTTGTTGCTGCTGTCTGGAACTTGAAGGATGACTTTGAGAGCAGGAAGGGTATGGCGGATTTCTTGGAGAAGGGGAGCAAAGCGTGAATGAATCACCACTGATGAGGCCTGAGAGTCGGTGAGCAGGTACTGCAGCTCTTCGGCTACGTATCGATAGTTCACATTGAATGGCGCGACGCGAGCCTTCCATGACCCCAACATCGCCTCAAGGTATTCATTGCCATTGTGCAGATAGATAGCAAGATGGTCTTGACCTGATTCCCAGCCATTCAATGCGAGTCGTTCTGTGTGGCATCCGAGGCCTTGTTCATTGAGATAATTGGCAAGTTGCCGCGTGCGATCAGTGATTTGTTGCCATGTGAATCGTTTGTCTCGAAAGACAAGACACACCTCATCGGGGCGAGTTGCTGCAATGGCTTCGTGCAGTTCTGGATAACTAATTACTGCGGGTGGAAATGAAGACATAGAGGAACGATAACCTCGGCACCGAAGGAGATCTCATGTCGAAGAATGCGCACGATCCCATTTTCGGAGTCTTCATTCCGCAAGGGTGGAAGATGGAACTAGCGGGAATTGAAGGGGCGGAAAACAAATGGAACACTGCAGTCAACATCGCGGTTCTTGCAGAAGAACTCGGATTTGACTCCATTTGGGTGTACGACCACTTTCATAATGTTCCTAAGCCTGCACACGAAGCTGTGTTCGAGTGTTGGACAACTATTGCCGCAATTAGTCAAAGAACTTCACGAATTCGTTTGGGGCAGATGGTCGGATGCAACAGCTATCGAAACCCCGGATTGCTGGCAAAGATTACGTCAACGGTGGATGTCATCTCAGGTGGCCGTCTTGACTGGGGGATTGGTGCCGGATGGTACGAGAACGAGTACAAGGGGTATGGATACGAGTTTGCAAAGCCTTCTGATCGCATTGGAATGCTTCGCGAAACCGTCGAGATCGTGAAATCCATGTGGACCCAGCCCGAGACCACCTATGACGGCAAGTTCTACTCCATGTCGCGAGCACATTGCGATCCAAAACCATTACAGCAACCCACTCCACCTGTGTGGATTGGTGGAGGTGGAGAACAACTCACATTGCGAGTGGTGGCCGAGCACGCAGACGTGTCAAATTTTGGAAGTTCGCTCGAAGAATTTGTCAAGAAGCGTGAAATCTTGAAAGGTCACTGTGCTGCCATTGGACGTGACGAAGACACCATTCGCAAGACCATCTCTAGTGAAGTCTTCATTCGCGAGTCTGTAAAAGAAATTGAGCAGGCAGGATCTCGTAATCCATGGGGTCTTGCCCCTGATCAATGGCGTGAAAAGGCTCTTGTCGGCACGCCAGAACAGGTGGCCGAGAAGATTCAGAAGTATCTGGATGCTGGATGTACGGGGTTTATTCCATGGTGTCCGGATTATCCCAGCACCGAGACAATTGAACTGTTCGCCAAAAAGGTCATTCCGCACTTTCGATAGGGCGAATGACCGCTAGCGAACGGTTGCGTGTCTACCTACTGCGCGGCGTAGTAACGGAAGATGACTTCGGCCACGCACGATGGCTTGGAAGAGCCTTCTGTCTCAAACGTGGTTTCAATGGTGACTTGGGCGCCACCGGCGATGTCGTCCACAGCCAAAATCTTGACGCCAGCACGGAGTTTTGCTCCGACTGGTACGGGTGCCATGAAGCGCACTTTGTTGGCTCCATAGTTCACTCCCATTGCAACGCCCCCGACGGAGAAGATCTGGGGAAGAAGCACTGGCCCCAGCGACAACGTGAGGTAACCATGAGCAATCGGGCCACCGAAGGGTGACTGTGCCTTAGCGCGCTCTGGGTCGGTGTGGATCCATTGTTGGTCGCCCGTGGCGTCGGCAAACAATTGAACTCGATCTTGGTCGATGGTCATGTACTCGGAATAACCAAGATGTTCTCCGATGAGAGTTTTCAGTTCAGTGAGGTTTTCAATGTGACGTGCCATGACAACAGTGTGACACATTCGGCCCCTCTTCAATCAACGAAGCCAACTCTTCGCATAATTGCGACTCATGGGGTGCAGTACTAGGGCGACCAAGGCGGCTTCAAACATGAGGCCCACATAACTGGAGCCCACAATGACGTCTCTCCAGGAGATGAACGGAGCCAGCTCGAATTTGAAGAGCATTCTTAGAACGAAGGGAGAGAATGCAGCCAGAACTGCGAAGTACCAACCCAAGAGTTTTCCGTTAGCCATAAAGAAGCCGGCCGCTGGGAAAGCAATGATGCAGGCAATTGTGATGAGTGCGTACATTCCACCTGCTGCCCGCAGGTATCCCTCCACGTCGTTGCGATCAAGAAAGCGGAGAAATGCAAAAACTCCATCGATGTACAACAGGATGGTTGCAATGGAAAGAGTCTGTGGCTGCATGCGGTCAAACCATTTGCGATAGTCAAGATCCTTGAATGCGTTCTGAAGCATGATGCAAGTATTGCGCATCACCGTCTCATAAGTGTTCTTATTGAGATGTTTTGTCACTACTCTGTGTGTGTGCGGAGTGGCTTTGTGACGTTTGTTGGACGACCCAATGTTGGGAAGTCAACGTTGTTGAACGCTATTTGTGGTTCGAAGGTTTCTATCGTTTCCAATAAGCCACAAACCACGCGTACTCGTGTTCGCGGCGTCTTTCACGGTGCGGACGGACAAATTGTTTTTGTGGATACTCCTGGTATTCACAAACCCGTCACTGCTCTTGGTGAGCGTGTGAATGCAACAGCTTTAGACAGTGTTGACGATGTCGAAGTGGTGTGTCTATTGATAGACGCATGCAAGCCATTTGGTCGCGGTGACCAGTGGGTCGCTGACCATATTGACATCCGCAATGCATTTGTGGTCGTCAACAAAATTGATAAAGCAACTCCTGAGCAACTCATGGCGCAATTGCAGGCGTTGTCAACTCTTGATGCTCGTGCGTACTTTCCTGTATCTGCTCAGACGGGCGAGGGAGTGCCACAACTTCTCGAGGCCTTGATGGAACTGATGCCAGAGGGTCCCGAGTATTACCCCGTCGACATGGTCTCTGACATAGACGAACACAGTTGGGTTGCCGAGTTGGTTCGCGAGCAGTTGTTGGCGGTACTCAAAGACGAATTGCCCTACTCTGTCGCAACAAAGGTGACTGAATGGGAGTGGCCGCGCGTCCGCTGCGAGATTTACGTTGAGCGTGAGAGCCAAAAAGGGATGGTCATCGGTAAAGGTGGCGACCTGCTCAAGAAGGTCGGACAAGCAGTACGTCAGCAAATGGCACCGGGCGCATTTATTGAATTACATGTCGTGGTGGACAAAGACTGGCAACAGAGACCTGATCGGTTAGAGCGCCTCGGTTACTAAGGACGGATTGGCTCTACGGTGATGTCTTCTTGGTGATGTCGCGGAGAAATTGCTCGACCTCGGAGCGATGACGAGTACGCGTCATGGGTGGAAGAGCCGCGATGAGTGTGCGCCAATAATTTTTCGTTGCCAGACGATTGTCAAGGACTGCCACAACTCCCATGTCGTCAGCAGTTCGAATGAGTCGGCCTGCGGCTTGTGCCAGTGATGTCGCGGCGATGGGCAGGTCGATGAGGGCGAAGGATTTTTCACGACCGACTGCTTCACGTCGGGCTTCAAGGAGTGGGTCATCGGGCCTTGGAAAAGGAAGTTTGTCGAGGACAACGAGAGAAAGAGTGCGACCTGGAAGATCTACTCCCTGGAAAAATGATTGTGAAGCAAAGATGCACGCGTGTTCGTCTTCTTTAAACATTTCAATGATTCTTTGGCGCGAATAATCGGCGGGACTCAAGATGGGGAACGGCACTCGTTCTCGTAGCGCAAGCGTTGCTTCAGTCATTGCTTTGTTGCTGGTGAAAAGTGCAAGAGTTCGACCACCTGCGGCCGTGATGAGGGCCTCCAATTCGTCGTGAACAAATTGAGTGAAATGCGGAGAATTGCGATCGGGAAATGTGGGCGAGCAGTACAGGCGCGAATTTCGTTCGTAGTCAAAGGGGGAATCAACAGTGAGGACTTCGGTGCCATCTAATGGAAGTCCCACACGTTCTGGCATTGCGTTGGGAATGGTGGCGCTCGCCAACACCGCCACATGAGAATCCCAGACATTCTTCTGCAACACATCGCCGACATGGAGAGGGCTGATGGACAAGACTGGTCGTTCTGGGGAACCCTGTACATACGTGACGTATCCGCTGTATGTGCCCAGTGCTAGGTCAAGTGATTCCACAAGTCGAGCACCCTGTGTTTGTGCTCGATAAATGCGTTGCTGGGTGGGTTCGTTATCTGTCTTAATCTCGCGTGTCTCCGCAATGAGGCTGTTGACTTCAAGACGAATGAGGTTGAGGACATCGGTGATGGAGTTGGGAAGCGGTTGAGAGATACGTTCACCAAGTCGAGGGCTTAACTGTCCAGATAATTGAAGTCCGAGATCTTCCAATTTGTTGGTGAGTTGCGGATCGGCAATAACGCGTCGTATTGACGATGCAAATGAGGAAACGCGGCCGTTGGAGATATTTGTTCCCACTGTGTCGCTGAGAACTGACTCCAGATGATGCGCTTCGTCAAAGATGACAACTTCGTGCTCTGGCAAAATATGACCGCCGCTCGCGATGTGGTTTCCATACAGATGGATGTTCACCACCACCACGTCGGCTTCGTTTGCTGCCTCGCGTGCACGTTCTGCAAAGCACGTTGTTCCCACCGGGCATTTGTTCTTGCCGGGGCACTCATCCATGCCCACACTGACCGCTAGACGAGCCTTCTCTGACGGAAGTTTGTCTCGTTCTTCAAAGTCTCCTGTGGCGGTTTTCTTTGACCAAGCAACGAGGTCGGCAATCTCTTTGGTGACCTTGTCGGAAGTTTCTTCAAACTGCAGTTGGGACGATGCATCGTCGCGTTCCCGCACGCGTTGCAAACACACGTAATTGCTACGCCCCTTAACTACCGCCCAACTGAAATCCACCTCGAGATGTTCTTGGAGAAGGGGAAGATCGTGACGATGAAGTTGATCTTGCAGTGCCTTAGTCGCGGTTGCGACAACAACTTTTTTCCCATCAAGAATTGCAGGCACAAGATAGGCGAGTGACTTTCCGGTCCCTGTTCCGGCTTGAACAATTGAATGGCGTCCTGCAGACAACGACTCGGCAATAGTGTGCGCCATGTCAATCTGGCCCTGCCGTTCTTCGGCGCCCGCAAATGATGAGGTGACTTTGCGGAGAGCTTCAATTGCGTGATGGCCAGCAGCACTCATGCGTGTGGTGAATGATGAAGTGCGAGTTCTATGGCTTCGTCCAATTCGGTTTTACCGAAGTCTGGCCATGGACGGTCTGTGAAGTACACGTACGCACCCGAGATATGCCAGAGCAAGAAATTGGAGATACGTGATTCTCCAGAGGTGCGTACCAGAACATCGACGGGGGGAAGAGTTGGGTCGTACAAGTTGTCTGTGATGGATTGAGTGGTGACTGGTCCGTGGGTCATTGCTCGTTGAGCTGCTCTGACAAGTTCAGCGCGACTGCCGTAGTCGAATGCGATGGTGACTGTGAGGCCCGTGTTGTGCGAGGTATCTGCAATTGCCTTCTGAATTGCTTTTTGAACATAGACCGGTGTGCGCGAACCCTTTTCGTTGAACGGACGACCAATCCATCGTGTTCGCGCATTGCGCTCATTCATTTCACTCGTTCGTGCAAAAAGTTTGCGATGGAGGGACAAGATATGACGCACTTCTGTTCGCGGCCTCACCCAGTTTTCTGTAGAAAATCCAAACGCGGTCAACCAGCCCACTGGCCGCATGGCAGCGGCGCGTACGGTTTCGGCGAGCGCTTCCTCTCCTGCCGTATGACCCTCGGTGCGGGGGAGTCCCCGACGGCGAGCCCAGCGTCCGTTTCCGTCCATGATGCACGCAACGTGGAGGGGGGCAACTTGGTCGGTCATAGCGTTTCTACCCTAGTGAGGATGTGTGTCGGACAGAATGCAAGGTCTATACACAGGTGGGCGTGGGAGACTAGAAGACATGCACGGCGACCCCACACAGCCTGAACCAGGTCTCTCTCACGTGGTGGTTGCGGGTGGGTCGCCCCGCGAATGGGCCCACATGACCGCTACGGAATGGACTGAGCGGATCCACTCCGTGGCGCGGGCTGCGGCTGCCGAGGGGGCACATTGGGTGACGGTCTTGCCACACCATGGCCCCGATTTCACTCCCGAACAGTTTCAAGAATTTTCATTGTTGATGGGCGCAGTTCGTGGTGTGAGCAATGTTGAAGTGTCCCACGGTGTCAGGTTTGTGTGGAACTCGGATGATGTCCATGTCATTGTTGACCCGTCTGCAAATGGCCAGCAAAGGTTTGCCGACACAATTGAAGGTCTTCGTCGTAGCGGTGTTTCTCCTGATCACATCACGGAAGAACGTGTGTCACTTGCAGTGTTGGCACCCGCTGATTCAGAGCCTGACTTGGTTGTCATCTTGGGGCCGGCAAATCTCATTCCAGTCACCATGATTTGGGAACTTGCATACAGCGAGCTTGTATTTCTCGATCTGGACTGGATGAAGTTCGAAACGTCTCATCTTGAATTGGCTATAGATGACTTCAATCGACGACATCGTCGGTTTGGCGGACTGGATTCGTGAGTGTCTATCGCGATTATGCGATTGTCTTGGGCTCGCACAAGTTTGGTGAAGCTGACCGCGTCATTGTTTTGTTGTCCGAAACTCATGGGAAAATTCGTGCGGTTGCAAAGGGTGTCCGCAAAACAAAATCTTCTATTGGTGCTCGGCTAGAGCCGATGAGTCATGTTGATATCTCGCTTCGTCGAGGACGCGAGCTTGACACGGTCGACCAGGTGAAGTTGGTCAATACTTTTCATCATCTTCGCGGAGATTTTGACCGATTGCGTCAAGGCCTTGCGATGGTCGAGGCTATGAACAAAATCACCCCCGATAGAGAGCCAGTTCCCGAGTTGTATGCGCTGTTGTCCCGTGCGTTGGCCGCCCTCAATGATCGACATTCTCCACTTCTTCTCGCTGCATTCTTCTGGCGCCTGATTTCTGTGGAGGGCCAGGCTCCGCAGCTTGATGTGTGCGTCCGGTGTGGTGATGCCAGTGACGGGTTTGTATTCGACGTTCTGGAAGGCGGAGTGCATTGTCCGTCATGCGGTTCGGGTCGGCCAATCACGGAAAATGCTCTCACGATTATGCGGGACATGTTGGGTGGACAGATGAATAAAGTTCTTGACCTTGATGAATCTCCAGCAGTGATGGAGGTCAATGCGCTCGCCATGGATGCAATGGAGTCGCATCTAGAACGACGCCTGAAGTCCCTCGGCGTGTTCGACCGTCACTTGTAGGCTTGGAACCTATGCCCGCGCAAGATCTCGACCAAATTGTCAACCTATGTAAGCGTCGTGGATTCGTGTATCCCAGCGCGGAGATTTACGGTGGCTTTCGTTCGTCATACGACTACGGCCCACTTGGTTCCCTGATGTTGCGCAATGTGAAAGATGCATGGGTGCGCACGATGGTGCAGCAACGCGATGACGTGGTGCTTATTGATGCGGCAATTCTTGGTCCGCCACAGATTTTTGAAGCATCTGGTCACTTGGCAAATTTCTCCGATCCTTTGGTGGATTGCACAGTCTGCAAACGACGTTTTCGTGAAGACCATTTAGAGACACGTGACTGTCCACAGTCAATGAAGGGATGTCAATTCACCGAAGCTCGCGCCTTCAATCTCATGTTTAAGACGACTGCAGGTCCTATCGAGGGGGCTGGTGCAGATGTGTACCTTCGTCCCGAGACGGCGCAAGGAATGTTCGTGAACTTCATGAACGTCTTGCAGACAAGCCGTAAGAAGCCGCCATTTGGAATTGCACAAGTAGGTAAGAGTTTCCGTAACGAAATCACTCCTGGAAACTTCATCTTCCGTACTCGCGAGTTTGAGCAGATGGAACTGGAATTTTTTGTACCGCCGGCTGAAGGTCCTAAGTGGTACGAGTATTGGTGTCAAGCACGCTTGGATTGGTATGTAGAACTGGGAATCCCTCGTGAGATGCTTCGCATTCGCGCCCATGATGCCGATGAGCTCTCGCATTACTCAGCTGGAACAAGCGACGTTGAATTCCTGTTTCCCTGGGGCTGGGGAGAGTTGGAAGGAATTGCGCAGCGAACCGATTTCGACCTCACTCAACATGCCAAGGCATCTGGGCAGAAGTTGGAGTACTTCGACCAATCCACGAATGAGCATTACATCCCGTATGTGGTCGAACCTGCGGCCGGAGCAAACCGAACCATGGCTGCGTTTCTGTTGGCTGCCTACGACGAAGATGTAGTGAACGACGAGACTCGCACCGTGTTGCGCCTGCATCCACGATTAGCCCCCTACAAAGTGGCTGTTTTGCCGTTGTCCAAGAAAGATACGTTGACTCCACTTGCTCGTCAGATTTTCCAGCAGCTGTCGCAGCGCTACATGTGCGAATACGACGAAACCCAACAAATTGGTCGTCGCTATCGCCGTCAAGATGAAATTGGAACGCCTCTATGCGTCACGGTCGATTTCGACTCGTTGGAAGACCATTCGGTGACCATTCGTCATCGCGACACCACTGAGCAGGTTCGCGTGTCGATCGCTGATCTTGAGACAGAAGTTGCTCGACTGCTTGGTTTCTAGCGTTCTTCGTTCGCTACCTGCGTACCGCGTTGGGCAGAGTAGTTTCAAGGGGTCAGATGCGTCATGGAGGACACAATGAGCCAAGTTAGTTTGATTGTTAAGTTGCCAGCAGCCGAGGGCAAGGGTGCAGAACTTGCAGAAGCCTTTAAGGCGGCTTTCGAGCACGTGAATAAAGAAGACGGCACCCGCTACTACATCTTGCACGTTGATGCATCTAATTCAGATGTGTTGTGGATTTACGAGATGTATGAAAATCAAGACGCAGCGAACGCTCACATGGCAGCTGATTGGTTCGCGCCATTCGGAAAGTCGCTTGCGCCGTTCATGGGTGGTCGCCCAGAAATGAATTTTGTGACTCCGCTTGGTGGCAAGGGCTTCTAAGTCATCCATGCCGGCCACGTATCTCGACGCGATTCTTCAACGTCATCGTGAACGTGCCGCAGCCGACACTCGTACTCTGAACGAACTGATTCAGGAAGCTCGCGTCTGTGAGCCTCCTCGTGGGTTTGCGCGTGCACTTCGGCAGTCACCACATTTGGCCGTCATCGCTGAGTTCAAAAGGCGCTCGCCGTCTAAAGGTGTGTTGAATCACGCCATGCAGCCAGCCGATATGGCACAGCGGTATCAACGTGGCGGTGCAACGTGTCTGTCAGTACTGACGGACGTTGAGCATTTTGGCGGATCGGTGGAAGATCTGAAATCTGCTCGCGCCGCGTGCGATTTACCCGTGCTCAGAAAAGATTTCACGGTAGACGCTCGAGATGTGTGTGATGCACGCATCATGGGCGCCGATTGTGTGCTCTTGATAGCGGCAGCTCTGTCGGCTGATGAGTTGCGTGAGTATCTTGAACTTGCGCGCCATATAGATATAGACGCACTTGTTGAAGTGCACGATGAGGAAGAACTTTCTGTCGCTGTTGATGCTGGCGCATCACTCATTGGGGTCAATCAACGTGATTTAGTCACTTTTGCCGTGGATCATCATCGCGCAGTTCGCATGGCATCGCAGATACCTAACTACTGTGTGAAGGTGGCCGAATCTGGAGTTCGGGGTCGCAGTGACGCAGAATCGTTGAGACGGGCCGGATATCACGCTGTTTTGGTGGGGGAGCATCTTGTCACGAGTGGCTCACCGGAAGCGGCGGTAACCGACCTGCTTGTTCCTTAATGTCACCGTTGGGGGGATGCACAAGCACTACGGTGACGTCATGTTCGTAAAAATCTGCGGCATTACGAATGAAGAGGATGCACTGTTGGCGGTTGCGCTCGGTGCCGATGCGGTGGGGTTTATTTTTGCCCCGTCCGTTCGCCAAATTGCTGCACAGAAGGTGTATGACATTACTCGTCGACTTCCGCCAGAGATTCTGACAGTTGCGGTGTTTCGTGACGAACACCCAAAACGTGTTCTTGAATTGGTGCAACAAAGTGGCGTGAAAGCAGCTCAGCTGCACGGTCACGAGCGCCCCGAAGATGTGGCTGAAGTATCTCGGCATGTCAGGACTGTCATTAAGGCTGTAAGTGCCGGTGGTGTTGATGCTGCACGCGCCAACACGTTCGGTACGCCCTACATCTTGGTGGACGCCCCCTCTCCAGGGTCTGGGAAAGTGTTCGATTGGCACTTGGCTGCCGAGGTACCAGAGACCGTTAATGTCATTTTGGCCGGCGGTTTGACGCCAGACAATGTTGCGGCTGGTATTCATCAGGTGAATCCATGGGGAGTCGACGTCAGCAGCGGTGTTGAACGTGAACCTGGGAAGAAAGACCCCATTCTGCTGAAGAGATTTATTCAGGCAGTGCGAGATGCGACTCCTCCCACACCTGAACAAATTGGCGTACTGCCATATGACTGGATGGACGAGTGAGGTGTCACTCCAATCAGTGATGTGATTCCGCGTCTTTCGTGGTGGAATCTAGGTATGAGCATTTTGGTCACCCCCGGCGCAGATGGTCGCTTTGGCGAGTTCGGCGGTCGCTTCGTTCCAGAGACACTTGTGCCTGCGTGCCAAGAACTTGAAGCTGCATTCATAGATGCCTGGGCCGACCCTTCATTTCGTGCCGAACTAGACGATGTGTTGCGTGAATACGCAGGGCGTCCCAGCATGTTGACCGAGTGTCACAACCTCAGCGAGCAGTTGGGGATTCGACTGATCTTGAAGCGTGAAGACCTTAACCACACCGGGTCTCACAAGATCAACAACGTCATCGGTCAAACGTTGCTTGCTAAGCGTATGGGCAAGAAGCGCATTGTTGCCGAGACAGGCGCGGGTCAGCACGGCGTTGCATCCGCGACTGCCGCTGCATTGATGGGTCTTGAATGCAAGGTCTACATGGGTGCAGTTGACGTTGCTCGTCAAGAATTGAATGTTTTTCGCATGCGTCTGTTGGGATCCGATGTAGAGGCTGTGACGTCGGGAAGTCAGACATTAAAAGACGCCGTTAATGAGGCAATGCGTGATTGGGTTGCATCGGTGGAAACAACGCACTACTGCCTTGGTTCGGTTATGGGTCCGCATCCATATCCCTACATGGTGCGTCAGTTTCATCGAGTCATTGGTGACGAAGCATTTGTGCAATGCAATGACATGCTGGGTACAACCCCTGATGTGGTCGTTGCTTGTGTTGGTGGCGGGTCCAATGCCATGGGAATCTTTTCTGGATTCGTTGACACCCCTGCTCGACTGATTGGTGTTGAACCGGCCGGTGGTGCAGCCGTAAAGCGAGGACAACCTGGCGTCGTGCACGGCATGAAGAGTTACTTAATGCAGGACGAATACGGTCAGGTGGCTGAGGCGCACAGTATTTCGGCTGGTTTGGATTATCCAGGTGTTGGGCCAGAGCATTCGTACTTGGCATCTATTGGTCGTGCCGAATATCCCAACGTCACCGACGACGAAGTGATTGAGGCGTTTCAAATCATGTCGCGGGCAGAGGGGATTATTCCCGCTCTCGAGTGTGCACATGCAATGGCGTGGATAATTCGCGAAGCACCATCGATGCGTGGCAAGACGGTGCTGATGAACTTGTCTGGCCGCGGCGATAAAGACGTTGGCCAGATGATGAACATTCTCGGTGGTCTGAAGTGAGTGGTCGCTTGCAGACGGCCCTTGAATCGCGAATCAAGGGTGGCGGTAAGTGTCTCATTCCGTACATCACTGGTGGTTACCCAGGATGGCAAGATGCGGTGCGCGCGTGTGCTGCAAATGGTGCTGATGCCATTGAAATTGGGCTTCCATTTTCCGATCCGGTCATGGACGGCCCCATTATCCAAGAAGCATCACAAGTTGCTCTTGACGCTGGTGCATCTCCGGTTTCTATTCTTCATGAAGTGAGATCTCTCGATGTGGGAATACCTCTCGCAGTCATGTGTTACTACAACACCGTGTATCACGCTGGCCACGAACGTTTTGCCGCCGATCTTGTTTCTGCTGGCGTGAGCGCGGCCATCATTCCAGATTTACCTCTTGAAGAATCGGGAGAATGGACTGCAGCCGCAGATGCCGCGGGGATTGAAACCGTCATGCTTGCTGCGCCGACTGCACCAGATGAACGTTTGCCGCGCGTGACAGCGCGAGCGCGAGGTTTTGTGTATTCCGTGGGGCTTCTTGGAGTCACAGGAGAGCGAATCTCGCTTGCTGGAACCGCTACAGCTTTGGCAGCGCGCGTGAAGAAGGTGACGTCAATGCCTGTCTTGGTTGGTGTTGGTGTGTCTAATGCGGAACAAGCCGTAGAGGCGTCAAAGGTTGCAGACGGAGTCATCATGGGTGCGTCTGTTGTGCGGCGAATGATGGAAGGCGGGGCTGACGCGGTGGGTTCATACATTGCCGAAGTGCGTTCGGCATTAGACGTCCGATAATTCACCATGAGTATTTTTGGCGGGGAAACATGCGAACTGTGTGAGGCGGCTCGTATGTCTGAATGGTTCTACGAAGACGACGAGTGTTGGATTGCAGAGTGTGAGAGTTGCGCTGTGCCCATGGTGGTCTGGCGCACCCATGATGCCGATCCGCCTGAAGATGTGAAGCAACGACTACATGAAAAGCTTGAGCGTGTGGTTGAGACACATTTTGATTTTGAGATGCGAATCGACAACAACATGCGCACCATTCCAGATCATTACCACGCACATGCCCGACCCAAAGGGGGCTTTTATGGGTTTGGTCTGCGCCGTAACAACTAATCTGAGTGCATGTTGAAACAGGGATCAAAAGCGCCGAAGATTGAACTACTTGATCAGAACGAAAAGCCTTGGTCGCTCGCTGCTCAAGGGAAAAAGAAGGTTCTTGTCTATTTTTACCCGAAGGCTGACACACCAGGGTGCACGGCGCAGTCATGTGGACTGCGTGACATCGTGGGCGACGTTGGTCGCACTGTCATCGTAGGAATCAGTCCCGATACTCCTGCCAAACAGAAGAAATTTGACGACAAATACGAACTTGGTTTTCCGCTGTTGGCGGATACAGAGCACAAAGTCGCAGAAGCTTTCAAAGTCTGGAAAGAAAAGTCCATGTACGGACGCAAGTACATGGGAATTGAACGATCCGCCTTCCTTATTCAAGACGGTGTGATTCTGGAAGCGTGGTACAAGATCTCGCCTGCGGACACCCCAAAGAATCTTTTGAAGGCACTTGGCAAATGAGCGAATTCCTTGCGCCCATCGATGTTCTACCGCATCGTCCGCCGTTTCTCTTTGTTGATCGAATCAGCGCATTGCAGGTAGGAGTCAGTGCAACAGGGCATTGGCGATTGAATGGCGACGAGTGGTTTTTCCCTGGCCACTTTCCTGGCCGACCCACATTGCCCGGTGTTCTCATGTGTGAGGCCATTGCGCAAGTTGGGGCCTATTGCGTTCTCACATCTCCGGATCACGCCGACAAATTGCCGTTGTTTGGTGGAATCGATGGAGCACGATTTCGCCGTCAAGTCATTCCTGGCGATGAGTTGACGCTAGAGGTCGAGTTGGGACGAATGAGCGCACGTGCTGGCAAGGGACATGGCGTTGCGCACGTCAATGGCGAGACAGCGTGCGAGCTTGACCTGATGTTTGTCTTTGCCGACAAATAATTTGTTGATGCGTTAGGACGCGGGCGCGATGATGACGGACCCATTGTGTCCGCCGAAACCAAAGTTGTTGGAGATGGCAGGACCAGGTGTCCATTCACGGGGAGCGCCCATTACTAAATCAACTGAGAGTTCCGGGTCGAGTTCAGTTGTTCCTGCCGTGGGTGGAATGAGTTTGTGTTCAATCGACAACAGAACCTGAGCAGCCTCGAGGGCGCCTGCAGCGCCCAAGGCATGGCCGGTGACACCCTTGCCGCTGGTGACTGGTACCGCGCGAGCACCAAACACTGATGTGACGGCTTGTGCTTCTGCCGCATCATTAAGTGGAGTGGATGTGCCGTGGGCATTCACCAAGCGAATGTCCGACGGCGCTAGTCCGGCGTCCTCCAATGCAAGTTTCATACAAGCAATGGCGCCGACCCCGCCAGGAGATGGCGCTGTGATGTGGTGAGCATCGGCATTGCTGGCCGCGCCCAGAACTTCGCCCAAAATTGTTGCACCACGCGCAATCGCAAGGTCGTATCGCTCAAGGATGAAGACCGCGGCACCTTCTCCCATGACAAAGCCATCCCGCTTTGCATCGAACGGCATTGATGCTCCAGTGGTGGAGAGAGCAGTCATGTTGCCGAACCCCGCAAGAGAAGTGGCCGTTGCGGCGCACTCGGATCCACCTGTGGCGACTGCATCGCAGCGACCCCACGCGATGAGACGGGCTGCATAACCAATTGAGTGCGTGCTTGCTGCGCACGCAGTACAGATGGTTTCATTTGGTCCTTGAAGTCCATAGCGCATTGAAATTGCTGCACCAGATGCATTTGCCATCATCATGGGAACCAAGAATGGCGAGACGCGTCGCGCACCCTTTTCGAGTTGCACCTGAACTTGCTCTTCTAGGGTGTGCAAACCGCCAATACCCGTTGCAAAAATTGTGCCGAATCGTGATGGATCGACATTGAGCGTTCCTGCTTGGGCAAACGCTTCCGCGGCAGCTGCGAGAGCATATTGCTCAACTTGATCCGACCGACGAGCTTCTTTGGGGTTGTCGAAATAGGGAAGCGGATCCCAGTTCTGAATTTCAGTTGACTTGGTTCCGGTGATACCAGGACCAAGAAGCCCCTTCCAGTAGGCATCTTTGCCAATTCCACACGGAGCAACCACTCCGTATCCGGTGATTGCTACTCGATGACCTGCGCCAATCATTGGGACGACGTGTTATTTGGTCTTAGCGATGATGAGATCGAATGCTTGACCGACGGTGGTCACGTCATTGAGCTCATCTTCTGGGATTTCGATTTCGAATTCTTCTTCGAGTTCCATAACCAACTCAACAACATCAAGCGAGTCAGCATCGAGATCTTCTGCGAAACGTGCTTCGCGTGTCACTTTGTCTGCTTCAACGTTCAATGTGGCAACTGCGCACTTTACGAAACGATCAAATTGTTCTTGGCTCATGGTGGCTCTCCTTGTGTTTCTCTATTTTCGCACAGCATTGCATGCTGTGGAGTTCTTTTCGTTAGTGACCCATACCCAAGCCACCATCGACGGGCACAACAGCGCCGGTGATGTATCCGGCGTCTGGTCCGGCAAGAAAGGCGACAACACCAGCAATCTCGTCTGCTGTGGCCATTCTTTGTAGGGGAACCGCTGCGGTCAATTCGGACAATCTGTCTGCCCCGAGAGCTGCTGTCATGTCTGTTTCTACTGGTCCAGGGGCGACGACATTGACGGTGATATTGCGTGATCCCAGTTCCCGTGCGAGGGAGCGTGCAAAACCGACTAGACCAGATTTTGACGCTGCATAGTTGGCTTGGCCAGCAGAACCGAGTAGCCCGACGACGGAGGACATGAGGACAATTCGCCCTGTACGTGCCTTCAGCATTTTTGGGGTGGCGCGCTTAACCACGCGAAATGCTGCGGTGAGGTTCGCGTCAATAACGGCCGAAAAATCGTTGACAGACATTCGCAAGAGCAGCGTGTCTTTCGTGATGCCGGCGTTGGATACCAAGACTTCCACAGGTCCAAAATGTTCTTCAACGGCTGCAAAGGCAGCTTCGACGTCATCATCGTTTGTGACATCACATTTCACTGCAAAGTATTCTGATGAGGGCGGAGTTGAGTTGTATGTGATTGCAACCTTGTCGCCCATTGCCGCAAAGCGTTCGGCGCACGCCAAACCTATGCCGCGCGATCCACCTGTGATCAGAACTACTCGACTCATTCAGCGCCCCATTCAAGAATTGCACTCGCGGCTGTCATTCCCGCACCGAATCCCACTAACAACACAAGATCGCCTTGACGAGGCTTTACTTGTCCAAAGTCTCCGAACAGTGCGAGCGGAATAGAAGCAGAAGATGTGTTGCCGGTTTCGTGTATGACAGAAGCCGCCTTTTCTAAAGGAATTCCAAGACGCTCACATGCTGCAGTAATGATTCGAATATTCGCTTGATGCGGAACAATGACAGAAATTTGTTCAGCTGTTACGCCTGCATGAGCCATTGACTTTTGTGCACTGTCAACCATGATGCGTACGGCCCGTCGGAAAACTTCTTTACCATCCATCTGAATACATCCACCAAGTTCGGCGAACAAGATTTCTTCCGCACTTCCGTCTGCATCAAGATCCCACCCGAGCAATTGTCCAGACCCTGATGTTGCTTCAAGCACTGCAGCACCTGAGCCGTCGGCAAACAACACGGCAGTGTTGCGGTCGGTCCAATCTGTAATGCGTGCCAATGTGTCGGTACCGATGAGCAGAACTTTCTCAGCCCCCATTGCAATGAGTCCATGTGCGTTAACAAGTGCGTACACGAAACCAGAGCAGGCGGCATTGACATCAAATGCGCCGCAGCGAAGACCAAGGAGATTTTGAACCGTTGCTGAAGTTCCTGGCACTGTTCTGTCGGGCGTAGTGGTGGCCAGAATTAAAGCATCGATAGATAACGGGTCAACGCCCGCCATTGAAAGTGCTGCAGAGCCACTGATTGCACTTAATTCGGCAGTAGATCCACCAATGTGACGGCGATGAATTCCGGTTCGCTCGCGAATCCACTGATCATTGGTGTCCATCGTCTGTGCGAGGTCATCATTAGTGACGGTCTTGTGTCCAAGGGCGGTTCCCCAACCAGTAAAGCGGGCACCTCGTACGTGCGATGGAATCTGAGGCATACAACTCCTAGTGGGTTCGCAACCACGCGATGGGTTGGTGTGCAGTCACGCGTTCGCCATCAACTGCGATGTAGTTCTGAATGACGCCTGCAAATGGAGTGCGCACTTCGGTCTCACCAACGTGTCCAAGCACAAGACCCACAGTGATATGTGAGCCGACGCCGAGAGAGGCGACGGGTGTGAAAACCCCGGCCGCCGGACTTACGACAAGACGTTCCACTGCAAAGAGGTGTTCGCCCTCAACCTGAGATGTGCCAATAGGTGACGACGCATTCACCCACTCAATGAGTTTGTCTAGCTCTTCTGGCGTTGAAACGCTAATGGTGCGGGCGTTGTCAACCGTTCGCTTCGCCATACCGGTGAGAACACCGCCTGGGCCCAATTCGACAAATCCTTGAACTCCGAGATCGGCCAGCGTGAGAAGACAATGTTTCCAGCGAACCGGACTTGACAATTGGGCAGATAACAAAGACGACCATTCGTCGCCACGACCATGGGCGAGAGCATCAACATTTGAAATGACTGGGACTTCGGTGTCTCGTGGTGATGCCGAGGCAATTGCAGTACGAAGTCGTTCGCGCGCAGCCGTCATAAATGGCGTGTGAAACGCTCCCGAAACTTGCAGAGGCATGATCTTTTTCGCACCAAGTTCTTTTGCATGGTCACCAGCGGTTGCAACTGCCTCTGGAGATCCCGCAATAACTACCTGACCAGGTGCATTGAAATTGGCGACCCATACATCTGAATCTGCGCGTCGGCATGCCACTTCAACAAGATCATCGTCAAGTCCGAGGACTGCTGCCATTGTCCCTGGGTTCTGTGATCCGGCCTCGTGCATTGCGTCGGCTCTTTCAACAACCAGACGCACTCCATCTTCGAACGACAGCGCGCCGGTGGCGGTAAGAGCGGTGTATTCACCCAGGCTGTGGCCCGCACAGAAACTGGGCTCTATACCCAATCGTTCCACTGCGTCAAGCACCATCAAGCTTGAGACAAAAGTGGTCAGCTGAGCGTTTCGGGTGTCTTTCAACTCTTCGGCATCGGCGTCCAAGAGGAGGGCACCCACATCGCGCCCAGCAACATCGGAGGCTTCGTCGACAAGTTCCCAACTGTCATGGCCGACCCACGGGCGTCCCATTCCTGGGCGCTGTGAGCCTTGTCCGGGGAACGTAAAAGCGAGCATGGTGGAAAAACCTTAGACGGATGCCAACTTCTGAAATGGTTACCTTTCAGTAGGGGAACATGGCGGTACGCTCTAAGACCCTGGCCCGAGTGGCGGAATGGCAGACGCGACGGATTCAAAATCCGTTGTCCGTGAGGGCGTGTGGGTTCGAGTCCCACCTCGGGCACCCAGGTGATTCATACACTCTCTCCGATGGGTCAACGCTTGCTACACCGCAAACTCTCTCAAGTGTCACGCCGTTTGGGTGAACTGAGAGAAGAGCTTCGAGTCGTTGAAGACCAAAAAATTCAACTCGTTGATGAAGCCGACGAGTTATCTCTGCGTGCACTTGTTTCTGAAACTCCTGCGGCCGAGTACGAATATCGAGAAGCAAAGAAGCACGCAGATGCCATTGTGCGTCACCATGCTGGTCTGTTGTTAGAAATTGCAGAACTAGAACAGAAGGTCAATGACTTGCTGGATCGAATGAATAAAGAGGGTCATTCATGACAATTCGTGTCGTTATTGCAGAGGATGAGGCAATTATTCGCCTTGATCTCAAGGAGACTCTCGAGGAAGAGGGTTACATTGTCGTCGGCGAAACAGGTCGCGGCGATAAGGCAGTGGAACTAGTGCGCGAACTTCGACCAGACCTTGCGATCCTCGACATCAAAATGCCCGGCATGGATGGCTTGGAGGCCGCGCGTCATATTTCTAAAGATCGCATCTGTGGTGTCCTCGTACTAACGGCGTTTTCGCAACGCGAAGTTATTGAAGAGGCTCGAGACGCGGGTGCATTGGCCTATTTGGTGAAGCCGTTCCAAAAAAGTGATCTCATTCCTGCCATTGAAGTGGCTATTGGTCGTTTTCGGGAGATGCAAGCACTGTCAGGTGAAGTTGAGGTTTTGGGAGAACAACTAGAGGCGCGCAAGTCGATTGATCGCGCCAAGGGAGTTCTTATCGATTCGTACGGACTTTCTGAATCAGGTGCCTATGGGTTCATTCAGCGTGAAGCAATGAATCACCGCACCACAATGAAGAACGTTGCTGACATGATTGTGTCGGGAGACATCAAGCCCGAATAAGAAAAGAGGTCGTCATGCTTCTCATGGCTCTTGATGGCAATTCATTGGCGTACCGCGCCTTCTTTGCTTTGCCTGACGACATGTCGAATGCCAGTGGACAAGTGACAAACGCGGTGTACGGCTTCACCACAATGCTGATGACCTTGTTAAAAGACCATAAACCTGACGGCGTAGTGGTGGTGTTTGACCGTCCCGAGCCCACTTTTCGTCATGCCGCCATTCCCGAATACAAAGCGCAGCGTGAAAAGGCGCCAGAAACGCTTATTCAACAACTTGGGATTATCAGGGAGCTTCTGGACGCTCTCGGTATTCAATGGCGTGAGTTGTCGGGATTTGAAGGTGATGATCTGATCGCAACCATGGCAACTCACGCAGCAGAGCACGAACACAACGTCATTGTTGTTACTGGTGACAGGGATAGCTACCAATTAGTGAGCGACCCGCACATCAAAGTGTTGTACAACAAGCGAGGGGTGAGTGACTATGCGTTGTATGACGAGGCAGGCATTTTTGAACGAACCGGAGTGACGCCAGCGCAGTACGCAGACTATGCAGCTTTGCGGGGAGACCCCAGTGACAACTTGGACGGAATTCCAGGAGTTGGCGAAAAGACTGCCGCAAAGTTGATTGCAAAGTACGGGTCGATTGAAGCGGTTATCGCAGCTGCTGACGAACAGACTCCCAAATTGAAGGCGGGACTACTAGAGCACGGCGAGCGCGTCATTCGTAACGCACAGATGATGGTGTTGCGACGCGATGTCCCTCTCGATATTGATCTCACACAACTGAGTCCCCAGCCCGATATGTCGGCTGCAGGGAAGTTGTTTGATTTTCTGGAATTCAAGACCATGGGAAAGAGACTTTCTGATCTTGCTACTCAACAGAACTGGCAGATACGCGGAGACAAGGTTGACCAGACGCCTTCTACTGGTCAGCAGGCGGGCAATAACTCCGTTGTGACTGTGGCAAATGTGGTCGAGATTGTTTCGTCCGAAGATTTTCTTGCTCGCACTTCCACCCTGACGCAACTGGTTGTGGACGCACACTTTGTGGGAGTGCCCGGACGCTCGGAACTTTTGGGTCTTTCCTGTGTGATTGATTCGATTCAAGGGGTTGTTGGGTATGTATCCACCGAGGTGTTGACTACCGCGACAGTCATTGAACGTTTGAATGAAGTTCCTCTTGTCATGCATGATGCGAAGCCGCTTCTGCGAACTTTGCTTGAGCGTGGATGTGATCTTCGTTCGCTGAAATTAGATACAGCAATTGCTGCATACCTGATTGATCCGTCAAAGTCTGATTACTCGTTACAGCGCGTTGCGAAAGATGTTCTGAATTTTGAAAATACAAGTTCAATATCGGACGATGGGCAATTCGATTTTTCAGGCGAATCATCACATCTCTCTATTCAGGCAAGCGCCCAGAATGCATTGCTGGTGTCGTCATTGCATGGTGCTCTGTCGCGGTTGTTAGAGGAAATCAATAACACTTCGTTGTATGCCAACATTGAAAATCCTCTTATTCGCGTCTTAGCAAAAATGGAAGCACTCGGTGTCATGGTTGATCGAAGTGCTCTTGAGGAAATACGCACACGATTGACGCGTGAGACCCAAGAATTGACCGCCGCTCTTCACGTCGTTGCCGGCAAGTCATTTAATCTGAACTCACCCACTCAATTGCGTGAAATTTTGTATGAAGAAAAGGGGCTCACCCCAGGAAAGAAAACTAAAACGGGGTACAGCACAGATGCTGCAACGCTCGAGAAATTGCGTGGGGAGTGGCCGGAATTCATCGAGCCACTGTTGCGATACCGCGAAATAGAAAAACTTAGATCTACATACGGTGAAGGTTTGCTCTCTGAAGTTCGAGACGACAGTCGCATTCACGCCACTTTTCAACAAGCAGTTGCACGAACTGGTCGACTCAGTAGTGAATCACCCAACTTGCACAACATTCCAGTTCGGTCTGACGATGGTCGCGTCTTCAGAACTGCATTTGTTGCTCCCAAAGGTTCGCAACTTCTTGTTGCCGATTACAACCAAATTGAGCTCCGTTGTATTGCTCATTTGGCAAATGACCCAGGTCTAGTTAGTGCTTTCGAAAAGGGTGAGGACATTCACACTGCTACGGCTGCTCGCGTGTTTCATGTTGATCCAGCCTCGGTCACGCACGATCAGCGCTCGAAGGCAAAGATGGTGTCATATGGGTTGGCGTACGGCATGGAGGCATACGGCCTCAGTCAACGCTTGGCCATTCCGGTCGATGAAGCAGCAGTCATTCTCGATTCGTATTTTGCTGCGTTTCCGAGCGTGAAGAAATACATGGACGATGCCGTTCACGCTGCGCGAAATGCGGGGTACACAGAAACCCTGTTTGGACGACGTCGTCCTATTGAGGAACTGCGCAGTGACAATTTCCGGGTTCGTCAAGCAGGTGAGCGCCAAGCGATGAATGCCGCCATCCAGGGTCTTGCCGCCGACATCTTCAAAATTGCGTTGGTCAACATAGATTCACTTTTGGAAGAAGGCGGCTACGCATCACGTCTTGTGTTGCAGGTGCACGACGAGGTTCTCGTTGAGGTGCCGGATCCAGAACGGGAAGTTGTTGGGCCATTGGTTCTCGATGCCATGCGAGATGCTGCGTCTCTTCGGGTTCCTTTAGAAGTCAATGCTGCGTGGGGTCGAACATGGGCGGACGCCAAAGGATGACAAGCGGTCACTCAGAACTTGGTTCTCATTGGTTCGAGACGATGGCCGACCATATGGGATCTGCATATCTTCGCTATTCGTTCACGAAAGGCACACGACAAGAAGTCGACTTTCTTGTCGAAGTACTCAACCTGGTGCCCGGCATGCGCATATTGGATGTGGGGTGTGGACCCGGAAGACATGCCCATGAATTGGCGTCTCGTGGATTTCTGGTGCATGGAATCGATATCAGTCAGTCATTCATTGATGTCGCACGCCAAAACGCGCCCACTGGGGCCACATTTGAACGCATGGATGCGCGCCAAATGTCGTTTGGTGGGGAGTTCGATGCAGCCATCTGTCTGTGTCAAGGAGCCTTTGGGCTGATGACGGCCGAAGGACATGATGGCGCGGTGCTGCATGGAATGAGGGCAGCGTTGCGCGACGGTGGTCGGGTAGCGGTGTCTGCCTTTAATGCGTACTTCGCAGTGAAGTACCACGATGCGGCCACCTTCGACGCGGACATGGGGGTCAGTCACGAAGTAACCGAGGTGAAAAGCCCAGAAGGCGATGCCCTCACAGTGGATTTGTGGACGGGGTGTTACACGCCCCGCGAGCTTCGACTGCTGTTCGGTGCGTCATATTTCTCTGTTTCTCATGTGTTCAGCGTCGACCCTGGTGCCTACCGTCAAGACCCTCCGACCACCGAGAGTTCAGAATTTCTGGTGGTAGCGTTTGCTTCGCCCTTCCGCCGGGAGGGTGGCCCCTCGGGTCTTCACTGATTACTTATCCATCTTCGAAAGAACTACTTCCTTGTCCGATTCAACGCTTACTTCCGCCCCTATGGGAACCTTCGATGCGGAAGGCAACTACACACCACGTCAAATCACAGAACGCGACCTCACAACATCATTCGCAGAGGCAATCGACGGAACCATTGTTGAACTGAAAGACGGTCAGCTTGTGACCGGCACAGTTGTAAAGATCGATCGTGACGGAGTTCTTCTCGAATTCGGATACAAAACCGAAGGTGTTATTCCCACTCGCGAGTTGGCGATCAAAAATGACGTCAATCCGCACGACGTGGTGTCGCTCGGCGAAAAGATTGAAGCACTCGTCCTTACCCTTGAAGACAAAGAAGGTCGTCTCGTTCTTTCCAAGAAGCGTGCTCAATATGAAAAGGCATGGGGCGAAATTGAGCGCAAGAAGGAAAACGATGGTGTTGTTCACGGAACAGTCATTGAGGTTGTGAAGGGTGGTCTCATCGTCGACATCGGTCTGCGTGGTTTCTTGCCTGCTTCTCTCGTTGAATTGCGTCGAGTGCGCGACCTGCAGCCGTACATTGGCCAAGTGATTGATGCAAAGATCATCGAACTGGACCGCAACCGCAACAATGTGGTGTTGTCTCGCCGTGCGTTCCTCGAAGAGAACCAGAAAGAAACGCGTGACGATTTCTTGACCAACCTGAAGCCTGGCGAAATTCGCCACGGAAAAGTGTCTTCTGTTGTCGCTTTCGGTGCGTTCGTCGACCTCGGTGGAATGGATGGCCTCATCCACGTTTCAGAGTTGTCGTGGAAGCACGTTGAACATCCCACTCAAGTGGTTCAAATTGGCGATGAAGTCACAGTTCAAGTTCTCGATGTCGATTTCAGCCGTGAGCGCATCAGTTTGTCACTGAAAGCAACACAGCAAGATCCTTGGCAAGAGTTTGCAAACAGTCACGAAGTGGGTCAGTTGGTGTACGGACGTGTCACCAAGTTGGTGCCCTTCGGAGCATTCGTCCAGGTGGGCGATGGAATCGAAGGTCTTGTGCACATTTCAGAGATGTCAGCGCACCACGTCGAGGCCGCAGAGCAGATTGTTGCTCCGGGAGAAGAGTTGTGGGTCAAGATCATTGACCTCGATCTCGCACGTCGACGCATTTCCATCTCTATCAAGCAGGCAGCCGAAGGTGGAGAACTTGCCGCTGAGTATCAAGGTCAGTTCCAAGTGGACGAACACGGCAACTGGGTCGGCGGTGACGATTCTGAGCGCGAAGCCGCATGGGCCGAGTACTACAAGGAATACGGCGAGGCAACTGGTACGTCCACAGACGCGCCCGCAGAATAGAGATACATCGTCATGATCCTGATCGGCCTCACCGGCGGGATTGGGTCGGGCAAATCCACTGTTTCGTCCATGCTCGCTGAGTGTGGGGCTGTCATCATTGATGCTGACGCCATCACACGAGAATTACAGGCGCCTGGAATGCCAGTTCTTGCAGCCTTGGTGGATCGATTCGGCTCAACAATTCTCAGCGATGACGGCTCTCTGAACCGTGCGGAATTGGCGTCAATAGCTTTCTCTGACCCCGATGCGTTGAAAGCCTTGAATTCAATTGTTCACCCAGCGGTAGCAAGGGAAATGGACGCGCGGATGAAAGCTGCCGACTCAAGTCCCTGGTGGACACGGGTGATGCCGTGGTTGCGTAAACACCGAGTGGTCATTCTTGACATTCCATTGCTAACGGAGAACCCACGTGATGGTCTCTGTGGCGTGGTGGTGGTTGATGTGCCTGTCGAAGTTGCTGTTCAACGATTGGTGAATTTTCGCGCCATGACAGAAGAAGACGCTCGCGCGCGTATTGCCAAGCAGGCAACTCGCGAAGAACGCCGCGCCATTGCTGACAGAGTCATTGACAATTCGGGTTCGCTGGAAGATTTGCGACCTCAAGTCCGTGATCTCTGGGAATGGGCTTTATCTTTGCCTCCTGCAAAGAAGGGTGCCGGCTCTCGTTCTGCGAAGAAATAGCGCAGTCTCAGTACCATGGGCGACGTGGCGAAGTTTGAAGTTGTTTCTCCGTTCGCACCCGCGGGAGATCAGCCAAAAGCCATTGCTCAACTCAGCCAAGGCATTGAAGACGGTGAACGGTTTCAGACATTGTTGGGAATCACGGGTTCTGGCAAGTCGGCAACCATTGCATGGACCATTGAAAAAACTCAACGACCAACGTTGATTCTTGCACCCAACAAAAGTTTGGCGGCACAACTTGCACAGGAAATGAAGGAGTTCTTTCCTAACAATCGTGTTGAGTTCTTTGTGAGCTATTACGACTACTATCAGCCCGAGGCATACATTCCCTCGAGTGACACATACATCGAAAAAGATTCATCTATTAATGAAGAGATTGATCGATTACGCCACTCAGCTACTGCAGCATTGTTAACTCGTCGTGACACCATTGTTGTGGCAAGTGTGTCCTGCATATATGGCATGGGTGACCCGGCCGAATACAAAGGTCAGTTATTAGAAGTTCACGTCGGTGTCGATTACGACCAACGCAGCATTCTTCGTCGTCTGGTAGATCTGCAATACGACCGAAATGACATGACTCTTGGTCGTGGCAATTTCCGAGTTCGTGGGGACACAGTGGAAATTCACCCTGCCTACGAAGAAAATGTCGTGCGTATAGAAATGTTTGGCGACACCATTGATCGCATCACAATGATTGATCCACTCACTGGTGAAACATTGTCGGAGCCAAGCGAAATCATTGTGTTTCCCGCGACACACTATGTGGCAGGTGACGAGCGACTGCGACGTGCAATTCGTGGCATTGAAGACGAACTTCAGAAACAACTCGCCTTGTTTGAAAGCCAAGGAAAGTTGTTAGAGGCCCAGCGCCTTCGTATGAGAACTCAGTATGACCTCGAGATGATTCAAGAGATGGGCTACTGCAATGGGATTGAAAACTATTCAATGCACATAGATGGTCGCCAGCCTGGTGAACCACCTTTCACGCTGTTGGACTACTTTCCGAAGGATTATTTGCTGATTATCGATGAAAGTCACGTGGCTGTGCCACAGCTGCATGCGCAGTTTGCCGGCGACCGAAGCCGCAAGGACACGTTGGTTGAGCACGGGTTCCGTCTGCCGAGCGCGCGAGACAACAGGCCCTTGCGATTTGAAGAAACCATGGAACGCATACATCAGTGCATTTTTATGTCTGCTACTCCTGCACCATTTGAGTTGAAGAACAGCACAAAAGTGGTTGAACAAATTGTTCGACCCACTGGGTTGGTGGATCCTGAGGTCATTGTTCGTCCGACAAAGGGTCAAATTGACGACATCATCGAGATGGTTCGCGGACGAGTTGATGTGGGAGACCGCGTCTTGATTACCACGCTCACGAAAAAGATGGCAGAAGATCTCACGGAATACTTGCTCGAGCAGGGACTCAATGTTCGCTACCTCCATTCAAATATCGACACGCTTCAGCGCATCGAAATTCTGCGCGGCTTGCGATTAGGTGAGTTCGATGTTTTGGTGGGAATTAACTTGCTGCGAGAGGGGCTTGACCTCCCAGAGGTGTCCCTTGTGGCCATTCTCGATGCTGATAAAGAGGGGTTCCTGCGCAGTGAGACCTCGCTGATTCAGATGATTGGTCGAGCTGCCCGTAACGTGGCAGGTCAAGTTGTTATGTACGCCGACAAAATCACTCCATCAATGGAGCGAGCCATCGGTGAAACTCAACGGCGCCGTGACACCCAAATTGCGTATAACCGTGAACACGGCATTAACCCACAAACTATTCGCAAGGCTGTTGGCGACATTTTGTCGGTTCTGGCAGGCGGAGATGATTCTGCGCCCGTTCCTGGAAAGGGTCAGAGACGAAATCGGGAACGCGACAAGGTTCAACGAGAAATTAAGTCGATGCCTCAGCAAGACATTCTGCGTCTTATTCAGACGCTTGAAGACGAGATGCATGAAGCCGCAGTTGATCTGAAATTTGAATATGCGGCCCGACTGCGCGATGAGATAAATGACCTGCGCCGCGAACTTCGTGACGCTCGTTAGGGATTCGGTAGCGTTGTCAACGTGGCAGAGAAAATCATTGTTCGTGGGGCTCGCGAACACAATCTAAAAAACATCAGTCTTGAACTGCCACGTGATCAACTCATTGTTTTCACTGGGTTGTCCGGTAGTGGAAAGAGCTCGCTGGCATTCGACACCATCTATGCCGAAGGTCAAAGGCGCTATGTCGAGAGTTTGTCTGCGTATGCCCGTCAATTTTTGGGCCAGATGGATAAGCCAGATGTCGACGTCATCGAGGGCCTTTCGCCGGCAATCTCTATAGATCAGAAGTCTGCGTCGCGAAACCCACGTTCAACTGTTGGAACAATCACGGAAATTTACGATTACTTGCGACTTCTTTATGCACGTATTGGCGTTCAGCATTGTCCCAATGACGGCACTCGACTACAACGCCAAACACCTCAACAAATAGTTGACCGCATCATGACCTTGGATGAGGGCACCCGTTTCCAGGTGCTCGCTCCGGTGGTGCGCGGTCGCAAGGGCGAATATGACACGTTGTTAAGCGCCATGGCCGGGCAGGGTTTTGTTCGAGCGCGTATCGACGGAAAAGTGTGGGACATTTCTGAATTCCTCTCTTCGAATGAGAAATTGGCACGCTACGAGAACCACAGTATTGACATAGTGGTCGACCGCTTGGTTCGCAGGGACGACATCGAGCGTCGTCTCACTGATTCCCTCGAAACCGCTCTGAAACTTGCTGAAGGTGTGGCCGGTGTTGAGTTGGTAGGTAAAGACGGAGATGTAGGGGAAACCCTTACATTTAGTCAGCATCTTGCGTGTCCGCAGTGTGGCACAAGCTTTGATGAGCCTGCTCCCAGAAATTTTTCATTCAACTCTCCGTATGGTGCGTGCGAAAACTGTGACGGCCTGGGAACAAAGTTTGAAGTTGACGCAGATTTGGTGATTCCGGATCCAAGTGTCAGCTTGGCTGCAGGAGCAATAGCGCCGTGGCGAAGTGCTCATACTGCCTATTTCCATCGAATGTTGGGTGCAATTGCAGAGCAAGAAGGTATCGACATGGATAAACCATGGTCGAAGTTGTCTGCAAAGCATCAGAAACTGGTTTTGCATGGCAAGGCCGGAGCGATGCAGGTGAAGTATCGCAATCGGTTTGGCAAAGTTCGTCAGTTCAGCACGCAGTACGAAGGTGTGATTCCGTGGATCAAGCGACGTCATGCTGATGCAGAAGGTGATTGGACGCGCGAGCAGTTCGAGTCGTACATGCGCGAAGTGCCGTGTCCATCGTGTGGCGGTGCTCGTCTGAAACCATCAACACTTGCCATCACTATCAACGACAAAAACATCTCAGAAGTGTGTGACATGTCGATTGGTGAGTCGGCATCGTTCCTTGCTGGATTAACCCTCAGCGAGCGAGATGCGATGATTGCAGAGCGAGTGACCAAAGAGATAAATGCTCGTCTCGGATTTCTCCTTGATGTCGGTTTGGATTACCTCACATTGTCACGATCGGCAGGGACTCTTGCTGGCGGTGAGGCACAGCGCATTCGCCTCGCTAGCCAAATTGGTTCGGGGTTGGTTGGGACGTTGTATGTCTTGGACGAGCCGAGTATTGGTCTTCACCAACGTGATAATCGACGGCTAATTGACACGTTGCTGCGACTGCGTGATCTGGGCAATACGGTCATCGTTGTTGAACATGACGAAGAGACAATCAAAGAGAGTGATTGGATTGTCGATATCGGACCGGGTGCCGGTGAGCACGGTGGTGAAGTTGTCTACAGCGGCGCGGTCAGTGGCATTTCTAAAGCTAAAGAATCAATCACTGGTAAGTATCTCACCGGAAAAGCATCAATTGATGTTCCGCAATCTCGCCGCACCCCCACGGGTGATGTCATCACGGTGCGCGGGGCACGCGAACATAATCTTCAGAACATTGACGTCGAGATCCCACTCGGGTGTTTTGTCGCTGTGACGGGCGTGTCTGGTAGCGGCAAGAGCACGCTTATTCGCGACATTTTGTTGCCAGCAATGATGCAGCGGATCTATAAGAGTAAAGAGGCTCCAGGACGTCACCGAACTGTGGAAGGCATTGATGCCATCGACAAAGTGATTGACATGGACCAGTCTCCAATTGGTCGAACACCTCGTTCAAATCCTGCAACATACACCGGAGTATTCGATTCCATTCGAAAGTTGTTTGCTGCTGCGCCTGAGGCCAAGGTACGCGGTTATCAGCCAGGTCGTTTTAGTTTCAATGTGCAGGGTGGTCGATGCGAGGCATGTTCGGGCGACGGAACAATCAAGATCGAAATGCACTTTTTGCCAGACGTCTATGTTCCCTGCGAGGTGTGCAAGGGGGCGCGTTATAACCGCGACACACTCGATATCACTTTCAAAGGTAAGAACATCGCCGAAGTGTTGGACATGCCTATCTCGGAAGCCTTGGAGTTTTTCTCGAATCAGCCCACTATTGCTCGTCATATGCAAACACTGGTCGATGTTGGATTGGGCTATGTGCGACTTGGGCAATCAGCGCCCACCTTGTCTGGTGGTGAAGCCCAGCGTGTGAAGTTGGCAAGCGAATTGGCTAAGCGCTCAACTGGTCACACCATGTACCTGCTTGACGAGCCAACAACTGGGCTGCATTTCGAGGACGTCCGCCGATTGTTAACAGTGTTGTCACGGCTTGTGGACCAGGGCAATACGGTTCTTGTCATTGAACACAATCTCGACGTTATTAAGACGGCAGATTGGATTATTGATCTTGGTCCAGAGGGGGGAAACGGTGGTGGTCTGGTGAATGGCACTGGTACTCCTGAAGCCATTGCCTCTCTCGCTCACAGTCACACCGGTCGATTTCTCGCACCACTCCTCGGTCTGCCAGCACCAGTGGCTAGCACTCCAAAAGCATCTGCAGCACGGAGTGTGAGTAAGCCGTCATCGAAACCAACTTCTCCGAAGTCGCAGAAGACCACCAAGACGATTGCAAAAAAGACCGCTTCTCGGACTGTTACGAAGAAGAAGTAGATCATGGGAGTTGAGCGACCAGCAACGGGCTCTATTCCCACGAAGCCCGGCTCGTATCAATTCAAAGATGAGCATGGTCGAATTATCTATGTAGGGAAAGCCTCAAATCTGCGGTCCCGATTATCGAGCTACTTTCAAGACATCTCACAGCTTCATCCTCGGACAGCTGCGATGGTGACTGCTGCACATTCGGTGGAATGGATTGAAGTGCGCACCGAGGTTGACGCACTCATGCTCGAGTATTCGCTTATCAAGCAGCATCGTCCGCGCTTCAACGTTCGCCTGCGTGACGATAAGAGCTATCCGTTTCTTGCTGTCACTGTTGACGAAGAGTGGCCTCGTGCTGTGGTGATGAGGGGAACGAAACGCAAGGGAACCAGATACTTCGGTCCATATGCACACGCATGGGCAATTCGTGAAACACTAGATCTTTTGTTGAGAACCTTTCCTGTTCGCACATGCTCGCAGGGGAAATTCAATCAACATCAACGCCTTGGCCGACCCTGTCTTCTGTTTCATATCGAGAAATGCAGTGGTCCATGCGTTGGGGAAGTTGATCGCACGGTCTACGACTCTCACGTCAAGCGACTCTTGTCGTTTCTGGATGGCGACACCGACGACATCGTCTTAACTTTGCAATCTCAGATGAATGAAGCGTCTGCTGCTCTTGAATTTGAAAAGGCTGCTCGCTTGCGTGATCGTCTTGGCGGAGTTACGAGAGCTATTGAGAAGCAACAGATGGTGGGCGAACGCGACGAAGACCTTGATGTGATCGGAGTTGCGGAGGACGAATTGGAAGCAGCCGTTCAAGTGTTTTTCGTGAGAAAAGGACGAGTTGTCGGGCGGAAGGGTTTCATTCTGGACAAAGTGGAAAACCTCAGCGCTGGTGGACTTGTCGATCGAATCCTGGAGGAGTTGTACGGCGATCATCCACCGCTGGGGATTCCCCCGCATGTTCTGGTTCCGGTCTTGCCAGAACATGAAGCGGTGTATACAGAATGGCTACGCGAAATGCGTGGTACGCAGGTCACTGTTCGTGTTCCACAACGAGGTGACAAACGAGATCTTCATCAGACTGTGACAAACAATGCTCGTGAAGAGTTTTTGCGTCACAGAATGAAGCGTGCGAGTGACCATAATTCACGTAGTCGCGCGCTGACCGAATTGCAACACCATCTGTCTCTACCCGAAGCACCGCTGCGCATCGAGTGTTATGACATGGCTCACTTGCAAGGCACTGATTACGTGGGGTCAATGGTGGTGCTTGAAGATGGCCTGCCCAACAAGCGTGAATACCGACGTTTCAAGGTAAAAGATGTTCCGGGCAACAATGACTACGCTGCGATGAAAGAGGTTCTCACTCGAAGATTGTCCGCATATATCGAGGAGCGCGATGCACCTATCGGTGAACGTGGTGATAAACCAGGGAAGTTTGCATATCCACCCCAATTGTTATTAGTTGATGGTGGTAAAGGTCAGTTGAGCGTTGCCCTAGAAGTTGTTGAAGAACTTGGGTTGGCGGACGAAATTCCTGTCGCAGCCTTGGCGAAACGTTTTGAAGAGGTGTACGTGCCGGGTCAACAAGCACCAGTGCGTATCCCGCGCGGTTCCGAAGGTTTGTATATGTTGCAGAGAATTCGGGATGAAGCGCATCGTTTCGCCAACACCTTCCATCGTGAACTACGTGGGAAGCGCATGGTGTCGTCTTCGCTTGAAGGAATTGATGGTTTAGGAGAGGTGCGCGCGAAGCGCTTAGTGAAAGAGTTGGGCGGCATCACCGCAGTGAAGAACGCATCGCTTGAAACTTTGCAGTCGTTGTCGTGGTTGCCAGATGCCGTTGCTATTGCCGTACACCAAAAGTTTCATCCCCAGTCCTAGTGTGGTGAGATGTCGGAAAATGATTTGTGGAACAAGTACGCCCAGTGGTGGATCGACGGTTTTACCGATGGAGCAGACCCCGAATACGTAGAGCAAATCATTCCTCTTGCCTGTGAGGAATTGGAAGGCCGTCGTGTCGTTTTAGATGTTGGTTGTGGCGATGGACAAATCTCTCGGGCGCTCGCTCGTCAAGGGTCCGAAGTTCTCGGAGTCGACCCCACGCAACAACACATTGATGTTGCGATTGAACGCGGCGGAGGTCCGACATATGTAGTTGGGTCGGCCTCCTCGTTGCCTGTACCTGCTGGCTCTCAAGATGCGGTGGTGGCTTGTCTCGTTTTTGAACATATCGACGATGTGGATGGGGCGATTGCAGAAGTTGCGCGAGTGTTGAAAACAGGCGGCCAATTCAGTTTCTTCCTGAACCATCCCTTATTGCAGACTCCCGGCAGTGGATGGATTGACGATCACATCATTGATCCACCCGAGCAGTATTGGAGAATTGGTCCGTATTTGGTGGAGACCGAATCAATAGAAGAAGTAGAGAAGGATGTCTACATTCGTTTCCTGCATCGCCCACTAAGTCGCTATGTCAATGCACTTCTTGCTCATGGACTTGTTATTCAACGCATGTTGGAACCATCACCGCCGCAAGGGTTTCTTGACAGAGCTCCTGAGTACGCGTTAGCCCACACGATTCCCCGTCTTCTGTACTTACGTGCCGTCAAGACGGGGAACTGGCTAGATAAGGTGCGTGTGTGACTGACATTTTGGTCGTGACTGGTTTGTCTGGGGCTGGACGTTCGCAGGCGGCCGACGATTTAGAAGATCTTGGTTGGTTTGTTGTTGACAACTTGCCCGTTGTGCTGGTGGACAAGGTTGTTGAGTTATCTGGCGAGGCTGGTGGTGAAATCAACAAGCTGTGTTTGGTTGTGGGAAATGTCAAACATCAGGCAGCAATCTTGGACACGGTCGGCAATCTCAAAGCTCAAGGTCATACGGTGCGGATTCTCTTTTTGGAGGCTTCCACAAGAGAACTGGTTCGACGGTATGAAGCCACACGACGCAAACATCCCATGAGTGATGGAATCATGGGACTTGAAACCGTGATTGAACGCGAACGAGCCGCAATGAGCCCTGTGAAGGCCGTTGCCGACTTGCTGATTGATACATCTGGATTATCCGTGCACCAGCTTCGACAGCAACTCGTTCAACTGTTTGGCCCAGAGAATCCAGGTGATTCACTGCAAATCTCGTTGATTTCTTTCGGCTTCAAACATGGAGTTCCCATCGATGTGGACATGCTTCTCGATGCACGGTTCCTGCCGAACCCGCATTGGGTCGAAGACCTCAGACCTATGAGCGGACTTGATGAGCCGGTTCGTGATTTTGTGCTGGATCAAGAACTGGCCCAAGACTTTTTGGTTCGCATTCAGGATCTTCTTGCTGTCATCCTCCCGGCATATGTAACTGAAGGACGTAGTTATTTGACCGTAGGTATTGGGTGTACTGGGGGTCGCCATCGGTCGGTGGCATTGGTCGAAGAGGTGGCCCGTCGCCTAGCGGACGCTGCGTATCACCCGCGTGTCTCTCACCGGGACATCCATCTCTAGGTCGAATCTTCGCCCCACACGCGCCAGCCACTAGGGTCGTAGGAGTGGCTGCAGGCTCCCCGCATGCGGCCAGACACCTCGAAAGGATGATGAATCGTGACTGTACGAGTGGGTATTAATGGGTTTGGACGAATCGGACGAAACTTCTTTCGCGCCATTGCTTACCGTGGTGCAGATATAGAAATCGTTGCCGTCAATGACTTGGGTTCGTTGAAGACAATGGCTCACTTGTTGAAGTACGACTCGGTTCTGGGTGTACTACCTAATGACATCAAGGCTGTTGATGGTGGCATCAGTGTTGATGGAAAAGTTCTGAAAGTGCTCGCAGAGCGCGACCCGAAGGCATTGCCATGGGGCGATCTGGGCGTTGACCTTGTTATTGAGTCGACCGGAATATTTACCGACCGCGATAAGGCCGCCATGCATTTAGAAGGTGGAGCTCCATTGGTAATTGTTTCTGCGCCATCAAATGGTGCGGATGCAACCTTTGTGTACGGAGTGAATCACCAGGATTTCGATCGCTCGAAGCATAAGGTCATCTCGAATGCCAGTTGCACCACGAACTGTTTCGTTCCTTTGGTCAAGGTGCTCGATGATGCTTTCGGTGTTGTTAACGGCCTTATGACAACCGTGCATGCCTATACCGGAGATCAATCACTTGTTGATGGGCCACATAGTGATCTACGTCGAGCACGTGGCGCAGCAATCAATATCACTCCAACAAGTACAGGTGCTGCACGTGCTACGAGCCTTGTGATGGAATCAATGAAAGGCAAATTGGATGGAACCGCGTTGCGCGTTCCTGTTCCCACAGGTTCCATCACTGACTTCGTCGCCAACTTGTCAAAGCCGGCAACTGTCGAAGAAATCAATGCAGCATTCAAGGCCGCGGCCAATGGTCCACTGAAAGGTGTACTGGAATACACCGAAGATCCCATCGTGTCTAGTGACATCGTGACCAATCCTCATTCATGCGTGTTCGACAGCGACCTCACGATGAGTATGGGCACATTGGTGAAGGTTCTTGGCTGGTATGACAATGAGTGGGGATACTCAAACCGACTGGTTGATCTCACACTTCACGTCGCAAAGAACTAGTTCACGCAATGTCACGAGTTCCTACCCTTGAAGATCTTGGTGACGTCTCTGGAAAGAGAGTTTTAGTTCGCACAGATTTCAACGTGCCGATGGAAGGGCCAGATGATGCTCGAGTCATCACCGATGATTTCCGTATTCGTGCAGCACTTCCCACAATTGAATGGTTGACTTCGCGGGGAGCACATGTCGTATGTGCAAGTCATCTTGGTCGTCCGAAGGGCACTCCAGTTGCGAAATACTCCATGAATCCGGTTCGGAAACGTCTGCAAGAGTTGGCTCCCGGTGTGGAACTTCTCGAGAATCTACGTTTTAATCCTGGCGAAGAAGGCAACTCTCCCGAGTTTGTCGCTCAACTGGTGAAGAACATTGACATGTACGTCAATGATGCGTTTGGTGCCGCGCACCGAGCACATGCATCTATTGTTGGGCCTCCGAAAACTCTTCCCAGTGCGGCTGGACGATTGCTGGAAAAAGAAGTGGAAGTGTTGGGTGGTCTTCGCGATAATCCAAAACGCCCTTTTGTCGCTGTGCTGGGCGGAGCAAAAGTGAGCGACAAGTTGGGAGTCATTGAATCCCTTCTTCAGATTGTTGATGCATTGGTGATTGGTGGAGGAATGTGTTTTACGTTCCTGGCCGCACAGGGTTACCCGGTGGGTGACTCCATCTGTGAACTCGATCAAATTGCCACATGTAAGAAGCTTCTTGATTCGGGAAAGACCATTCATCTCCCAGAAGACATTGTTGGCCTTGATGCCTCCGGTGCATTTGCTACTTTCGGCCGACGTTTGTCCGACGGTTCAAAAGGTTTGGATATAGGGCCCGGCACAGCAGCTGCATTTTCAGACGTCATCATGGACGCTCGCACGGTGTTTTGGAACGGCCCGATGGGAATGTTTGAAGATGAACGGTTCGCTGCAGGTACTCGTACGGTTGCCGAAGCCATGGCTGCCACGAAAGCATTCACCATTGTTGGTGGTGGCGATAGTGCCGCCGCGTTGGCTCAGTTCAAACTCGATGACGAAGTCGACCATGTCTCTACAGGTGGAGGTGCGTCGCTAGAACTTTTGGAACTGGGCGATCTTCCCGGTCTTGCCGCTTTGAGAGGTGCTCCAAATGTCAAGTAACGCTCGCCGTCCTCTTATTAGTGGCAACTGGAAGATGCATCTGAATCATTACGAAGCAATTCAAATTATGCAGAAGCTTGCATATCTGGTTGGCAAAGATGACTTCGACGCTGTTGACGTGTCGGTGCACCCACCTTTCACCGACATTCGAAGTGTGCAAACACTGATCGAGGGAGATTCTTTACGTTTCCTGCTGGGTGCCCAAAACTGCCATTTCGAAGACAAGGGAGCCTTTACTGGAGAGGTGGCAGCTCCGTTTTTGGCCAAACTCAATGTTCGTTACGTCATCTGTGGGCATAGTGAACGTCGTGAAATCTTCGGCGAGACCGACGAGATCGTTGCGCGCAAGACAAAAGCTGTGCTTTCCCAGAAGATGATTCCCATTGTGTGCGTGGGGGAGACACTTGAAGAGCGCGAAGCAGGTGGCACGCTGGAAAAAGTTCTTGGTCAAGTACGCGCTGCGCTATCGGGACTGTCTCCAGAGGACCTCTCATCCCTGGTGGTGGCATATGAGCCAATTTGGGCGATCGGTACTGGTCGTACGGCTACCTCGGACGACGCACAAGAAGTGTGCGGTGCGATCCGTCGTGAGATTGGCGTACTTGCAGGCGCCGACGCCGCACGCGCAGTTCGAATTCAATACGGCGGTTCTGTCAAGGCGGCCAACATTTCGGAACTGATGGCTCAGCCCGATATTGACGGAGCCCTCGTCGGTGGAGCAAGCCTTGATCCCGACGAATTTGCTCGAATCGTTCAGTATCGCCTGTTATAAAGGCCATTTCACAGATGTGAATCAGAAGCTCCTTAGATAGGATTTCATCTCGTGCGTACCGTGATTCTCTACTTGTCGCTCATCATCAATGTGGTGTCCATGTTGGCTCTGATTGTGGGCGTTCTACTGCATAGCGGACAAGGCGGGGGATTATCCGACATGTTTGGTGGCGGAGGAGCGGGCCTTGGTTCTGCGGCTGCCGAGAAGAACTTGAATCGCATCACCACAGTGTTGGCCACAATTTGGCTGTTCACAGTTATTGCTTTGGGGTTTTTGCTACAGAGTTAACTCTGTGGCGTCCCACCGTAATTTCGGTAACCTGACACTCCACGTCGAAGTGGCGGAATAGGCAGACGCACCAGCTTGAGGGGCTGGCGCCCGTTAGGGCGTGGGGGTTCAAGTCCCCCCTTCGACACCAATGGACATTTGGACATTTCTCTTTCTCGTCGTCGGTTTGGTCTTTCTGGTCTTCGGCGCCGAGTGGCTTGTCAAGGGCGCATCATCCGTCGCATCCAAAATGGGTATTGCACCGGTAGTAATCGGCCTCACTGTGGTGGCTTTTGGAACTAGCGCCCCAGAACTCGCAGTATCAGTTAATGGCGCCCTGACCGGTAGTGCCGACGTTGCGCTCGGAAATGTTGTGGGGAGCAACACTTTCAACATCCTTCTCATTCTTGGTCTCTCTGCGGCTATTAGTGGTCTTGCAATTCAGCAACGATTGCTGCGTCTCGACATCCCCATTCTGTTTGCCGTTTCAGTAGTGACATACCTGTTGGTGCTGGACAATTCAGTCTCTCGCATCGAAGGCGTCATTCTCTTTTGTGGGGGCCTTGTTTACACATGGTGGCTTCTAAAGGCAGCTAAGTCTCCTGAATCAGGAACTGTTGTCGATGAATACGCTGAAGAGGTTGACACCATTGAAGGTGCAGACATACAACGACCCGTTGTGTTTCATATCGGTTTAATTTTGGCCGGTTTGGCTTTGTTAGTTCTCGGGTCGCGATTCCTGGTGGGTTCTGCCACAGAGATTGCCGAACACTTTGGCATTAGTGAACTTGTGATTGGTCTTACTGTGGTTGCTGGTGGCACATCGTTGCCGGAATTGGCCACTTCGGTCATGGCGGCCATACGTGGTCAGCGCGATATTGCTGTCGGAAATGTTGTTGGTTCAAACATCTTCAACACACTGATTGTTTTAGGGGCGTCTTCAGCGGTCGCTCCAGATGGAATTTCTGTGACTTCAGAAGTGTTGCGACTGGATCTTCCAGTCATGCTTGCGGCCACGTTCGTACTCATTCCTATTTGTTGGAATGGCTTCATGATTAAGCGTTGGGAAGGCTTCCTGTTGGCAGCCTTTTATGTTGCCTACGTTGCGTATTTGGTCATGGAAGCAGGCGATAGCACAGCACCAGAATTGTTCCGTACGGCAATGTTGATCATTGTTCCCCTTGTTATCGCAACCTATATGGCAGCAGGGTTTCAGGGCTGGCGTCAACATCGTCAACTGTCACAACGCTGACGTACGAGCATCCGTTCTCGTAAAACTGCAGAACCGTACACTGAAAGTCAATGCGACTGACGAAAATTGTGGCCACACTTGGGCCAGCTACATCTTCTGTTGAAGGAATTGCTTCGCTTGTGACGGCTGGGGCTTCTGTACTTCGCTTGAATTGTTCTCATCTCTCTACTCACGAACTTCAAGAAAACATTGCGCTTGTGCGTGAGGCAGCGCCCGACACTGCGGTTCTTGTTGATATTCAGGGGCCAAAACTGCGGTTTGCACGTCCAGATATGGACGTTGTCTCCGGCGATACATTCCAAGTGACCCTTGCTGATTTGGGTATCGACGCAACTGCCCGTGGTGGTACGCGTGGTATTGCAATAGGTCATCGAGTTTTGATTGATGACGGGCGTATCGAGACCGTGGTGTCTGAAGTGAGTGCTGACTCATTACTTCTCTCGGTTCAACGTGGTGGTCGGATTCGAAAGGGTAAAGGAGTCAATCTCCCCGACACAGAAATCACGGGTGGTGTACTTAGCGAGAAGGATATTGCGGATCTAAAGGTTGCAAAAGAACTGGGAGTTGAGATTGTTGCAATTTCATTTGTTCAATCACCCACTGACATCACCACCGTTCGCCAGTTGGTGGGTGACAACGTTTTGGTCTTTGCAAAGATTGAACGCCCACAAGCTCTGGAGCGTCTGGAAGAGATTTGTGCTGTGTCAGATGGCGTCATGGCTGCACGCGGAGATCTTGGAGTGGAGACTCCATTTGAGAGTGTTCCAGCATCTCAGAACAAGATTGCACTCACAGCCTTAACTCGCGGCGTGATATCTATCTGCGCTACCGAGATGCTCGAATCCATGACAACGGCAACTCGTCCCACACGGGCAGAAGTTGCAGATGTCAGTGGAGCGGTTCGCGATGGCTATGACGCTGTGATGCTGTCCGCCGAGACGGCAATTGGGCAGAATCCTGCACTGACTGTCGAAACCATGGCACGTATTTGCGAGACTGCTGAAAAACGCCTTGTTCAGCCAAATTATTACGCCGACGCAAATCCGGAAGCGGCTGCGGTGACTGCGGCTGCTAGTGCATTAGCGAAGAGAATCTCAGCTCACCTTATTGTGTCCATTACGTTCACTGGTTATTCTGCTCGACTCTTGGCGTGCTGTAGGCCTTCGTGCGGGATTGTGGCCGCCACTCCAGGAATCGACAAAGCACGGCAACTGCAAGTGTGTAGAGGTGTGTATCCCATCTTGGCTCCGCGTGATGGAAACATCACATCTGCTATTTCGACAGCTATCGAACTAGTGCGAGAACGCCATCTGTTGCAGTCTGGAGACAAGGTTGTTGTGTGTGCATCACGCCTTAACCCGCGGTCGGACGCAGACACAATCTTGCTGCACATCGAGTCCTAAGACATTGGCCGTAAGTGCTTCTTTCTTGTTAAGAAGTACACGGTTGTTGCAAGCATGCACACTCCACATGCGCTGAAAACTAGTGGAGCTGAATCAAGGCGGCGGGCGATAAAACCAACAACAAGAGCACCAGCCGGTGCGAGACCGCTCATCAAAAGCGAGTGAATTGCCATCACTCTGCCCATGACCTGTGGAGGTGTGTTGTTCTGAATGAGCGTTTGGTTGAGGTTCATATAAAAACCACCACCGAGACCCCACAGAAAGAGGAATATTCCCATTGTGAGTATTGAACTTGTCTGACCCAAGAAGAATTGCACGGTGGAGCCCCAACACAATCCACACATGAACCATAAGCCCTTCTTCACAATCTTGTGATTGAAGCGCATGATGCCAAGCGAGGTGACGAATTGTCCAATGCCAAGCAATGCAAAAAGGGCAGTGGTCTGACCTCCTGAAGCCATGGCTTGTTCGCGAGCGAGCTGAGGACCCAGAACAATCCACGGCGCCATCATGAAGACTGTAGAAGCAGAGAGAAGAACATAGAACGATCTCACTGCTTCATGACCATTGATGAAAGAAAGACCTTGAAAAATTTCTTCTCGCAAGCGACGGCGCTGTGTGTTCACACCAGCAGGAATCTGTAGCGGTATCAGTACAACAAAACCCACCACATACAAAATGGCTTGCAACCAAAAAGCTCCTTGTATTCCCCACATTCCTATAACAGGGCCTGCAGTGGCTGGACCGATGATGAGGCCAATGTTTGATCCAATCGTGCTGACTGCAATTGCGCCGACCAGTTTGTCGCTGGGAACCAATGTGGGCACGATGGCGGTTCGGACCGGTGATCCAAATGCAATGAATATTCCGGCAACAAATGAACCAATAATTGCCCATGTGATGGTGATGGTGCCTGTGGTCACCATTGTGGCAATTACAACCGTGATGGTGAGTGCACCAATTTGACTTCCCATCAGTAGTTTTCGACGATCCATATGGTCGCTCATCACTCCAACAGGGAGCGAGATCAGCAGGGCTGGGATTCCCATTACAAAGAGAATCAAGCCGCTGATATCGGATCGCGCGCCAAGGTCGAGGGCTAGCCACACGAATGCAAAGCGTTGTGTGCTTTGGACAAGCACGAAAAGAAAGCTGTTGGTCCACACCAATCGAAAGGCTGGTATCGCCATCAGTTCTCGTGGTCGAATTCCAGTCGGAGCAGTCATCTCCTTATGTTCTCACGCCATCCGCGCATGCGGAGAGTTAGATGCATTGATACAACGCCTCAATCAGAGCACGATTACGTGGATTCTGCCACCGTGGGCCCATTTGATTCATGACGTATCCAAAACCAACGCCAGCTGTGGGGTCGGAAAATCCCACGGAACCTCCAGCGCCGTAATGTCCGAAAGCCTGCTCATTTGGTCCGAAGCCACGTTCTGGAATGGGGATTTGAAAGCCGTGAGCAAAGCGCGACTCACGTTGCAACACGAGGTCTTGACCCAGGGAAACTTCAGAGACTGCCTCGCTCAATGTGTTGCGCGATATCAACACATTGTGTTGATGTGAAAATGTTGCTGCAAGATCCGTATAGACAGCGCACACGCCACGACCACTTGCATGCATGTTTGTACTGGGTATTTCGGCTTGGCGCCATTCTGATGTATTGACGGTGCCCGATCCACTCATGCCAGGTGGGTTGTAGTACGTGTTGTACTGCAGCAACTGTTCGTGCGTGAACGCAGACGTATCAGCTGGTTCTGCTGGCGGATACGGCCAATCAAATTCAGCGATTCGATGATGATTGCTCGGTGGAACATTGAGGAAAATATCCGCTTCAAGCGGCTGCGATACGCGTTCACGTAGAAGTTGACCAACTGTCTTTCCTGTGACTCTTCGAAGCAATTCCCCAACAAGGAATCCAAAAGTATTGACGTGATAGCCATGCCGGTCATCAAGTTCCCACCACGGTTCCTCTGCCGCGAGGGCAGTTGTCATGAGGTGCCAGTCATACATCGACGTGGGCGAAAGTGTGTGTCGAATTGCAGGAAGACCTGCCTTATGGCCCAAGACATCTCGGACTCGTAACTGCTCTTTGCCGTGACAGCCGAATTCGGGCCAGATATCTGTCACCAATTGGTCGTACCGAAGTTCTCCACGGTCAACGCATTGAGCCGCCAAGAGCGCAGTGATGCCCTTACCTACAGAGAACACATTGACTAATTGGTCTGGTTGCCATGGTCGCTGTTTTGCTATGTCGCTGTACCCGCCCCATAGATCAACAACATTTCTGCCTTTCACAGTGATACAGACTGATGCGCCAATTTCATTATGGAGCACAAAGTTTTCAATGAAAGCCTCACGGACGGCAACAAAGTTGTCGTCACATGTTCCGAAGATTGGCGTGCTGATGGTCAGAGTGCTGACTTCTCCAAGATGTGAATGCCACATGCCGAGCCAAGACCGATGACATGAGCAAGACCGACTTTGGCTCCCTCAATTTGGCGGGGTCCTGCTTCGCCCCGCAAGTGATGACACACTTCCCAGATGTTTGCAATTCCGGTGGCTGCAATGGGGTGACCCTTGGACTCGAGACCACCAGACACATTGACTGGCGTGCTCCCGTCTCGCCATGTTGCGCCAGAGTTAAAGAAATCGACAGCACCGCCTTCCTCACACAACATCAAGTTGTCGTAGTGGACCAACTCAGCTGTTGCGAAGCAATCGTGCAATTCAACAAGATTCAAATCTTGTGGAGAAACACCAGCTTGCTCGTACGCCTGCTTCGCAGCGAGACGAGTGAGAGTGTTGACGTCTGGCAAGACTTGGCACGCCTCTTGGTATGGATCGCTTGTGAGAACAGATGCTGATACTTTGACTGCACGGCGCTGTTGTTCAAGCGACATGGTCTTCAGTTTTGAACCGCTAACAACAATTGCAGCGGCTGCACCATCGCAGTTGGCGGAACACATTGAACGTGTGTTGGGATACGCAATCATGACGTCGTTCATGATCTCTTCAAGAGTCATCTTCTTTTGATACGCGGCCAATGGATTCAAGGTGGAGTGGGCGTGGTTCTTCTCTGCAATCTTGGCAAAGACTTCAAACGTTGCATCTCCGTACTTGTGGCCGTATTCCATGCCAACTTGGGCGAAGGTTCCTGGCATGTTTGCTGTGCCAATAAAGCCATCCACGTTCTGCACGGCACCGTATCGGCCACTGGGCTTCCATTCTTTTCCACTGCCGTTACCGCTGTCTCGTGCGCCAAGAAGTCCGACTCCTGCAAGTTTTTCAACTCCCACTGCGAGACCCATGTCGCATTCGCCAGCCTTAATGGCCATGATTGCGGTTCGAAGGGCTGTTGCGCCTGTAGCGCATGCATTCGAGACGTTGTAGACGGGGATACCTGTTTGTCCTACTTGCTTTTGGATCATCTGTCCGATGGATCCCTGACCCATCAGGCAGCCAGCTGCCATGATGCCCATGTCTCGCATGGTTACTCCACCGTCTGCCAATGCAGCCATCACGGCGTCTGCGGCTAAGTCAACTGTGTCGCGGTCCGGATACTTTCCGAACTTTGTCATATTGATTCCGAGGATGTAGATGTCTTCTGTTGCCATGTTGCTGTCCTATCTCTGTTCGTTCTCGTTGTTATGCGATTGGTTCAAATCCGAATGCGATTGCTTCGACACCGTGGTCGTCGTCACCAAGTGAGTATGTGGCAAGGCGAACCTTCATGCCCAACGTCACCTTTTCTGGGGTGGGATCGACGTTGATGACATTGGCGCGCACACTGGTTCCGCCACAGTTGACAATTCCAGCCACGAATGGAACTGGTACTCCCGGAGAAGCAAAGGTCACGATGGTGAAAGAGCGCAATTCGCCTTCGGTGGGGATGTCTGTTTTGGTGAATGATGTTCCAAAGCAGGATGCGCATGCATTTCGTCGGTCGAAAAAACGTGCTCCGCACGACGTGCACTCGTGCGCAACAAGATGTGGAGTTGGGGACAGTTCCAGATAGTCAACGATGGGAACTTGGGTCTTGGTCATGGCCTCTCCTTGCCGAATTTCTCCTACCTTATGCGGTTTTTGGTCGCTGGAATGTAAGCGGAGTCCACACAGAGTTGCTGTGTCGGCTATGAATAATGCATGGCAACGACATGGCGAAACTGGGCTGGGAACCAAAAGGCCAAGCCGAGTCAATTTTTGAGACCACGAGATGAGAACGAAGTCATCAATGCGGTGCAGACCGCGTGCGACAGGGGGTCTCGCGTGAAAGTGGTGGGGTCTGGCCATAGTTTCACGGCAGCAGCTGTCAGCGATGGGGTCATGATGGACATCGCAGCGTTATCGGGAATCCGCAGCATCAATCGGGCTGACATGACTGTCACCGTGGGTGCAGGAACAAGTTTGTCAACGTTGAACCAGTTGCTCGCCAGTGAGGGGTTAGCCCTGCCCAATTTGGGCGATATCGCCTATCAGACGGTGGCCGGAGCAATCTCCACGTCAACGCACGGTACGGGTGCACGTTTACCCGGACTTGCTGCCCAAGTGGTGGGCATACGTTTAGTGGACGGTGGTGGTGGGGTAGTGAACACCGATCATGAAGCAGACCCCGAACTTCTTCAGAAGATTCGCGTATCAGTCGGTTCGGTTGGTGTGCTTACGGAAGTCACCATGAAAGTTGTGGATGCCTTTCGTCTGCGCGCTGTGGAACAGCCAATGCGGCTTAACGATGTTTTAGACAACATTGATGATCTACGCGAGTCGAATGATCACTTTGAATTCTTTTGGATTCCACATACGAAGTGGGCCCTCACCAAGCGGAATAACCGAACCGATGATCTCTTGGCTCCATTGCCAAGAGTTAAGGGGTGGATCGAGAAGACTTTTATGGAAAATTATGCGTTTGGTGCCGTGTGTCATGTGGGTCGTCTGCGTCCATCGTTGATTCCACGTCTTGCTACGGCGTTGCCCTCGTCCGGTTCGCGAACATATGTTGATCACAGCTTCAAGATTTTCGCAAGCCCACGACTTGTTCGCTTCTACGAAATGGAATATTCAATTCCCAGAGACGCCCTACCTCAAGCGATGCGTGAAGTTCAGTCAATGGTCGACCGCAAGGGTTACTTGTTGAATTTTCCCGTTGAAGTGCGATTCACGGCGTCAGATGATGTGCCACTATCAACCTCATATGGGCGCGATAGTGCCTACATTGCGGTTCATGTCTTTAAAGGAATGGAGTATGAACCGTATTTTCGAGACGTTGAAAACATCATGCGCCAGTATGAAGGCAGACCTCACTGGGGAAAGATCCACTTTCAACAAGCCGACAATTTGTCACGCGTCTATCCGCGCTTTGAAGACTTCTTGCTCGCACGAGATCAACTGGACCCGCATCGCGTATTCGAAAACGAGTACAGCCGACGTGTTTTTGGATAGCCGTTAGAGACAGATGTCTTGTGGCCGCACGGGGCAACGCATGATGTCCTTGCCCACCGCATTCCTGATGGCCGCAACAATTGCAGGAGTGACCGAAATACACGGTGGTTCTCCGACTCCCTTGGCCCCAAGCGGTGCTTGAGGGTCTGGTTCCTCAACAAGGCGGGCAACAACATCAGGTGCATCGAGTGCCGTCGGCAGCAGATAGTCAGTGAAACTCGGATTTCGCACCCGTCCTTGGTCAACAATGATTTCTTCCATCACTGCGAGACCCAAGCCTTGAGCAATGCCGCCTTCTATCTGCCCCAAGACTGACAGGGGATTAAGTGCACGACCAACATCTTGCGTCGTCGCGATCTGGACAACTTTTACAAGACCCAACTCTGGGTCCACATCGACCACCGCACGGTGCGCAACAAATGCAAATGCAACATGGCAATTGCCTTGTCCATTTTCATCCAATTCTTCCGTAGTGCGGTGATGGTGCTCAAACTCTTCCGAAATAGTGAGACCCTGAGTCTCATCGAAGACGGAGACGCGCAAGGTTCCGATGGTGTCGACAATGTCAGTGTCGTCAATCGCCAGACGAATGGGGTCTACACCGTATTTGTTTCCCACAATCTCAAAGAGGCGTTCGCGAACCAAGCGACATGCACCATCAACGGCGCCACCACTCATCCATGTCTGACGTGAAGCTGATGTCGAACCTGCTGATCCGATATTGGTGTCGATGGTGTCGCAATCCACATCGTCAACACCCAACACCGAACGTGCAATCTGTGGTGCCAGTGTGACGAATCCTTGTCCCACTTCACTAGTGGCAAATTTCAGGGTGACATGCCCATCTTTCAGAGTGCAGCGAGCTGTGGAGTAATCATCAAAGCCTTCGCTATACATGATGTTTTTGATGCTCACGCCCCACCCGATACCTCGTTTCACATGGTGACGCTCAGACGTAATTCCTGATCCCCCAGGAAGTTCTAAAGCGTCGGGATGGATGTCCATGTCAGGAGGGAGCGGTATATCGGCTGTCTCACGAATAAGACGTTCAACAGGTGCCACGCTTTCCACAACTTGACCTGTAATCAACGTGTCGCCAGTTTTCATGGCATTGATGAGTCGAATCTGTACAGGATCAAGTCCTGCTGCGCGAGCCAATTTGTCCATTTGACCTTCGTGTGCAAAGCATGCCTGAACAACACCAAATCCACGCATAGCGCCACATGGGGGATTGTTGGTACGCACCGCATAGCCGTCAACAATCGCATTAGGACATACGTATGGCCCTTGAGTGTGGGTGACGCCATTGATGAGTACTGCTGCGGAAGTCGAAGCGTACGCACCGCCATCAAACACGAAGCGAGCTTCAATCTTGATGATCTTTCCGTTGGCATCTGCATGATGTCGCATCCACACTTTGGCGGGATGGCGATGAACATGGCCGAAGAAGCTTTCTTCTCTCCCGTATTGCATTTTGACGGGCCGTCCCGTTCGTAGAGCAAGAAGTGCAGTGTGTACTTGCAGGCTGATGTCCTCGCGAGCACCGAAAGCACCACCCACTCCGCCGAGAACGAGACGAATCTTCTCGGCAGGAAGATTCAAGCATGCCGCCATTTGTTTCTGGTCTTCATGCAGCCATTGCGTTGCTACATGCACCTCCACTCCGGCACCATCGTGGTCAGGTACTCCCAATGCTGATTCAGTACCAAGGAACGCTTGGTCTTGCATTCCGATGTCGTAGAGACCTTCAACAACAATGGGGCCAGTGGCGTCGGGGTTACCGTGAACAATTCGTTGATGTCGGATGAGGTTGCCATCTGGGTGAATTGGGGGAATGACACCGGAAATGGCTTCTTCGGGATCGGCCAAAACCGGCAAGAGTTCCCATTCAATTCGGATTGCTGCTAGAGCGCGTCGACATGTCTCAGGATGATCGGCTGCAACAACAGCAATAGGTTCACCCATGTAGCGCACCACATCACGGGCAAACACTGGCTGGTCTTGACTGATGAGTCCATACGTCGGTTCGCCGGGAACATCTTCAGCCGTCAAAATTGTTTCAACACCAGCGACCTTCCACGCTTCGCTGAAGTCAATGGACACTATTCGAGCATGCGCATGCGGGGAACGAAGTGTGGCTCCCCACAACATATTCTCGGCATGAAGATCGGAAGTGAAAGCAAAATCTCCCCGAACCTTTGCGGCGCCGTCTGGACGAAGTGCGCTGCGACCGAGGACATCGCGTCGAGTGGCTACGAGATTCATTCTGCAAGTCCGTTTCTCTGAGCGATGACCGCATCGACTGCTGCAAAAATGCGTCCATACCCGGTACACCGACAAATGTTTCCGGAGAGAGCTTCCTTAATTTCCAATTCCGTAGGTGCTGAATTGTTGTCCAATAGATGGTGAACTGCCATGACGAGACCCGGGGTACAGAATCCACATTGAACGGCGCCTTCTGTAATAAAGGCTTCTTGCACGTCTGTTAGCGAACCATCGTCGTTGAGGCCCTCCACTGTTGCGATTTCGCAGTCTGTGACGGTGGCTGCCATGACGAGGCAGCTGCACACTGAATCACCGTTGATGAAAACGGTGCAACTTCCACATTCGCCCTGTTCGCATGCGCCCTTGGCGCCAGGCAATCCAAGTCGTTCGCGCAGCACGTACAAAAGGCTCTCGCCAATCCATGCATCCGACACCTCGTGTGTGGTGCCGTTCACCGTCAAGGAGTACATTTCTGGACTACTCATTGTGGAGCTCCTCTGCGTGAGAGTCGTTGTGCCAATACTCCGACAGCGTGTCGGCGATAACTGGCTGTGGAACGATGATCATCGATAGGCCGTGATTCGGCAGACACCAAACGACCCAATTCTTGTGCGTCATTCTCGCTGAGGTAACCAGAACTGTTCACCACCGAGTTCGCGAATGCTTCTGCCTGAGGGCATCGAAGCACTGTGGGCCCAACACTTCCGAGTGCGAGTCGCACTGAACCATCTTGAAACGCGTAACAGGCTGACGCAACAGAAATAACCATTGCATTTCGGACTCCGACCTTTGCATAGCCTTGCCGGCCCCGTTGAATCGGAATAGTGACTCCGGTAATCAATTCATCTGACAGTTTGCAGTTCCTCTTCGGGCCAATCATGAATTCCGAAATGGGCACTTGGCGTTCACTGGTGGCACTCACGAGATGAACCAATGCGTCCAAAGCGGCCAACACAGGTAATGAATCGCCGGCGGGGGAGCACGTACCTAGGTTTCCCCCGATACTCCCTGCTGCACGGATTTGTGGTGATCCAACGGTTCGGGCGGCCTCACTAAGTGCAGGAACCATCTCGCGGAGGGGACCGTGTTCCATCGTCTTATAGGGAACCCCGGCTCCAATAAACACCTCACTGTTGGATTCATTAACACTCCAGGCAAACAACTCTGAGATGTTTCGCAGAGCCATCACCGTGTTGGGTTTGCGATGATTGAAATTGACTTCAACCATGACGTCAGTGCCTCCGCCGACAATTGTGATGTCAGAACCTTGCTGGAGCATTGTGACTGCTTCGTCGATGGTTCGTGGCAATAGAACTGTCATTGTTTACAGCCTCCTATGCAGTTGTTCTGCGGCCTCGCGTGCCTTTGCACGTATTTCTGCCATGTCACACGTGGTGAGTTCGCCATTTTTGACAACGGTTTGCCCGTTCATGACCACGGTGTGTGCACGAATACCCGGAGTAAACGCCACATGCCACGGACTGCTGACATGTGGGTATGTCCACGTGACTTCATCGTCCAGCACCTCGGGGAAGAATTGAGATCCATTCTCCAGCCACGACCATGCCGTTTCAGGGGATGCCGTGATGTCGGCCTCGCGATGTCGCACATAGGCCAATCGAAATTCTTCCAGCATGTCGGCTCCAATGCCGTCGGTTCCCAGAATGACAGTGTTCTTGCGTGTTGCAGGGAAGGCATAACCGACGGAATTGTTCATGTTTGAACGCGGATTGTGAGCAAGATATCCCCTGAGTGGAGTGCGGAGATGAACTCCGTGAACAAGAAGCCAATCATCATTGGCCAACGTCTCTAATCGACGACCCGCATCTGCATCATCTGGACCTTCTGCAACATGGATATGCACACCGGTGTTGTGTCGTTGCGCAAGTTCAGCTGCAGCATGAAGAGTTTCATCAGAGCATGTGAAAGATGCGTGAACCCCTACCATTCCGCGACCGCCAGATGAAAGGAATTCATCGTTTTCTCGAAGTCCTCGTCGAGCAGCATCGGTCATTTGTGACGACGGCGAGACTGCGGAGTAACACTGTCCATCTTTCCAGCGGTCGGTAACGCCGTAACTTAGATTGTGCCTAATGCCCACCATGTGGCACGCATCGGCAATTGTGCGCAACGAACCTTCGATGGCGTTGGGGCTCTCGTGATGATCAATGATTGCAGTGGTGCCATTCAGCAGAGCTTCTGCTGCCCCTAGCGCGGCCGACCAGTAAATCATGTTGAGATCAAGAGCCGCATCGAGGCGCCACCACACATTTTCAAGTACGCCGATGAAGTTGTGCGGAGTGGTTGGTGGGGCTGGCATTCCGCGCGCAAGCGATGAGTACAGATGATGATGCCCACACACCAAGCCGTGCGTGCGAAAAGATGACTCAGTCAATGACAACTCCGCGCTGTTCGGTGATTCGTCCGTACACCTCGGGTCGGCGGTACGTGTCAAAGTTGAACAAGGTTTGCGTGTACTTCTTGCACCAATCAAGATCGCACCGCGCAAAGATAAGTTCGTCGTCTGTGGTCAGAGTTTGGGCCACTATCTGTCCAGATGGAGCCACAATCATGCTCTGGCCGAGCGAATCAACACCTTCTTCAACACCTGCTTTTGCAACGCCCACTACCCATGTTCCGTTCTGATAGGCACCTGATTGCATGACGAGAGCATTATGGAATCCCTGCAAAATGTCTTGGCTGGGATCCGGAACATAATGAATGGGAGTGTTGTAGCCACAGAAGATCATCTCGACGCCTTGTAGTCCCATGACGCGATACGACTCTGGCCACCGTCGGTCGTTACAGATCATCATCCCAATTCGCCCACCGAAGGCGGGCCAAACACCAAAACCTTCCATTGATGGCTCGAAGTAGTAGCGCTCTGCGTGCTGAAAAGGGCGATCTGGTTCGAATTGTGCGTGACCAGGTATGTGAACTTTGCGGTATTTCGCAACTGTATGACCACCCTTGTCGACCAAAATTTGCGTGTTGAAGCGATGACCGTCTTCGGTGATTTCCGCATATCCCAGACAAAAGCCGATCCCTAACTTTTTTGCCTCGTCGAACAATGGTTGAGTATCTGCATTCGGCATGGATGTCTCGTACCAATGATTGGCCTCTGAAATGTCGTTGACATACCAACGGGGGAAAAAAGTTGTAAGGGCAAGTTCTGGAAAGACAACGACATCACAATTTGACTCTTTCGCTTGGCGCAATAAACCAATCAAACGTGCCACGACGCTGGCGCGAGTGTGATCTTTCTGGATTGGTCCAAGTTGGGCTGCACCCACTGTGACAATACGACTCATTGTGTTCCTCCCGAATTGGCCATCTGCAACATGCATTGCAAGAGAAGTTGTGCACCTGCAGCTAGGTCTTCGTCACTTGTGAATTCGGCTGGATTGTGGCTGATGCCCTTGACGCTTGGCACAAAGATCATCGCTGTTGGGCATACGCGAGCAAGCATTTGTGCGTCGTGTCCGGCTCCGCTGGGCATTCTCATGACGGAGAGGCCGTTGTTGTGGGCGAGAGTCTCAACGAGATTGATGAGTTCCTCATTGAAATCGACGGGTTCAAAACGCGCCAGAACTCGTGATGAGATGGTGACGCCTTCATCAGCTGCCAGAGTAAGTAGAAAGTCGCGAAGCTCACTTTCTGCTTGTTGTAGCACCAGCTCATCGGTATTTCGAATATCGACTGTGAGTACCGCTGTTGCGGGGACAACGTTGATGAGATTGGGATGTAGATCAATCTTGCCCACGGTGCACACTTGATGACCACCAAATTTGGTTGACAATTCGCGTAAGAACACAGCTATTCGTGCTGCAACATACGCCGGATCGTGTCGTAGCGACATTGGCGTGGTGCCCGCGTGGTTCGATTGGCCAGTGACGGTGATTTCTTGCCAGCTAATGCCTTGTACCCCGGTCACAGCACCGATGGTGGTTCCACGTTGTTCCAGCACTGGACCTTGCTCGATATGAAGTTCAATAAATGAGTGGGGGGTAATACCCGGGCATGGAGCGGATCCTGCGTAACCGATTCTCTCTAACTCATCTCCATACCGCTTGCCGTCAATACTGATGGTGTCAAGGGCGGTCTCCAAGCTCATGTCGCCGACATACACCAATGACCCAAACATGTCTGGCGCGAATCGAGCACCCTCTTCGTTGGAGAAGAAAGCAACAGCGAGAGGTCGATGGGGAATGATCTTGTGTTCCTGACACGTTTGAATCACCTCGAGACCAGCCAATACTCCGAGGTTCCCGTCGTACTTACCGCCAGTACGAACAGTGTCGATGTGCGAACCCGTCATGACCGGTGCTCCAGAACCAACGTTCCACACTCCGACAACGTTTCCCACCCGATCGATTGTGATATCCAAACCAAGTTCACGCATCCACTCGACCACGAGGTCGCGGCCGATTTTGTCTTCGTCGGTCAAGGCCAATCGAGCACAGCCACCACCGTCAATTTCGCCAATTTGAGCCAGGGTGAGCAGTCGTTGTTTGAGTCGCGGATAGTCCACGCTGAGGGCAGTGGGCAGACCATTTGGAGACATAATGAAAGTGTACGAAATGTAAAAGCCAAACCGTTGATATATCTCGCCTAGCGAGGCATAAGCCATCTGTGACCCACCGCTTGACCCTAGGGTGAAGACAGGAGTACGACATGAATCGCGACCTTTTACAACAACGTTTAGCCACAGAATTAGACCTCTTCGATAGACGCCACCCACAATCGCAGATGCGATCGACGGAAGCGCATGACTCCCTGATCTCTGGGGTACCCATGCCGTGGATGGCCCGATGGCCAGGCAGATTCCCCGTGTTTTTCGCATCGGCACATGGGGCGACATTCATCGACGTTGATGGAAATGAATATGTTGATTTTTGCCTAGGGGATACGGGCGCAATGACAGGACATTCTTTGCCTGCCGTTGCTGATGCGCTGTTTACCCAAGCGTCTCGCGGTATCACCACCATGTTGCCCAATGACGATTCCATCTGGGTGTCCAACGAACTATCTCGCCGATTCGGTCTTCCCAAATGGCAGTTTGCAATGACTGCAACAGATGCAAATCGATTTGTCTTACGTTTCTCCCGATTTCTCACGCAACGACCCAAGATTGCGGTCATGGATTGGTGCTACCACGGCACGGTTGACGAAACTCTGGCGGTTCTCGATGACCACGGCAATGTCATTCCGCGGCCAGGTGCCATGGGTCCGGCATTTCATCCACGTGACACCACGGTTGTTGTTCCGTTCAATGATGCAGACGCCCTTGAACGCGTGCTGAGTCGTGGAGATGTTGCATGCCTGTTGATGGAGCCAGCACTCACAAATATCGGCATCGTTCTGCCGGAACCGGGTTACTTGGATGCAGTGCGCGAGATCACGCGTCGTCATGGAGTGTTCTTGATTATCGATGAGACCCACACAATTTGTGCTGGTCCAGGGGGGTGCACGCAAGCATGGAATCTTGATCCCGACATCTTCGTGATTGGGAAACCAATCGCAGGGGGGATGCCTGCGGCGGTGTATGGATTCTCTGCTGAATTGGCTGAACGACTAGAGCGATCGCTGTCAATTGATGATGTGGATGTCTCTGGAGTGGGAGGAACCCTCACTGGTAATGCCTTGGCGTTGGCTGCAATTCGAGCAACGTTGTCCACCACTTTGCAACAGAGCGACTTTAACAAGATGATTCCCTTAGCTTCCGAATGGACACGCGGTGTGCGTGATGCATATCAACGAGTGGGTTTCAATTGGCATGTGCAGCAGTTGGGGTGTCGGGCCGAATATTGGTTTTGTCCACCACCAAAAAACGGACGTGAAGCTGCCTTATCCATTGATCATGAACTCGATGCCTACTTGCACCTCTTCTGTTTGAATCGCGGAATTCTTATGACGCCATTTCACAACATGGCACTGATGTCTCCGCTCCACACAATTGACCACGTCAATCAACACACCGCGGTGTTCAATGATGCTGTCGACTCCTTGGTCTCTTAACAGTGGAAACATTCGACATCATTTGGATTGTGGCTGTTGTGGCTGTGTCGTCGCTCGCACAATCACTTGCTGGTTTCGGGTTTGGCTTATTGGCCGTGCCAATGATGACACTTGTTGTTGTTCCTCATGACTCCGTTGTTGTCGCAACACTTATAGGCACTGTTTCCACCACAGTTCAGGCGGTCATAGATCGGCGGTTGAGCGATTCGCATCAAGCGCGCACGTTGGCGCTTGCAGCATATGCGGGCATGCCCTTCGGCCTGCTTGTTTTCACAGTGGTGTCTGAAGGCGTCATGAGAATTGTGTTGGGAGTGGTCGTGTTAGTTGCCACGGTGGTCTTGGCTCGTGGATTTGTCCTTCACAAGAAGTCTCGTGTGTTGGCTGTGATTATGGGTTGGCTAAGCGGTGTGTTGTCTACTTCCACATCAACTAATGGCCCACCTCTGGTGTTCTACTTGCAGGCCCAGGGGTTAGATGCGGCAACATTTCGAGCAACCATTAATCGTGTTTTCGCATACTCAAACGTCGGAGCAATAGCATTCTTTGCGGCCTCGGGTCATCTCTCATTAGATGGATTAGTTGCCGCAGTCATTTCATTGCCAGCACTCTTTCTTTCTCTGCGCATCGGATACGCGTTGAGGCCCCACATTCGCGCCGATGTGTTTCGAGTGCTCGTTCTTGTTCTTTTGGCGCTATCGGGCGTCAGTGTTATTTCTTCGGCATTTCTTTAGTCATGCCCAAACATGGTCATCCATGCATCTTTGGTCTTGGGCTTAAACACGTAGTTGAACTGCTTAACGTCGCTAAGTCGCGCAGCTGGTGGCTCCGAGTAGCGATGTCCAGGTAGCACAACTGTCTCGTCAGGTAATTGAGCCAATCTCGCGAGACTGTTGTACATGTCCTCGGGGTTTGACCCAGGCAAGTCGGTGCGTCCGCACCCATCGAGAAAGAGTGTGTCGCCAGATACAAGGCACCCATTCACATAGAAACATTGACTGCCGGGGGTGTGACCTGGTGTATGAATCAGTGTGATTGCCATGTCGCCAACCATCACAACATCTCCTGAACTATGAGACACGATGTGCGAATCATCGATGCCAGTTGTTTTCTTGACCCAAGGAACCTCGTGTTCATTCAAGTGGAGTGGAACATTGCACCGCTCAAAAAGTGCGGCAACTCCTTCGATGTTGTATCCCATCATCGAACCGCCGACGTGGTCAGCGTGATAGTGGCTTCCTAGGACACCCACAACTTTCATGCCATCTGCCTCGGCGATGTCAATGAGTGCATTGACCGAATAGGCAGGGTCGACCACCACGCACTCACCTGAATCCCGGTCGCCCACGAGATAGGCAAAATTGACCATCTGTCGGGCCATCATGTCGTCAGTGGCAAAATCTTGCCCACTGAGCAACTGGCGAAGATAAAAACGATGGCTGGCTTCTACTGTCACAGTAGGCAGAATAGAGCAATGTCCGATGCGCAACGCCTTCAAGCCGGTGACAGGGTATTGGTTGGTCGATCCCTTATCGAGGTCAGTTCTGATTTCGCCGACCAGCTCGAACCAGGAGATGCGGTTCTTGGCATTGCACAGACGGGGCAATTACGTCGAATTCCCCTAAAGACTGAGAAGATTGTTTCCCGTGCGGTGTCAGAAGCATCAGCTGCGTTTCGGGAACTGGCGAACATCCCCCAATCTCAAGTCACTGATTTTTACGTCGCTGCTGCTCGACTGTTCGACGATGACGATGTGTTCGCATCAATCGCCACTGTGAATGCTGTTGATGTTGCTTCGGCCCGTGAGCGCGGTCGCTCCACCACGCGACTTGTTCTGTCCGACAAGATGCGAGGTGACATGGTGTCGGCCTTTCACATGTGGGCCACTTTCACAACAGATGAAGAAACACCACTTCTGACTGTTGAGCATGATGGCTGGTCGGTATCGGAGTACAGAGCGCCACTTGGTGTAGTTGGTTTTGTTTTTGAAGGACGGCCAAACGTTTTTGCCGATGCAACTGGAGTACTGAGGGGTGGCAACACAGTTGTTTTTCGTATTGGGCGAGACGCGCTAGGAACAGCTCGAGCCATTATGAAACACGTCATTCAGCCCGCATTGAAATTGGCGGGGCTTCCTGAGGGTTCGGTGACTTTGATTGATTCTGAGGAGCACGCAGCAGGCTGGTCGCTTTTTTCTAACCCATCACTCGCTTTGGCTGTGGCACGTGGTTCGGGTGAGGCTGTGGCGGAATTGGGATCGATTGCCCAGCAATCGGGAATTCCTGTGAGTCTTCATGGGACAGGGGGAGCGTGGCTCATCGTTGGTGAAGATCACGATGCTCAACGGCTATACGACTTTGTCCAATATTCACTCGACCGAAAGGTATGCAACACCATGAATGTGGTGTGCTGCCTGCGTTCACAAGCTCATAGCGTTGTTCCTCAGGTTTTTTCAGCTGCTGAGGCTGCTGCACAAAAGCGAAACACACATCCGCGAGTGCATGCCGTGGGTGGAGCCGAACGTTTTCTTCCGCAGAACGAGATTCAGGTTGCCCGTGCAGATGGAATGCACACAGAAACGCAAGTCACTATCTCACAGGTAGAGCACTTGTCTCACGAGTTTGAATGGGAGGAGAATCCTGAATTCTTTGTGGTCCTCGTGGAAAGCATTGACGAGGCAATACATCTGTTCAATCTCTACAGTCCACAGTTTGTCGTCTCTGTTTGTAGCGAGAATGCGGCCGAAAAGGATCGCGTCTGGATTGCATGTAACGCACCATTTGTTGGAGACGGCTTCACACGCTGGGTCGATGGGCAATTCGCACTTCTCCGACCAGAGCTAGGGTTGAGTAATTGGCAAACAGGTCGCCTTTTTGCGCGCAGCGGAATTTTGTCCGGCGATTCGGTGTATTCAGTTCGATTAAGGGCTAGTCAAATCGATTCACATTTGCATCGTTAACTCAACGCGGGAAGTTCGATGTTGTCAATAAGGCGAACGTTGTCGTACCACGCCGCAATACAGATTGCTGCTCCGTCTCGGGTATCACCAACAGAACACAGAGTCTGCGTGTCTACCACCTCTACGTACTCGGGTCGACACAACTGTGATTGCTGAAGACGCGACTGAATGCCGTGACTCAGATACTGAGCATCATGATTCCCTCGTGAGTGTTCGTCTAACGCCCAACGCAGTGACGTAAAAATAATGGGTGCGTCCTTGCGAGCGACTTCGCTGAGCCTCACGTTCCGGCTTGATAGCGCAAGTCCGTCGACTTCTCGAACGGTATCCACTCCTACAATCTCAACTGGGAAGTCGAGGTCGTTCACCATTTGTCTGATGACTGCTAACTGTTGATAATCCTTCTTTCCGAAATACGCACGACTCGGAAGAACAGCATTGAACAGTTTGGTGACAACAGTTGTCACTCCACGAAAATGGCCCGGACGCATGATGCCTTCCATGGGTTCGGCGGCTGTCCCTGGCTCTACTACAACACTTGAACCTTCTGGGTACATCACATCTACAGAGGGGAGATACACACATGACACTCCCATCTCTTTGGCGAGAGCCAGATCTTGATCATCGGTTCGTGGATACAAGCGAAAATCATCTGCATTGTTGAATTGCGTCGGATTCACAAACACTGACAGCACGGAGACATCATCGCGATCTAGCGACTCATCAAGGAGGCGTGCGTGACCGTTGTGAAGTGCGCCCATAGTCGGCACAAAACCAATTGAATTGCCCGTCCCGATTACCTCTTTAGACCACTGCTGCATTTCGCCAGGAGTGCGAAGAACTTCCATGTCAGTCGAAACTGTGTTCGTCGTCTGGCCACGCGCCCGTGTTGACCTCGTGAACGTATTGCCGTACCGCATCAACGGCTGTTGTGCGCATTTGTGCATAAGCGCGAGCAAATGAAAATGTTCGCGCAGAAAGCCCTAGAAGATCGTGCATCACAAGAACTTGGCCAGAACAATGAACTCCCGCTCCGATACCGATGGTTGGGCACGAGACTTTCTCTGTGATTTCTTTCGCCAATGTCTGTGGAACACCTTCTATGACGAGAGCGCTTGCGCCTGATGCGTCGACTGCATGTGCATCTTCGAGCAGTCGTTCTTTTGTGCCCGCTGAGTCGCCAGATGAACGCCCTTGAATCTTGTTTCCGCCCATGCGGTGATAGCTCTGTGGGGTGAGCCCAATGTGGCCCATCACCGGAATATCAGCGTGCGCAAGCGCAGCAATACGGTCCGCAACATGTACACCGCCTTCTAGTTTCACAATCTCGGCGCCAGCCTTGATGAGGCGTATCGCACTTCGAACAGCATCTTCTGTACTGGCCTGATAAGAACCAAATGGCAAGTCACCAACAATGAGTGCGCGGGGCTTTACCGCAGCCACCATCTGTACGTGGTACTCCATGTGCTCGAGGGAAACTCCCAAGGTTGTTTTGTTGCCTTGCATTACTGTGCCAACTGAATCACCCACCAGAATCATGTCGACTCCGGCTTCATCAACAATGGACGCAAAAGTTGCGTCATATGCGGTGACCATTGACATCGGGATTTTGTTGCGATGCCGCTCGGCCAACATAGGGACGGTGAATTTGGGTGGGCGTGAATTCGGGGTCATAGGGGGATACTCCGCCCCTCAGGCTATGCCCAATTTTTATGCTCCCCATCCGAACATGGATGACTTACGAGGGTCGAAGAACTCGAATTCTTGCCTCAGGGTCAGACACGAGGTCAACTGTGGAGTCAATGACCAAGGTGTCTCGGCGAGCCAAGTCGTACTGTGACCAGCTGGGATGGCCGTGCACGGCGAAGTGCACTATCTCGTCGGCAAACCTACGCGCGATCGCTTCGCGTTCGGTACCTGTGCCTGTGAACATGTCGCCACCTGGCGCATGAAGATTGTCGAAAGCAAATGGGATATCCAAAGCATGGCAGCAGCCGAGGATTCCCCCGAATGCTGGAGTCTCCCATGTGAACCAATACATCCACGTGGGGGCACTGTTTGTTATTCGTGCATCAACGAGGTCCCACGCGCGAAATCGAAAAGCGAAATCGGTATGAACTGCTGACATTAAGAAATGAGGGGATTCTCCCGGTCGCAAGTCTTCGTATGTTTGCCGAGCATCAGTTGCACAAGATGGAAACATTCGTTCTACAAATTCTTGCCAATCATCAACAGTTCGTGTGTTCGCTTGAGGATCAAATGCGGCCCATAACTTGTTCTCGTCTTTGTTGGTGCCGATAACAAACGGAATGTTGTTGGTAGCCGCCTTCTGCAGCAGAGGTGCGTGAATAAATTCATCATCGGCAGTTGGAGCAAACCAATCAAAGTTCTGTGACGGTAGAGCTAAGACTTCGCTTTGAACCTGCAATAGTTGCTCAACGGTTTTCGTCTGAATGTCGTTGGGATCTGACAGCTGTAGTCGCGTCAGAATCTCAGACTGAATTTCTTTAGATCTATCGAGAGTGCGCAGTTGTCCAATGGACGGACTCATTGACCACGCTTTGTGAAAATAGGGCTGTGCAGACGAGCATGCCATCAGTGCAACAACAGCCGAACCGCCGGCCGATTCACCGAAGATTGTGACATTGCCAGGATTGCCCCCAAATGAAGCAATATTGCGATGCGTCCACCGAAGAGCAGACACCATGTCGTGCACACCCAGATTTCTTTCACCAAAGAATCCGAAAATTCCCAATCGATAATTAATTGTCACCACGATGGCTTGTCGAGAGGCAAGCCGGCCGCCGTGGTACCACGCAAGTGATCCCGCGCCATTGGTGTATGCACCGCCATGAATCCAGAACAACACGGGAAGTTGAGAATCTGGGTGTGCGCCTGGTGGCACAAACACATTTAACTTAAAGCAATCTTCAGACATTGATGATGAATCGAGACCTAAGGTCTGTTCCAGAAATCCAGGTACTTGCCAACAAATCGGCCCGTAAATAGTGGCCTCAACTTCATCTTGTTGCTGAAAGTCAGTGGGGATCTCGCCACGACCGGCCGTGGCGTAACGCAGTCCTAAATATTCACTACTGCCGTCGCTATTTCTCACTCCATGTATGGAGGCGTTCGATAATTCAACTTTTGCGTTCACACAGTCACCGTACCGCTCAGGCAGCTGCGGATGAGTAGCGTATGAGCGTGTTTGGTCGCCTCGTAGGTCGTATCTATGTGAGGGTGACCACGTGGGCGTCGCGACACGCAGCAATAACGGGATCTACTGCGTCGGGCAAGCGGTTTGGGCACTTCGGACAAAGAAGCCTGATCATGTGGCCTCCGACCACAATCTTCAACGAGCAGTACATCTCGGTGGGGGATGACACCTTGATTGGACCAGGTGTCGCTCTGAGCGCAGGAATGGTGCCGGGCCAAGAATGCATCACCAATCCAGTTGTCTCGATAGGGAATCGGTGTCTCATCGGGAAAGGAAGTGGAATTGTTGGGCACTTCTCAATCACCATCGGGGATGACGTGTGGACAGGTCATCATGTGTACATCACGGACCAAAACCACGGGTATACCGACATCACGATTCCTATCGCGCAGCAGTCTCAGCCCGAGCGTGCTGTAATAATTGGTTCACGGTCATGGATCGGACACGGAAGTGTGATTCTTCCAGGAGTCACTATTGGAGAGCATGTCGTGATTGGGGCAAATTCGGTTGTCACCCGTGATATACCCAGTTATTCAGTAGCTGTAGGGTCACCAGCCAAGGTCATCCGCAGATATGTGGATGGAGATGGCTGGATTGACGCGGTCTAGACCGAGAGGTCCAACGGAGGCTGACACGTCTTCATGTCGTTTTCCCGAGCAAATTTCCCAATGCGTTCACTGATGGGAACACCTTCCACTTCTGTCTCAGAAAAGTATGGACGACGTTCGACTGTGCGAAGTTGTTCAATAAACGTCCGGCGATTTTCCAGGTACGTCCGGTAGTCAGCAATCCAGAGTGGAACCAAAGCTTGTCCCTTCGCATCGGAAGGCTGAATCTTTTCAATTTCGTTAATGGCTCGCTCAAGTGAGTCGGTTGCTTTTTCGACAATGTCAGCCTTCTTGCGTAGTAATTCAACACTGTCAGCCTTCATCGGTGAGAGATCCTGCAAAGCGAACCGTTCATTTTCTGCTCTTTGACAGATTTCCTCAGCCTGTTTCTTCCATGCATCATCCCCAATGCGGTTAATGCTTTCTCGCGGTGCAAACCCCAAGGCGTAGACCCACATAACGGCGATAGCAGCACACACAACGGTGAGGGTGATACGAACAACTCGATGCATGATGCGATGCTACGAGGTCTTGATTACTTCAGAGGGTCGATATGAAGCCAATAGATGGCACACTGCACAGGCGACACCAGCCAGAAACGCCCACTCGGAACCCAAAGTTGGAACATTCAATGCACGGTCTAGTGAAATACCCCCTGGACCCGTGAGAGAGATTGCAGTTGCAGCAGCGATGATTGCGGCGCAGTATTCCCAGCCTCCATTTGGCAGAAAAATAAAATAGCCGACTTTCCAATGAACAGTCGTTATTGCAACAAACATCAAAGCAACCAAGATTGCTGACGCAACACCTGTCAGAAGACCCACAGAAAAAAGCACACCAGCAGTTAGTTCACCTGTGGCAGCCAAATATGCCTGCGCATGTGGCCACTTCATTCCGATAGATCTGAACCATGAGGCCGTACCGCTAATTCCCGAAGGAGAACGCCATTTATTCCAACCATGAAGGAAAATGGACACCCCAAAGGCAATGCGCAGGATAAACAGGCCGAAATCAAGATGAGTCATTCTCACACCCTATGGCACGAAAGACATTCGTAACTCCTGACAGAATGAGAGCAATGACTTGGGTGAATCGGTTGATACGTGTCTTCGCTGCATCATCGGCCGTTCTCATGGTCGTCGCGTGTTCTTCTCAACAAGACTCTCTGTGCGAGATCGCTATTTCTGTTCCTTCATTCACCACCAGGTTCACACAGGGTCTTGACAATTTTTCAGAGGACCAATATCAACAGTTAAGACTTGAAGCACTAGATGCTTTGACGACAGTGAATCTGATTGCCGTAGGGGAGGACCCACCTGCAGATGCATCACGCCTAGCGGTCACAATCAATCGCTTTATTGCATTCATGGACGACGTTGAATGGGATGTCACTTTGGCGTTACAGAGCACTGATGCGGTCGAGGCTGCGTCCGTCTTGGGTACATCCGAAACGCTTGCTCAAGCGAATGTTGTTGACGCAGCCGTCATTGCGCAATGTGGTCTGCCGAGCACTCTTCCGCCTGTGATTTCTGCGCCTGCAACTCTGCCACCACCATCAATACCGTCACCAACGCAAACAGATCCTGATGCAACTCCACCGCAGGAAGATTCCGAAGCAACGGAAACTGGCCGTACTGTGGCAGAACTTTTTGAACTCACATTGACGGAGAGTGAATTGTTGTGTCTCGGTTCTGCCTTGGCGGAAATTACTGATGTCAGCTCCGGATCTGCGAACCTTGCTCAGTATCAAGGGCAGTTCCAACGAGCTTTCGACTCATGCAACATCAAATTTGCTGTCCCCACGAAGTAGGTCTTACAGATGGAAATTGTCATCATCCGCCATGCTCAACCAGAGTGGGTAAAGGACGGATTGAACGTCGTTAATCCGCCGCTTACTGAACTTGGCCGAGAACAATCTGACGCATTGGCCTCGTCATTGCGTGATCAACATTTTGATCACATTTACGTGTCGCCGCTGACACGCGCCGTTCAAACCGCACAACCAATTTTGGAGAAGCTTCAACGCGAACTTGTTGTTGCCGATTGGCTTGAAGAAATTAGAGACCCAATGTGGCATGGAACTCCAGAGGAGAAAGCGCAAGAAGCGTGGAAGGCCGAAAAAGCCAAAAGATCTCATGAGCGATGGTCGGGTCTTGATGGGGGTGAGAATGTCGACGCATTCGTTGCGCGAATTAACGATGGGACTTCACAGTTTCTGAGTGAGTGCGGATTGACGCGGACTGACAACACGTTGCCGGTGTGGCAACCAAATGACAAGTACGAACATGGGAAGCGCATCGCCTTGATTTGTCATGCGGGAACTGGAAGTGTTGCAATCTGCCATATGCTCGGTCTGCAACCAACTCCTTGGGAGTGGGAGAGGTTTGTTATCGGGCATGCGACTATCAACAGAGTTTCCGCACTCACACTGGGAGACGGCATCACTTTTGGTCTATCGCAGTTGTCGGGAAACGATCATTTAGCGCCTCATCTCCGTACGTATTAGTTCAACGTCGTGGCCTTCGTCTTGTTCGTTCTAAGGTTGCGTCATGTCCAATAGTCAGCACAAGCACGAATCAGGCATTAACCCAGATGCCCTCAAGATGTTTTCATTCGTTGTTTTCTCAAAATTGGAGGGCGCGGTCACGGCCGGCATGATTCATCTGGGTGATCATCTAGGCCTGTATGAAGCGATGGCTTCTCATCCGGAGGGAGATTCATCTACTTCGTTGGCACAACGCACAGGACTTCATGAGCGCTGGGTACGCGAATGGCTCCATAATCAGGTTGCTGCCCACATCGTGTCATGCCGCGACTTGGCTGCTGACACTCCCATCTTCTATCTCACACCCGAGGCAATTGCTGTATTGGCCACACCCTCGCATCCTGCGTACGGAATGGGAATGTTTCATCGGCTCCCACAAACAATGGGTGCTCTCGAGCACATGCCGGAATCCTTTCGAACGGGAATCGGTCGCGATTATGACTCGCATGGTCCTGCCGGAGCGGTGGGAATTGAACGAAGTTTTGAACCGTGGAATCAGAATTTTCTCATACCACGAGTTATTCCGGCGCTTGAGGGGATGCGTGAGCGGCTTGAACGGGGAATCCGCGTTGCGGATATTGGATGTGGTTCGGGCGGACTTGCACTGCTCCTTGGAAAGTCTTTTCCGAACTCAACGATTGTGGGTTACGACATCTCTCGCTTCGCGTTAGAGCGAGCAGAAGAGCGACTCGCTGAGGAAGGCCTCACCAACGTTTCCTTCGCTAACCCGCGCACATCTCCTATAGACGAGAAGTTCGACCTCATTTGTACGTTTGACTGCATTCATGACATGACTCGCCCAACAGAAATGATGAAAACCATCCGCCAGTCACTTCATGATGATGGAACGTGGCTACTTGTTGACATTAAGGCACATGATTCTTTGGAACTGAACGTCACCAAGAATCCGATGGCGTCACTGCTGTATGGAATCAGTGTGTTGAGCTGCATGTCATCTGCAATGTCCGAACCCGAGGCAGAAGGCCTCGGTACATTGGGACTCTCTGGCGCAAAGGCCGAACATATGGCTCGTGCCGCAGGATTCAATCAGTTCACGCGTCTTGATGTAGAGCACAACGTGAATGCGTTCTACGAGATACGCCCATAAAGCACACAACTCCCGGTTCGCCGTGGATCAATGGCAAACCGGGAGCGATTGTGTGGTGAATCAGGGCGCTGGCCGTGCCGAGGTCACATTGCATGCATCGACTGCAGCAACAATTGACGTTGGGTCGATTGCTGCGCCACCGAAGGGGTGAACTTCAAAGTGAAGGTGAGGTGTGTTGGTGCCACCGGTCTTTCCGTTGTACCCAATCACTTGTCCAGCCTTCACTTTCGTACCTACGGTGATACCCGCAGCAACTGACTGAAAGTGCCCGTAGAAGAAGTATGTACCGTCTGCGGTTGTCAAACGAACACCGTTGCCGGCCAACTTGTCAGTTGCGGTGCTGTACACCTTGGTGATGGTTCCATCAGCCACTGCATAGATCAGGTTTCCTTCTTTGGCGATGATGTCAACACCGAGGTGGAGACGTCCGCCACCACGTGGTGCATGCCATGTGTTTTCAAATGAACACGGACCTTGAACTGGGAAGACCGCAATCTGAACACTGGGAGGAGCCACCACTCCCAATGCGATACCAGTGCGAACATCAAGACGTCCGGTTGCGTTGATTCCCTTCGCAGTTTGGAAAGCCCGGATGGCAACTGTTGTTGCACCGCCGAAGATTCCATCAACTCCACCTTTGACCTGAATTCCAGCAGCAACCAATGCCTGTTGCACAACCTTGACGGAGTCACCGCGGTTTCCGCGAACGGGCAACTTTGTGAGGAACTGAGTAGCTGGTGTGCTCGCAGCTACTGGCACGGCTACCGGAGCTGGTGTCGGGGTAGCTACAGGGGCAATCAATCCAAGAGCAGCGGCTGTTGCGGGATCGAGCAGACCTGTGACGGGAAGGCCCTTTGCGGACTGAAATTCCTGAATAGTGGCAGTTGTTCCCGAACCAAACATTCCGTCAATTCCGCCTCGAACAACAAGTCCGGCGTTCTTGAGACTCTGCTGTACCAATGTCACTGCTGGTCCGCGATTGCCACGAACAGGCAATGTTTCAACGGTCATTGGATATGAGATTGCTGGCACGGTTGTTGCAGGTGCCACTGTTGTTGGCGCCACTGTGGTGGGAGCTGCCGTGGTGGTGGACGGTTGTGCAACCTTCAGTACACGAGCGGTGGGTGCGTCCACAACTCCTGTGACCTTCAATCCGACTACTTTCTGAAATGTGCGCAAAGCGGTGCGAGTGCGCTTGTCAAAAATTCCAGTGGCTCCGCCACGCAGGGTAAAGCCGTTGCGCATGATGGCCTTCTGAACCGCAACAACATGTGGGCCGCGCTCGCCAAATTTGGGCTGACCGGGAGCCGTGCGTGCTGATGCCGATGCTGACACAGACTGCGGAGCTGAGGTTGCGGCTTGTGCAATCCCTGGCACCGAAATTGCCAACGTGCTGCTCACTAGTGCTCCGAGAAGAGTGCGGGTGATGATTCGAGTTGAAGTGTGAGACATCTGTCTGCTCCTTGTTGATCCGGTAAAGGGATCGGCAGGAGCCAGAAGAACTTGAGAGATTTCTCACGGAAAATGTTGCTATGACCACGCAGAGTGGGCACAGTGGTCAATTAGGTACACAGAGTGGCCAAATGGGGGCTGTCTTAGCCATGAATATCAGCCATGGGGAACCAAGGAGATCTCACACCCAGCGAAGGGCTGAGATATCGACGGTGTCCGTGTGAGCGTTAGCGCGCGATGTAGCCGTCGCTGAGACCAGTAAACCCAGAAGGATCGTGAGCACCCAAGACGAGAGTTTCCAGAACGCCGACCCCTGTGTACACCGAACCGTTGGAGTGGGTGGCCGACACGGTGCTCAGAGTTTGCACATGGAGATGATTCATGGCCATTGGATCGCCCACCGGTAGAGCAAACCGGTCCGAACCCACGGCAAGATCCCCCTTCCACATGCCATGACCCCATTCAGGATTCAGGTACCCCAGGCCATACATCTGAAAATGGAGCAATGGTTCAAATTCAAGGGTGAGTGACTCAGTGGCGAATGTGTATTCGAGAGAAAAGTGCTGTGCTCGACGAGTGTTTTCTTCCCATGTGAAGTCATACGAAATGTTGTGTGCATGTTGCACTGTGTCGCTGCCACGCAAGAGTGCTCCGGACTGGTGCCATCGTTCTCCATCCTGAAACTCGTTGACGTCGAACATGGTCCCGAAGCCATCAAAGACGACCGGCGCCCACAACCAATAAAACTGTGGGCCATGTGCCGGGGGAGCACCCAACTGAATTCGCTCACCCACGCCGCGAATACCCCATGATCGATCTCGCGAACCTACGACCTGAGTTGGTTCGATGTCGATTCGAACACCGTCCATTTCAATCCATCCCGACCATGCGCCCAGTTGCGTCAATCGTGTGTACTGCATGGTGGTTCGATTACCCGTCAGAGCGAGAAACGGCGGCTCTTCGTATGGCAGTGATGATGCTGTGAATTCAAGTTCGGCAGAAATGTTGTGCTCAGGTGATGTCACCACTATGCGATGGCGTTTCAGGGGCTCGAGTATCTGAATGTCAATTGGTCCGACGGTGGTGCATTTCAGTCGATCATCATGTGCGCGTGCTGACGCATGAAGATTGATCTGTTCTCCCTTGTAGACAACACTGAATGAGGCATCCATGACATGCCGGTTCGGGTACAACCCCATGGCAGTTGCAAAAAAGACTGAGCCGTCACGCGTATATCCATTGAAAAAATATCGGTCGTAATGATTTGGATCCCCGGTGGCAGGGTGGGCCACAGGTTGCCAGGTCTGGTGAATGGGATAGTCATCAAACGACGTAATCATGATTGTGACCGTAGCCACTTTGCGTGAAGACCCTGAAAGTGGGCGAAGATGAATTTCCCCACCTACAGTCAATGTTGTGGCTCGCCTGACACCGAAGACCTTTCGTATCGTGACGGGAGCTGCACTTGGTTCTTTATGCACCATCGTGGTGACGGGGGCATTGGTGCGTCTCACTGGATCGGGTCTCGGATGTGAAGACTGGCCACGGTGCAACGAATCAAAGTTTGTTGATGTGTCAAGCGGGCATACCTTCATCGAGCAGGGAAACAGACTCTTCACCGGAGTTGTTTCGTTCACTGTTATCGGTGCAGTACTTCTTGCGCATCGACGTCGTCCAGTGCGACGCGATTTGATATGGCTTGCCTGGAGCCTGGTGCTTGGAGTTCTCGCTCAAATAGTCATAGGCGGAATCGTGGTTCTCACGGGACTAAATCCGTATGCGAACATGGCTCACTTCCTAGTTTCGCTCGTTCTCATTGCGTGCGCCTTACTGTTGTATCGGCGAAGTGCGGTGTCTGGCACGGATCCATGGTGGAGGCATATTGAGAAACGTGTGATGCCACACAACATGGCTGTGGCATTTTGTGGAGTGGTGGCAATTGTGACCGGAACAGTTGTGACAGCAACGGGTCCACATGCCGGAGACGAGAACGCGGTGCGATTCGGATTTGAATTGGCGTCAGTTGCGCGCATTCATGGAATTTCAGTCATTACAACCATTGCACTCTTACTTTCCCTTGTATGGCGAATGCGTTCATCCCAAAACCACCCACACAAGGAATCTTTGTACACCCTTGTTTTTGTATCGTTTGCCCAAGGTGCCATTGGCTACACCCAATACTTCACTGGGGTTCCGGTCGCGCTTGTTGCCGTGCACATTGTTGGAGCCCTTGCGTTTTTCATCGCATTAATGAATACGTTCATCGTGCCAATGCCGAAGGACGAGGATCCAGTGTCAGATATGGCGTTCGTTCAGTAAACGTCATCTCACTCAAATCTTGCTAGTTTTCGCATATGAGCGAGCAAGACGAAGTACTCCTAGACATCTCTGACCACATTGGCGTGATCACGCTTAATGCGCCGGGTCGAATGAACACAATTTCAGGACGAATGTTGGAACAGATGTCTGAAAGGTTTCTAGAGGCTGATAACAATCCAGATGTCCGGTGCATCATTCTCACCGGAGCTGGCCGCGCGTTCTGTGCCGGACTGGACATGGGTTCGCAAGCCGGCAAAACAGAATCTCTTGGTGTGCTCGATAACCCGAACGCCAACATGGTGGAATTCAACATTCGTGAGACTCCTCCCATTGTGTTACATGGTCTCGACACACCTGTTATATGCGCCCTGAACGGCGGTGCTGCTGGGTACGGCCTCGATATTGCTCTTGGCTGCGACATCAGAATTGCAGCGGACACCGCAAAACTTGCTCCCGGATTCGCAAAACGCGGAATTCTTCCAGAAAGTGGAGGAACTTGGTTATTGCCCCGCATCGTCGGATATGCAAAGGCGGCACAGATTGCATTTACAGGTCGCACGTTGTTGGCAGATGAGTGTTTAGAACTAGGACTCGTCAACGAAGTTGTACCAGCGGACCAGCTCATGGATCGTGCGCGTGAAATGGCAAGCGAGATTGCATCCAACGCGCCACTTGCAGTGCGAGCAATAAAGCGAATGATGCGCGCAGCTGAAACGGAGACTTTTGAACAGAACGTTCATCATGTCTTCCTGCAATTGCTGCCGTTGTTCCGTACACAAGATTTCAAAGAGGGTGTTGCGGCATTTATTGAGAAGAGAACTCCCGAATTCAAAGGTCGCTAGCACTACGTGATCCAAGAAGATGCGTACCTCATTCTGGGCGTCGCCAAGGACGCGACAGAAAATGAGATACGCCGTGCATGGAGACAGAAGGCACGTGCTGCGCATCCAGATGTAGGGGGAACAACGGAGGAAATGCTGCGTCTTAATGAGGCAGCAATGGTTGCCCTTTCGCGCGCCAACGAGCAGCAGGGCTCAGGACACAGCACTTCGTCTGCGAAGGCTCCACGTACTCCTGTCCGTTCTCATCGGAGCATTGTCCGAGATGTATCCAGTTTCACCATTGATCGATTGCCAGTAGATGCTTGGCAGCTTCTTGAAATTGCAGCCGCTGAATGCGGTCCAATAATTGAAGACACACCGCCGTATCTGATGGAATTCATGCTCCATGACTCACCATTTGAAGATTTAGTCTCTTCAATCTGTCGTTGCGAACTTGTGCCTGAAGCCGGAGGTACAACGGTTCATCTCTCCATCTTGGATGTTGCGGAACATACTGATGCCTCGATCAGGTTGCGCGATCTATTAGTTGCGGGAATCAATCGCATCGCCGATGACGATTGATTAGAACAGAGAAATGGGCTAGTGGCCTGCCGCAGCTTTCTGAAGTCGATCTCTCACTGCTTCAGCCATTCCATCACCATGAGGCAAAACGGCCAACACAACGGAATGCCCTAGTTCATCGGCGTGACGGAGATCTGCATACATGTGTTCGGCATATTCGCGAATGTCATCGTGCCATATCACGGTGAAAGCAATGTGTTGCTCCGTGAGTTTCTCTGCTTCTTGTAGCGCGTCGGAGATGCTTGAGAAAAGTCTCACGCTTGCATTCGGGGCGTAATGGCTGACGAGCATTCCAGGTGCACGAGATTCTCCATCGGTTCCACCAACATCAACCCCGACCACTTCTTCAATCTCAGAGCGAAGAATTGCACCAGGACGCAAGATGTTGACGGAATCTCCAACACATTCAACAATGGTGGATTCCACCCCAACTGAACATGGACCGCCATCCAGAACAATGTCAACCGCGTCTCCCAAGTCATTGGCAACATGTTCCGCCCGTGTGGGGCTTACTTTTCCAAACAGATTTGCGGACGGCGCAACCACAGCAGTGTCTACTTCGGTGAGCAGCGCGATGGCTATTGGGTGTGAAGGGACTCGTATCGCAACAGTGTCTCTTCCGCCAGTGACCCAGTCAGGAACACGCGATGTGCGCGGAACAAGCAAAGTGAGTGGTCCTGGCCAAAATCTCTTCGCAAGCTGTGTCGCGTGCTGATTGAAGTCACCCCAGTGATTCAGATCTGCAGTGGGGGACAGGTGAATGATGAGCGGATGATTTCGTGGGCGGCCCTTGATGTCAAACACACGAGCGACAGCTTCTTCGAACTCGGCAATCGCAGCAAGTCCATAGACCGTCTCAGTCGGCATCCCCACCACACCAGCTTTTCGTAAGATGTCGGCCGCACGATGCACATCGGAAGTGATGACTGTGGATGTCATCCTAAGAATTCCAACAGTGCATCAATGAAGGGAAATGATTCTGTGGTGGCAAAGTGGTCAGTGTTCTTCAGCGTTTTTAATTGTCCGTTTTGAAAAGCTTTCGCAAGTTCATCTGCTGGTGCCGTGAAATCTTGGTCGCCGATGACCACTAAGACATCATGTTCTAGTGTGTTGACATCAGAAATTGATAGTGGATCTGCGGGTGGTCGCTTCATGATTGCTGTAAGGGCCACAACGTCATTACCAGGCTGATTGCCGTAATTTGAAAACATACGTGCGAAGGTGTCATCTTCTTTCCCTCGACCTTCAAGTGCATCCACGATGCGACTATGAGTTGTGGATTCAGATGGAGAAAAGACACCATCGCCAATTCCCGCTAGGACAACCTTGCGAAAACGGTGAGGGGCAATCAGAAGAGCGCGCAAAACGGTCAAGGCACCAAGCGAAAACCCAACCACATCGACAACGGGATGTTCTGTAGGCAGTTTGTCAAGGAACCATTGTGGAAGTTCGGCGTATGCCTCTGGCTCATGGGGCTTGTCCTCATTTCCATGACCAAGGAGGTCGATGCCCACTACATGGCGGCCCACATCTTCCAAAAGGGCATCAATGCCAGGTTTCTGCCACGTCTCACGAAAGGACCCTGCCCAACCGTGGACCAACACAACAGGAACGTTCTCAGATGTCGTCATGGGAACACGGTAGTCTCGTAGCGCCCTATGCGCTTCCTACAGCCACCTCCAGCCCATGACCTGACGTACAACGATGTGTTCATGGTTCCCAGCATGTCCTCGGTGACCTCGCGTCTCGACGTCGACCTTCGCACTGCAGACAAGATTGGAACAAACATTCCCATCGTGGTGTCAAACATGACGGCAGTCGCCGGACGGCGCATGGCCGAGACAGTCGCCCGGCGCGGGGGTCTTGTTGTTTTGCCACAGGACATACCCCTCGACATCATCAAAGTAGTTGTCGACTATGTGAAATCTCGGCATCCCATTTTCGAAACACCCATCACGTTGTCACCAGAAGACACATTGGGTGAAGCAATGAGCCTGATCCACAAGCGTTCTCACGGTGCGGTCGTAGTGGTCGATGCAGAACACAAGCCGTTGGGCATTTTCACTGAACACGATGCGGCCGGATATGACCGTTTCACACAGCTAAAGAATGTCATGAATCTCGACATGGTGTGCTTCAGCGATTCTCAGTCGGTCACGGAGATTCACGATGCTCTCGTTGAGCAACGTCTGAGTTTTGCCCCGGTCATCAGCTCCTCGGGAACATTGGTAGGCGCAGTAACCCGAAAGGGAACACTTCGTTCCACCATTTATCAGCCTGCACTCAACAACAAACAAGAATTTCTTACTTCTGTTGCTGTTGGAATCAATGGCGACCCCGCGGCCAGAGCTCGAGAGTTAGTCAACTTGGGTGTTGATGTCTTAGTGATAGATACGGCCCATGGCCATCAAGCAACGATGTTGCGTGCCATTGAAGCCGTTCGAGCGGCAGCACCGCACACCACGCTTGTTGCTGGCAACATCGTGACGAAAGAAGGAACACGGGATCTCGTCAATGCCGGAGCCGACATCATCAAGGTAGGTGTTGGGCCAGGAGCCATGTGCACCACACGAATGATGACTGGTGTCGGTCGTCCACAGTTCTCAGCGGTCCTTGAATGCGCAGATGTCGCTCGTTCACTTGGCAAGCATGTGTGGGCCGATGGCGGAGTTCGCTATCCGCGTGACGTTGCGCTTGCGGTTGCTGCAGGTGCTGCAAGTGTCATGTTCGGTTCGTGGTTAGCAGGAACCTATGAGTCTGCCGCCGATACGTTGCGTGACACCGAAGGGCGTTTGTACAAAGAAAGCTTTGGAATGGCATCCAATCGCGCCGTCAAGAATCGCACACGAAGCGAGAGTGCATTCGAGCGCGCCAAAAAGGAACTATTTGAAGAGGGAATCAGCACCTCGCGGATGTACCTCGATCCGCAGCGACCAGGTGTCGAAGACATCATCGACCAAATTGTTGCTGGTCTACGTTCCTCGTGCACGTACGCAGGTGCATCAACCCTTGAAGATTTTCATCAGAGGGCTGTCGTTGGCGTACAGAGTTCTGCTGGATACGACGAAGGTCGTCCACTCGGAACTAGCTGGTAGCTGTGGCTGTAGTTGCCATCGATGGGCCTGCCGGCGCAGGAAAATCCACCGTGGCACGCTTGGTGGCAAAAGCTGTTGGCTTGCCGTATCTAGACACTGGTGCCATGTATCGATGCGTTGCATTAGAGACTTTGAACACCAACGTTGACCCCCATGATGAGAAGGCAGTTTCCCTCCTGGCACATCATGTCAGTATCCATTTGTCTGAAGAATCAGCGTTCTTGAATTCTGTTGATGTATCAAAAGAAATTCGCACACCAGAAGTTGCCTCTATTGTCAGCATCATCGCTACTCATAGTGGCGTGCGTGATGCAATGCGAGAACAGCAACGCGAATGGATTCGACAACACGGTGGTGGAGTAGTAGAGGGTCGTGACATCGGAACTGTGGTGTTTCCCTCTGCTGAGGTCAAAATTTTTCTAACCGCATCGCCTCACGAGAGAGCTCGACGGCGAGTGCACCAAAGTGGTGGTGATATCGAGCAAGTTGCACAAAGCATCGCTGAGCGCGACCACATTGATTCCACTCGAGCGGATTCTCCGCTCCGTCCACATGAAGAGTCAATTCTGGTCGACTCAAGTGGCAAGTCAATCGACGATGTCGTGAGCGAAATTGTCACTATTTTCAACGAGAGAGAAGGTTAAGCATGGCTGAAGTTGACACCCGTCTCGCTGGTCAGTCGGTCGCCAGTCGCTTGTTTTATACAGTCATGCGCGGAATAGTTGTTGGTATTTGCGTGGCCTATACACGAACAAAAGTTATTGGGCGCCACAACATTCCACGTTCGGGCCCATTTCTGCTTGCCCCTATTCACCGGTCGAACATTGACACTCCACTTGCAGCTGCAGTGACGTCGCGTCGTATGCGATTCATGGGAAAAGACTCCATTTGGAAAGTACGACCTATTGGCTGGATTGTGTCAGCACTCGGGGCTTTTCCCGTGACGCGTGGATCGGCAGACCGCGAAGCTCTCAAGCGTTGTATCGCTGTTCTAGAGGCGGGGGAGCCATTGGTACTTTTCCCCGAAGGAACACGTCAGTCAGGACCAATCGTGCAGCCCTTGTTCGATGGCGCGGCCTATGTCGCGGTGAAAGCAGGAGTACCCATCATTCCTGTCGGTATTGGCGGTTCTGAGGGCGTCATGCCAAAAGGCTCGAAAATGATTTACCCAAAGAAGTGCGTGGTAGTGGTGGGTGAGCCCATTGTTGTACCGCGAGACGAAATGGGACGCGTACCACGAAGCGCGGTCAAAGACGTCACACAGACGCTTTCTATTGAGTTGCAGCGTCTCTTCAACGAAGCCCAGCAGTTAGCGGGCACACCCAACAAGCTTTAGGCTTCGAAGAAAGCTTTCGCCAACTGCAACAAAGTGCGCGAATCTTGAGTTCCGCACATTTCGCGCGCTGAATGCATTGAAAGTTGCGGTACGCCGACATCTATCGCTTCAATACCAAGTCGTGTGGCAGTGATAGGGCCGATTGTTGAACCACACGGCATGTTGTTACGGGACACAAACATCTGTAGTGGCAAATTCTGTGACGTAGCAACTGAGTTTATGTGTGCAACTCCGCGAGCAGACGTTGCATACCGCTGATTGCCATTCAGCTTGACAGCTACGCCGCCATTGGGAAGCGGAGCATGACGCGATTCATGTCGCTCTCGATAGTTGGGGTGGACGGCATGGGCATTATCTGCCGACAAACACCACGACTGGGAATAGAGATCGTGAAGTTGTCCCGGTCCAAGATTGCTTTGGTTCGCAATGGTGTTTATAAGTCTCTCAAGTAGTGGCCCACCAGCGCCAGTGACGCTATCGGAGCCAACTTCTTCGTGATCGTTCAAGATGGCAATACATGTGTAATCAGATGATGCAGAAGCAATTGCGTGAATTGCAGCCCAACAGGACAATTGATTGTCGAGACGGGCGCTCACCATGAGTGATGAATCAACACCCAGAACTTGAGCAGTCTGGACATCGAATAAATGTGCGTCGAACGCTGCTATACCAGCAACTTGTGCCGCGTCAGCCAACCACTCTGTAAAGAGCGGCGCCGAGACACCCCACACCGGAACGGTGTGTTGATGACGATCGAGTTGTAGGCCACGCTCAGATATTTCACGATCGAGATGAATTGCCAATTGTGGAATTCGCGCCAGTGGGGTGTTGACAGAGAACAGATGTTGTTGACCATTCGTATCGATGACGCGTCCAGCAAGACCTAAATCACGATCGAGCCATGAATTCAGCAACACACCGCCATATATCTCTATACCTAACTGCGCCCAACCGATCGAGGAGATGTCAGGTCGCGGCTGAATTCGCAAGTTCGGCGAATCTGTATGTGCACCAACAATTCGAACAGGAGAGCCAGTCGAGCCCAAGGTCCATGCAACGATTGCACCATCAACAGTTGCAAAACCACGTGTGGGGAGTGTCTCTGAGAATGAATTCTGCTGTATAAACCCATTGCTGATTAACACCTGTGCAGCTGTAGCCACCACATGAAATGGTGTTGGAGAGGCATCAAGCCAACGAAACAACGACTCTAGATGTGTGTTATCCATGAAAAAGCCCAATCGGTAGTCCAGTCCCGCGAAGGTGGGCGGTTTCGTTCACAGACAAAATGCTGCGATGCCCCTTAGAGGACGCTGCAATTCGATGGATAGATGTGTAATTGGGATAAAAGAATTGTCCACGGTCTATGCCAATAACGTGCGATACAAAGTCATTGATGACGCCACCGTGACACGTCACCACAACTGTATGGCCCCGGTGATTATCGATGATTCTTCCCAATGCCGAGCGAACACGCTGGCTAAAGACTTGGGAGTCTTCATCTGATGTCCATGCACCACTTGCCATTTCTTGCCATCGTGGATCGTTGGCTGCCTTGAGTTCTTCGATGGGAATGTATTCATTTGAATGTTGATCCCATTCGGCAACGTCCGGCTCGACAACTGGTGTTAATCCCTTCAATCGAGCTAGTGGTTCTGCGGTCTGATACGCGCGCTTCATGGGGCTCGTGTAAATGGCGTCAATATGCTCTAACGACAAATACTCAGCAAGTCGTTCAGCTTGCGCGTGGCCATCAGGTGCAAGTTCTGGATCGGCAGGGCCGTCCGTCACTTCACGACGAATCGGGAGTCCATGGCGTACAAGTATTAATTCCACTGTTGTGGAATGATAAAGCGGTGAGCGACCCAATGACGCATTCTCGAACGCTTCTTTTTGAGGCTGTCGATGTCACCGGACCCGACACACCCCTCATGGTTCTGTTCATCCATGGTTCATTGGATAGGTCGGCAGGAATGGCCCGACTCACGCGCCTTAGCCAACGTCGTATTCGTACTGTTCGATTCGACAGGCGAGGCTATGGCCGACAGGTAAGCCATGCCGGTCCGTTCACTGTTGATGAGAACGCTAAAGACGTCCTCGAAATTCTTGATGGCATGCCTTCGGTCTTGATTGGGCACAGTTACGGCGGAAATATTGCCCTACGCGTCGCCGAACTAGCACCACACCTCGTGAGGGGGGTTTCTACGTATGAAACACCGTTGTCGTGGACGGATTGGTGGCCAACCGATTCCGCAGGCGCAGCAGCAGTGTCGGCCAATAACCCAGAGATGGCAGCCGAAAGGTTCATGATTCGGATGATTGGCCAGAAGCGATGGGATCAACTTCCCGAACACACACAACAACAACGACGCAAAGAAGGACGAGCACTCACAGGAGAATTGTCTTCTTTACGATCTGGCTCACCATGGACAGGTGAGGCCATTACATGTCCGGTGCTGTGCGGCTATGGTTCGCGCGCATTGCCGCACCACATCGAAGGGGCATCAGCACTAGTGCGCATGTTGCCTCAAGCAACAATGGTTTGCATCGAGGGAGCAGGCCATGGTGCACCGATCTCACATCCACAAGATTTTTGCGACCAACTTGTGTGGCCACATGTGGAAACTATTTAGACAGCGGGGGAGTTTTCACTGTCACATCCTGTCCGAAGAATGTGCACGTTGCTTCGAGGGTGAGCGAACCACCTTCCACCTGGGCACTACCCGCAGCGTTCTTCACCTTGTCCACGCAACTGGTGATATCTGCTCGTTGCGAGTAGCCAACTAGTGCCAAGGCCACAAAAATGGCCGTCGACACCACTTTGCCAACGATGGATGAAATGAGCTTCATCAGGACAATGGCAATAATCACAGACACTGCAGAAAGCCCAAGCGCCATGTTTTTCAGGGTCTCAGCATCGATAGCGGAAAAGATCGTGGTCATACCGCAACGATAGATGCTGGAATACCCCTACCCTTATCACCATGTCTGGTGCTCCGTTTTCTGTTGCCATCTTGATTGGTGGCGATAGTTCACGCATGGGGACCGACAAGGCCACCATGGAGATTGATGGCATTCCCATGGCCACTCGAGTTGCACAAGCTGCAACACGTGCCGGTGCTGACGAAATTCTGCTCATCGGCGGCACTCAAGCGCGCGCAAAAAAACTTCAGGGCACATGGAAAAAAGACGCATACCCAGGAGAAGGTCCGCTCGGTGGCGTGATCACTGCGCTCAAGTCCGCCACACATGACTCTGTCGTTGTTCTGTCATGCGACATGCCGTTCATTACCGACTCCGTCATCACAAGTTTGGTGCGAGGTCTCTCCGATGCACAGGCAAGCGTTGGTCGCACCGATCGACTGAATTGGCTGTGTTCTGCATGGTCCACGGACGAGTGCCTCACCACATTGCAATCAGTGTGGAAGCGAAAGGAACGCGCAGTTCATCGAGCAGCAGTTTTGCTAGACGTGGCCGAAGTTCCAGTTCCGGCGGTAGCTGTTCGCAATATCAATACCCCCGAAGATCTCGTCGAGCCAGACGAATCAACTACTGTGAAGTAATGGCTTGGTCAGAAATTGATGTTGCGTCGTTGGCTGAAATAACGCCCACAGTTGTGGTCGACGTGCGTGAAGAAGACGAGTATGTCTCGGGGCACATTCCCGGTGCCATCAATGTGCCACTCAGCACTCTCACTGAGTTGATTTCTCTCGTCCCCCATGAAGCAACAGTTCATGTTGTCTGTCAAGCAGGCGGGCGTAGTGCGCGGGCATGCGAGTACCTGTCGCAACAGAGCGATTTCTCTTCAACCCAGTTTGTCAATGTTCTAGGGGGGACAGGTGCCTGGATTCTCGAGGGACACGACGTCGTCATCGGACACGAACCCGGTTGATCTTGCTTATCAGTGGATAGATACCACTGATGACGCACACAAGTTCATTGAGGATGTGCTTCAACATCCCATGTACTTCCTTGATACGGAATTTCATCGTGAGAAGACGTACTTTCCACAGTTGGCGCTGGTTCAAATCGCCACTGAAGAGCGCATAGGACTCATCGATCCCACAAAGGTGCACGCTGAGGTTTTTCGACCTCTTTTTGAATCAGACAACGTGTGCGTACTGCACGCTGCTCAACAAGATTTGGATGTGCTGTCTCAGAGCGTGGGATGCATTCCTACAGCAATCAGAGACACTCAACTCATGGCAGGTTTCTTGGGCTACGCACAGCCATCACTTGCGTCTCTCTTGCAAACATTTCTCAAGATCACGGTCCCCAAAGGTGATCGGTTAACAGATTGGCTGCGCCGTCCACTCACGAATGATCAAAAGAAGTACGCAGCATCTGATGTCGCTTATCTTCCACAATTGTTTCAGCTGATCGATGCTCGTCTGCGCAAGATGAACAGACATGAATGGGCCTATGCAGCATGTGAAGAGTTGCGAGTACGCCAAACCGGACCTCAGGCACCTGACGACGCATGGTTGAGAGTGAAAGATGTGCGTACGGTGAAGGGAAAGGCCCGATGGGTCGCTCGAAGCGTGGCTCGGTGGCGAGAGTTGCGAGCTATGGACCTCAACATTCCTCCACGACACGTTCTCTCGGACATAGCCATCTTGGGAATTGCCCAGCGTGCCCCCAGCACCCCTCATGAACTTGCACAGTGTCGGGGCGTTGATCAGCGCCATGCCAATGGGCAACATGGCCGGGCATTGCTCGAATCGATTTCTCAGGGCGTTGCGCAAGCCGCTTCTGGAGAGTTGTCGTTCCCAGCTTCGGACACCGATGACCTCGACAAGTCGTTACGGGCGGCGGCCACTTTGGTCTCTGCATGGATTACCGAACTCGCTCGGCAATCAGAACTGGACCCTGGACTGTTAGGTACTCGACGGGACATTAATGAATTGTTGTCGGGAGTCCCCACGGCACGGTTGCGTCATGGATGGCGTGCAGACATTGTCGGTCGCGATATTGAAGACCTGGTCGCCGGGAAAAAGGCGCTGACCTTTCTGCATGACGGCCCAGAATCAGGTCTTCGACTCGTTTCTGTCCCCGAGACCCTTCAATAACCGCTATTTCAGGCTCTCAGGCTGTAAAGTATTGGGGATTGTCCATACGGCACTAGTGCCACACACTGTTCGGAGACCGACCGTGAAAAAGGGTCGACATCGCCGGTTCGAAGAAGCGCGCAAATTGAAGCAAGCAGGTCCTTCGGCCGCAGATTTAGGTTTTGGTGATTCATCACGCTCGTCCTCAGCTGAAGACGACGAATACGCAAAAATCGCTGAACGTTATGGCGTCACATTTGACGAGGACGACCTCGACGAGGACGACCTCGACGACGAATAAGTCCACATCGGACAGAAAATTGACCCCCACATGACTACATCTCTTCGTAATGTCGCCATGGTTGCTCACGTAGACCATGGAAAGACCACGTTGGTCGACACACTTCTTCGCTCCACAGGTGCTTTTGCCGCCCACCAACAGGTGGTTGACCGGGTGATGGACTCCGATGCCCAAGAGCGCGAACGCGGAATCACCATCTTGGCTAAGGCCGCCCGCATCACGTGGAAAGACACGTTGATCAACTTGGTAGACACCCCGGGACACGCCGACTTCGGTGGTGAAGTGGAAAGAGCACTTGCGCTTGTTGACGGCGTTGTGCTGCTGGTCGATGCAGCGGAGGGACCACTTCCACAAACCAGATACGTTCTCTCAAAGGCACTGGGATTGGGCTTGCCCACCATCTTGGTCATTAATAAGGTCGATCGTGGCGATGCACGCCCACAAGAAGTTCTTGAAGAAGTCGAACAACTCTTCCTCGATCTGGCCACAAACGATGACCAGCTGACCTTTCCCGTTATCTCGGCAGTTGCTCGAGAAGGGCGCGCAATGCGCGGCATTGGAATGCCACCTGCTGATGCTGACCTGTCATGTTTGCTGGAAACAATCCTTGAGACCGTTCCGGCACCAACGCACGATGCATCTGCACCGATGACAGCCCTTGTCACCAACTTGGACGTCTCTGACTATTTGGGTCGCCTCGCAATTGGTCGTGTGCATAGTGGCGTCATGCACAAAGGAGACACGGTTGCACTGTGGGGGAAGGAATCAAACGGAACCCCCATCAAGCGTCGCATTGTCCAGTTGAGTGTTTTCGACGGCATTGGACGAACAGAGGTCGAGGAAATTTCCGCAGGAGATCTCTTTGTGCTTGCAGGCATTCCCGAAGTAGAAGTGGGCGACACAATCTCAGCACTTGATGTCACCACCCCCTTGCCACGCTTGGAAGTGGATGAACCAGTTATTCGCATGGCCTTTGGAGTCAACACATCGCCATACGCGGGTCGTGAAGGAAAGTTCGTGACGAGTCGCCACTTGAAAGAACGACTGGCTAAGGAAATTCTGGGAAATGTGTCCATCAGAATTGCCGATACTGATTCACCCGATGTCACCAGTGTTGCGGGGCGTGGCGAACTTCAGCTGGCTGTACTTATCGAAAACATGCGCCGCGAAGGTTTTGAACTACAGGTAGGTCGACCAGAGGTCATCACAAAAGAGATCAATGGCAAGAAACATGAACCGCTCGAATCTGGAACATGTGACGTACCCGATGAGTTCGTTGGTGTTGTCACACAGACGCTTGCCCCACGAAAAGGCCGCGTAACGGAGTTGCGTGCGGGCGATCCAGGAAGAACCATTGTGCATTTTGAGGCACCCTCGCGTGGCCTCATTGGTTTCCGGTCAATGTTGATGACATCAACACGTGGAACTGCCCTGCTCAACCAGACGCATGCCGGCTGGATGCCATGGGCGGGGGAACTCCCACATCGCACCAACGGTGCACTCATCTCTGACCGCATGGGAACCACAACGTCTTATGCACTCGACAATTTGCAGAAGAGTGGCGAATTTTTCCTTGATCCCGGAACCGAAGTGTATGAAGGAATGGTTGTGGGTCAAGCGGCCCGTAACGAAGAAATGGTACTCAACGTTGTCCGCGCCAAAGAGAAGAACAACATCCGAACCCATAGCCATGACGACGGACCAAAGTTGGCTGCACCAATCATTCATACGCTCGAAACAGCAATCGAATGGATTGGCGATGACGAACTTGTCGAGGTCACTCCCAAGAGCATTCGAATTCGCAAGCGTTTCCTCACGCTTGAGGATCGTCGACGCCAGTCGAAAGGGAAGTAGTAGGCCTACTTCTTCTTCGTCGACTTATCTCGCAAAGCTGACTGACTTCGCAAAACTGGATGAGGCAGCGGTACCGCTGGTGGTCGAGATAACTGATCGACAAGCACTTGATAAGCCTTTTCACCCATCATCTCGGTGAGTTCGTCTTTGAAGAACACATATGCGGGTTCCTTGCCAACGAAGGCGTCGGCAGACTCGGTACACCACCAATGGAAGTCGTCCCCACCTTCACCCCAGTCACGGCGCTTCCATTCACGAATTGTGGAAATGACGTATCCACCATCTTCGGTGTAGTCCTCGTGCCGAATAGGTACTTGCCAGCACACATCAGGCTTCCAGTCCATATGCCGTTCACCGGCTTCAACTGCGGCGATATGGAATGCACATCCGGTTCCACCTTCAAAACCTGGAGGGTTATGAAAGATGCATGCTCCCTTAACAACACGAGTTTTGCGGTCATCACCCTTACCGACAACCCAATTTCCATCTTGGCCTTTGTCGTAGTTCTTCCAATGTCGGCGCTTTAGGCGCTTCACATATTTGGTGACCGATTTTTCGTCATCTTTGTCTAAAAAATGAGCACCGTACGAACAACATCCTTGCATCAGTTCTGGACTGGCGTCGTCAAGAACCCCTTTGCAACCTTCACCGTAGATGCATTTGTAATTGGATCGAAAAAAGGATGCATCAATCATCCACGTACGTAATTCATCGGGATCTTCAAAACTGATCCAATCCCGCGGCTCTTCTTCTCTAGACACAGTTATTTACCTTACGCTAAGCGCCGTCCTCATGGCGTAATTCTCTGGAAGAATACAAACGAACGCGGAATGTACATATGGAGTCATTGATGAACACCGAGGAACGAATTAGAGACATTTCAGAAGAATTGCAGAGTCTTTCCGAGCGTTTAAATGACCTGTCAATGTCAATTTTGTCGGATGCCATTGAACGCGGAGAGACACAACGCCCAGCCGAGGAAAAGAGAGTGTCGCAAGCTCGCAGAGCTGTGGAGAAGGCACTTGATTGCCTTCAACGTTCTCAATAATTGTTCAGCGCATTGATAAGCGGACGAAGGTCTGCAAATCCCTTAGCGGAGTATTTCAGGATGACACGCGTCAGTTCGAGGTTGTCGTTGTCGTCTATTTCGGCTTGCGAAGGTCCGCCTTGAGTAATGATGCCATCTTCTGCAATATCGCTGAATTCTCGGGCAATAGCGGCGAAGTCAGCCTGAGGGAGTTGTCGCGCAATACGGAGATGAAGCACATCATTCACAAATCGAATGGAGTGGTAGTTCTGGTAGAACCTTTTCACTTCGGTGACAGCGTCGTGAATGTTGTCGGTGATGGTGTACAAACTTGTGTCTGATGGTGAGATGAGCCCGTGCGTTAGGAGGAGTGGCTCCATGGTTTTCATCAATGGAGTCCAGAACGGATCACCCGGAACTTCCAGAAACACAATCGGAACAGGTACTGATTTTGCAGTTTGTGCCAAGGTCAACAATTCGAACGTTTCGTCAAGGGTTCCGAAGCCTCCTGGCATACACAAAAAGGCATGGGACTCTTTCACCAGCATGAGTTTGCGTGTGAAGAAATATCGCATGCTGACGTGTTTCTCATCACCCGCGATGATCGAGTTGGCATTCACTTCAAACGGCAAACGAATAGATACACCTATTGATTTCTCGCGACCAGCGCCCAACATGCCAGCTTCCATAATTCCTGGACCAGCTCCTGTGACCACCATAAAGCCAGATTCAGCAAGTTCTCGCGCAACCGAGGCTGTGAGTGAATAGATGGGGTTGTCCGGAGTGGTTCGTGCAGAACCAAAGATTGAGACCTTTCGCACATCTCGATATGGGGCGAACATGTCAAATGCACGGACCATTTCTTCAAGCGCACTACCTGCAATTTTCATATCCAAGCTTGAGCCATTGCCCTCATACAAGGCTGCCGCAGAGGAAAGGAGGCGCTGAAAGAACCGATTGTCAGACGCTGAGCGCTCCGACTCATTAATCACACGCTCGATTTCTGTTATTGATTTGGCAAAGGCTTCGGCCGAGGTCATGACCAAAGTGTAAGGATTAAAAGGTGCGTGCCTTCTCGGTCAACGTGTGAATCAAGTCGTCAAAACTCTTAATGAAGGCGGCAACTCCTTCATCTTCGAGTTTTTTGGCAACGGATGCAACATTGATACCAAGGCGGTCAAGTGCTGACCACGCAGATTTCGATGCATTGATATCGGTGTCAATTGTTCGCCCAACGACTCCGTGGTCAACAAATGCGTGCAATGTGGCTTCAGGAAGTGTGTTGACGGTGTGGGGACCTATGAGTTGATCAACATACAACGTGTCGGGATATGCAGGATTCTTGGTGGACGTTGAGGCCCACAATGGTCGCTGAACAGATGCTCCCAACTGTGCCAAAGCCTCCCAGCGAGCACCAGAGAACGCCTTGGAAAAGATGTCGTATGCAAGCCGAGCCTGGTGAATTGCCACGGTCCCGCGCAGAGCGAGTGCGTCAGGTGTTCCGTGCTGTTCAAGAAGCACATCAATGTCATTGTCGACACGACTGATGAAGAAACTTGCAACACTCTGCACATCATTAAGCGGGAGATCTTTTTTGTTTCGATCCTCGAGACCTGCGATGTATGCCTCAATGACGTCAGCATACGCATCAAGGCTAAAAATAAGCGTGACATTGACACTTCGCCCTTCGGAGATCATTTGCCGAATAGCAGGAAGACCCTCTTTCGTACCGGGAATCTTGATCATCACGTTTGGACGACCAATGCGTTCATGCAATTCTCGAGCCGCCGTTAACGTTCCCTCTCCGTTGCGAGCCAAAGAAGGATCTACTTCAACACTGACAAAACCGTCCGTTCCATTGGATGTGCGATACACGTCTTCAAAAATGTCGAGTGCACCATGTATGTCGGTAAGCACCATCTCCCAGTACGCGTCATAAATCGTGAGTCCACGCGAGATGAGCTGTGAGAATTGTTCGTCGTAGTCGTGTGATCCCTGGATTGATTTCTGAAAAATTGAGGGATTGGACGTAAGGCCACGAACACCTTGTTGCACTAATTCTTGAAGGGTGCCATCAGTGAGATAACTGCGTTGCAGATTGTCAAGCCAAGGACTTTGTCCACCGAGATGAAAAAGATCGTGTAAACGAGTGCTCATGCACCTAATACGTCTTTCACTACTGCGGCAACATGTTGCGCAGTGATACCAAGTTCCTTCATCACAGTGGTGCCCGGTGCGCTCGCACCGAAACGGTCAATACCAACCGAGCGCTGCGCATATTGTTTCCAACCAAAGGTGCTTCCCGCTTCGACGCTGATTCGGGGAATATCTGTTGGCAATATCGCATCCTGTTGAGCTTGAGACAAAGCCTCAAAACGTTCCCATGATGGCATCGAAACAACATTGACCGCTATGCCATCGTTCTCCAAGAGGGCAGCGGCGTCTCGCGCAACGGACAATTCGCTTCCAGTTCCGATGATGGTTGCTCGTGCATTCTGAGGCGAATAAATTTGCCCGGCACCATTCCACACGGCCGATCCATCAGTGAGATGCACAACGTTCTGTCGAGACAGGATCAGGGCAGTAGGCCCATTGTGACTGACTGCAGCAGCCCACGCGTGAGCTGTTTCGTTTGAGTCGGCTGGTCGAATGACCTGCAATCCTGGGATTGAACGCAAAGAAGCAAGATGCTCCACAGGCTGGTGAGTGGGTCCATCTTCTCCCACACCCACTGAATCGTGACTAAACACAAAGACACAACGCGCACCTGATAGCGCTGCAAGACGAATACTGGGGCGCATGTAGTCTGCGAAAACAAAGAACGTTCCACCAACGGGGATGACTCCACCATGGAGCGCCATGCCCACCATTGCAGCACCCATGGCGTGTTCTCGAATGCCGTAGTAGACCTGCTTGCCAGAACGATGCGTTGCAGAGAAGGCAGACGTTGCACTGAGTTTCGCGCCAGTGTTGCCGGTGAGATCCGCAGCGCCCGCGATCACATGTGGGAGCACTGTGTTCGTTTCTTCCAGAACCTTCTGAAATGCCTGGCGAGTTGCCAGCACAGTGTCAGAAGCGAAAGCGGGGAGTGCACCCACAATGTCATCGGCACTCACAATGGCGTGTTGCGCCTCCAATGACGAACGTTGTTCTTCTGTTGTTGACGCTTTCCATGTAGACACCACTTCGTCACCACGTGATGTCATGTGATTTCTGTATGCGGACACAACAGACTCTGGCGCCCAGAACATCTCGTTAGGTATTCCCATGACCTTCTTCGTTGACTCCACCAATTCGGCCGTGAAGGGATTGCCATGAGCTTCGTGTTTGTCCGTTAACTCTGGAGATGGGAATCCAATATGAGTTCGCAATACAACCAGTGTTGGAGCACCCCGATGGGACTTGGCCGACAGGAGAACTGATTCAAGGGCGTCACAATCTTCTGCTATCTCACCAGCTTCAATCACATTCCAGCCGTATGAACGAAAACGTGTAGGAACGTCGTCTGAACATGTGAGATCCAAGGATCCATCAATAGTGATTTTGTTGTCGTCAAAAATGCACACCAGATGATCAAGCTTTAGGTGACCAGCCAGTGATGCCGCTTCGTGGCTAATTCCTTCCATCAAGCAGCCATCTCCTGCAATGACGTAGGTGAAATGGTCAACAACATCTTCTCCATGAACTGCACGCAGATGCTCTTCGGCAATAGCCATACCCACTGCATTGGCGAAACCTTGACCCAACGGTCCAGTTGTCACCTCGACGCCAGTTGTGTGGCCAGCTTCAGGATGTCCGGGGGTTGCAGAATTCCATTGACGAAAGTTTTTGAGATCGTCAAGTGAGAGACCCCATCCTCCGAGAAAAAGAAGAGAGTACTGAAGGATGGAGGCGTGACCATTCGACAGAATGAATCGATCACGATTTACCCAGTCCGCATGTTGCGGATGGTGATTCATAATGCGGCTGTACAAAACATGGGCAAGTGGTGCCAGCGACATTGCAGTGCCTTGATGCCCACTCTTTGCCTGCAATGGTGCGTCCATTGCCAGACCGCGAATGAGTGAAATTGCTTGTGCGTCGAGTTCGGGAGTCAGTTTGCTAGCCACGTTGGAACACTAATCGGCGGTGCACGCGCGAGACGTGTACGTCTGGTGTCCATTCCACGATGTCAGCAGGTCGTCCAACAACAATCCGACCCAATGATGTTTCACCAATCAAGTCCGCCGGCACGGAGGTGGCAGCCCGTAATACCTGAGCCATTTCGATGCTGCAGTTCACAACGCAGTGATGGACGCACTCCGACAAGGTCGTACTGGAACCAGCCAATGTGCCGTCCGGCAAACGCGGAGCGTTGTCCACAATTCGTACACCAGCCTTCTGAGCCCATGAACCGTCCCAAGCAACAGAGTCCGACACCAAATACAGCGCATCGGGAGCCTTGGTGCGAAATGCCAAACGAATCGCATCCTCGGACACGTGTACGCCATCGGCGATGACACCAACCGCGACCCGATCATCAAGTAGTGACCACAGGGCAACACCATCATCGCGATGATGCACGCCCGACATTCCATTGAAGAGGTGAGTCACCATTGAGGCACCAGCCGACACGGCCAATCGAAACTCGTCACTGCTGCAACGCGAATGCCCCAAAGAGATCCGCACATTGCGACCAACAAGAGTTCGTATTCCCGACTGAACTTCAGAGTTCTCTGGCGCCACGGTCATGAGACGGAGCGACTGCGGAAGAGTCTCTAACCACCGTACATCTGTGGGAATGATCCACTGTTGTCGATGTGCGCCAGGAGCATTACCAAGAAATGGTCCCTCACAATGAATTCCCACACATCCTGTTTCTCCAGCAACGACGCGTTCGTGTAGACGTCCAATCACCGCAGAAAGTCGATCTAGGGGAGAAGTAATGACGGTCGCTAACCACGACGTTGTTCCCAAGTTTGCCAGTTCAACGTCAAGGGCTCTCCAGCCGATGTCATCTACTGCGGACACATCATGCGATGCATACCCATTCATTTGGAGGTCAACAAGACCAGGGGAAATCAGAGCACAATCAGGAGAGCGCTTAGTGGGTGAGGCGTCAACAACAATTCCATCGCGCACTTTGAGCAACGTTGGTCCGAGCAATTCTTCACCATTGAAAAATTTCTCTGCGACAAGATCGATGTCCACCGCAAAAATTTAGTCAGCAGGGGAAGGAGAGCCAGACCGCGATGATGATGTAAGACGAATGTCGGAAAAACGAACCGTGGCTAGTCCCAATTTTTTGAGCACGGAGATCACCCACCATCCAAAGTCGATTTGTGATGCCTTATGTGACAAACGAGGGGACGAGGGCGCTGCATGATGGTTGTTGTGTAGCCCTTCTCCCATTGTGAAAAATGCCAACCATTGCAAGTTGGTTGCCCCGTTCGAATAAGGACGTTTTCCAAAGTGATGACCCAGAGCGTTTACTGCAGCGTTTCCAGCCAAGTACATGTTTGCGTGCAGGAAAGCCGCCAATAGGCCAGTCCACGGACCGAGAACGACCATCAGAATCACAATTCCTAAGCCCAGTCCGGATTTGTGATGACCGAACAACAGACGATCCCATGTGTCGTCTGGCATGTCTTTTGCGTACTTTTTCACCAAAGTGGGGTCAGATAAGGCCTGTCGGTACAAAGCAACATTTTTCAACTGCACTGTCTTCCAACCCAGCAAAACAGGGGAATGGGGGTCGCCCTCTTCGTCTGTGTACGCGTGATGCTTTCGGTGAACCGCCACCCACTCCTTTGGCTTAATGCCAGTAGTAAGCCAAATGGTGGCGCGAAAGAACCAGGCAACGGCGGGATGCAATCGCAACGCCCGATGGCTGAGAGCCCGATGGAGGTACACGGTGGTGCCTGTATTAGCAAGAGTCGTCACGACGAACGCGGCGAGAACCGCCACCAGGACACTGCGGAAAACTTCTGTCATGGGGTCACCATAGTTCACTACCTACTAGTAGGTAGAGGCAGGTGACGATAAATTACCTCTGTGACTGATGATCAGGGGCAAGACAACGGGAGGTCCACCCGAGACCAAATCCTCGACGAGGCATTGCGGTGTTTCGCAGAGCGTGGTTACGACGGAACATCCCTGAACGACATCGCTGCTGGTGTCGGAATCAAGCGGCCTTCGCTCCTACATCATTTTCCGAGCAAGGAAGCTCTCTACGGCGACGTCTTTGAACGACTTTTGTCCGACTGGATGGAACGACTCGAAGATGCCATTGCCGCACCTGTCGAGGGCTGGGACAAGGCCGAATTGGTCTTACGCGCTGGTCTCGATTTGTTTGCACATACGCCCGACTACGTACGCATCATGCGCCGCGAAGCGCTTGACGGAGGCGTGCACCTTGGTATTGACCTATCGGGCGTCTTGCGTCCTCTCTTTGATGGCGCAGCGGAATATCTCGACCAGCAAATGCGTGAAGGTGTGTTTCGTCAACATGATTCGCGTCAACTCTTAATTACTGGTTACGGAGCCATTCTCAGTTACTTCTCAGACGCTCCATTCATTGATGGATTGCTTGACGACGACGCGATGAACACAGCGAATGTGAAACGTCACCAGGAACACGTGATTTCATTTTTTAAGGCCGCACTGTTGAAGTAACTATTAGTGCACAGAGTCGTATACGGTGCGCATATGGCAGTTTTTCAACACCAAGGTCGTTCTGTTGGATATTTACAAGACGGATCAGGAACTCCCATTCTGGCTTTTCATGGAACCACCCAAGCATCGAATGCGTGGGACCAAGTACGCGCAGCATGTTCAGAGAATCGAACATGGGTCGTCGTGGAGTTTCCAGGCTCTGGTGAATCTCCGATGCCACAGGGGCCGATTGACCTTGACATTGTTGTTGATGATGCAGTGGCATTGATGAAACATTTGGGGTTCGACACATTTCATGTGATCGGGTATTCACTTGGAGCAGTTGCCGCATTACATACGGCAGCACGACATCCAGACATCATCGTGAGTGCAACCTCACTATGCGGCTGGTCACAAAGCGATGCGCGGATGCGTGTCACCTTCGACTTGTGGCGTCGACTACTTGCGGTTGGCCCAGACCTCTTTATGCGCTACGCGGTTGCAGATGGTTACTCGGTACCAACAATAGAAATGCTTGAGCCAATGATGGACACTGTTGCCAACATGGCTCACGTAGCCATTCAGCCTGGTTCAGACGCCCATCTTGAATTGGACATGCGTGTAGACATTGAATCTGACCTCGCGAGGATCACTTGCCCCACGTTGGTCATGGGGGGCCTCACAGATCGGTGGGTGGACATCAGCAAATCCCGCCACATTGCCTCTGTGATTCCGTCGGCACAGCTTGTGGAATTGCCCTCTGGACACCTCTGCATTGGAGAGATTCCGGAAACAATCGCACAGTTGATTGTTGAACACACACGCTGAACCCACCGTGCTCGGGGCTTCCAGTGAGTACGGTATAGAGCCGTGTCACATTCTTCTGCCCACACCCTCTCAGAGTCCGCGTCCAAAGAATTACTTGCTGCATTCGGAGTTCCGTTCGCAGCCGAGCACAAGGTCACGACCCCCGACGACGCTGTAGCTGCCGCGGAATCTCTTGGATATCCAGTCGTGGCCAAACTTGGTGGTGATGCAATCGCACACAAGACCGAGCGTGGACTTGTTCGCCTCCGACTGAACTCAGCAGACGACGTACGAATAGCCGCAAGTGATCTCTTCGCTGCTGCTCGTCCAGAAGACGGCGAAGTACACGTCCTTATTGCACCGATGATTAGCGGTAGTCGCGAATTGATTGCGGGTGTGTTTGTTGATCCACAATTCGGTCCCACCGTCATGCTGGGGATCGGCGGCATCATGGCAGAAGCTCTCAAAGATGTGGCATTTCGACCCGCTCCAATTACCGAAGACATTGCGCGAAGAATGATCACTTCACTTCGCACTCAAGGTCTCTTGGGGGACTTTCGTGGAGAGAACGCAATCAACCGCGACCAAGTTGTTGCTTGCCTCATGGGACTTTCCCAAGTGGCAGTCGAGCGAACCGACATTGTGTCTGTGGACATCAACCCACTCATCGTCACACCGCACGGATCAATTGTCGCCGTTGACGCATTGGTTGAATTAGGAACCCGAGAAGCTTCTCGCTCCGCAACTCGACCTGCGTACACCGACGAACAATTTCGGGCGCTTTTTGAACCACGAGGCGTCCTTGTAACCGGAGCATCGACACATCCAGGAAAATTTGGCTTTGTGTCTCTGCACAACATCTTGGCAAGCGGCTACGCAGGCGGCGTGTACGGAACCAACCTCAGTGGTGAGGAAGTGCTTGGCATAAAGACCGTCGCCGACATAGACGAACTTCCTGAAAATGAAATCGATTTGGTGTTCGTCTGTACACCTGCGTCAGCAAATCCCGACCTACTTCGTGCGTGTGCTCGCAAAGGCATCAAGGCTGCATTTCTCACCTCGGCTGGATATGGCGAAGCTGGTGATGAAGGTCGCCAATTGGAAGCCGAACTTGTGGCGCTGGCCGATGAACTAGGAATTCTTCTTGCTGGCCCCAATGGGCAAGGAGTGGTGTCAACTCCAGCGAAACTGTGCGCTCAAATTGTTGCGCCGTATCCACCAACCGGATTCATTGGTGTTGCCAGCCAAAGTGGAAACTTTGTTTCTAGTTTCATGAACTATGCGCGTCAGACAGGTGTTGGAATTAGCCGTGCCGTATCTGCTGGTAACGCAGCAGCGTTAGGCGTTGCCGACTTAATCGAATGGTACGGACGCGACAGCGCGACCAAAGTCTCGCTTGCATACGTGGAAGGCATTGCAGATGGCGTCGGACTGATGTCTCGTTTGTCGGATGTGGCACGCAAGAAGCCTGTGGTCTTGGTGAAAGGTGGCGCCACTGAAAACGGTGCTCGTGCCGCGGCCAGTCACACAGGTGCCCTTGCTGCAAATGATTCAATTTTTGATGGTGCATGTCGAGCCGGAGGCATCTCTCGCGCACGCACTGTGGAAGAAGCTTTTGAAGCCGCAGCAACATTTGCAACTCAGCCTTTGCCAAAAGGACCCAATGTTGTCATTCTCACAACTGCCGGAGGTTGGGGGGTAGTGACAAGTGATGCCATCGCCGATGATGGATCGCTCAATTTGATGACACTGCCCGAAGACTTGAAGTCGCTTATTGATACAAAGCTCCCACCACGCTGGAGTAGAAACAACCCCGTTGACTGTGCCGGCGGCGAAACAAGAGACACGATTCCCGAAGTCATGGAGATGATTGCGTCGCACCCTGATGTTGATGCCGTGATTTATCTGGGCATCGGAATTCAGGCAAACCAAGCGCGCCTTATGCGAGAGGGGCATTTCTATCCAGATCATGGTCTAGAGCGAATCGTTGAATACCACGAACGTCAGGACGCTCGATTCGCTCAAGCGGCCCATGAATTGTCGCTTCGAACCGGCAAACCTATTTTGATTGCCACTGAATTAGCAGTAGCCGACCCTTCCAATCCAGGTGTACAGACAGTTCGCGACACGGGCCGCCTGTGTTACGCGAGCGGAAATAGGGCAGTGGTTGCATTAGGGCATCTCTATCGATATGCGGTTCACACAGGTGTCGCGCACTAATCGCACCATGCCGCGCCGGTCTAAAGACCCGGTTCGCCTTGTCAGCATCGTCGGTGTCGTTGGCGCCGCAATACTGGGCATCGCATACTTTTTTGTTGACTCGGTAGCACATCAAGTTGTTGCCAAGACCGAACCATCAAAGGTAGAGACTGCGCAGATCCAACTTCTTTCAGCACGCAGGACACCGAACACCTTGTCGACGGTGGTGCGCACAGGAAGTGTTCGACGTTCGCTTGCGAACGTAGCGTCCCAACTACCTTCAGGTTCCTGTTTGACAGTTGAATGGATGGGCCAGAAACTGGCGAATGTTCGGGGAAGTGATTCTTTCATCCCCGCATCAGCACAGAAGTTAGTTACTGCCGCAGCAGCCCTAAAGATTCTGAGCCCGACCCACACGTACGAAACAGCAATTCACGCCACTGGCAATGCCGCATCAGGCACAGTGCAAGATTTGTATTTTGTGGGTGGCGGTGACCCACTTATTGTCCGAAGTGAATACGTCGCCACTGAAAAGTACCCAACAATCCATCCCACTTCGCTAGAAAAACTTGCGGATGCAATTGTCGCAGCGGGCGTACGAGTGGTGTCTGGCTCTATCGTCGGAGTCGAGTCACGTTACGACCAAGTTCGTTTTCTCGATGCATGGCCCTCTTCGTTCAATGTTGTGGAAGCGGGTCCTCTCGGCGCGTTAGTGGTCAATGATGGTGCCGTGGTGGGTCAAGGAATGAAGCCAGATAACCCGGCCATCGCCGCTGCCATTGAATTGCGATCTCTCTTAGGCGCCCGCGGTGTTTCAGTCATTGGCGAACCACGCACAGAACCTTCCGTTCCAGCATCGGCTGAAAGAGTGACGGGTATTTCATCTGCACCACTCCGCCTTGTTCTCAACGAGATGCTTGTGAATAGCGACAACAACACCTCAGAACTTGTTGTAAAGGAAATGGGAGTTGCTTCCGCGAAGACTGGGTCCACAACCGCAGGACTTGCTGCCATCAACAGCTTTTTGCAGTCCAACAAACTTCCCACTGCGGTCACGGTGGCTGATGGCTCGGGCTTGTCATCAAACAATCGAATCAGCTGTGACAATTTCATGTCGTTACTCACATTGAATGAGGGTGAATTCCCCACGCTGTTACCGGTGGCAGGCGAGACAGGAACGCTTCGTTCTGCGTTCGAAGATTCGAGCGTGAAGGGTCGTCTTGTTGCAAAAACCGGAACTTTGACTGGCGTCAAGTCGCTGGTTGGTTACTTGCCACTAGAGGGAAACAGCCCTGTGAAATTTGCGTTAGTGATGAATTCTTCGGGCATCGACAACCAAAGCCAATATCGGCCAATTTGGAATGCATTGGGCTCTGCATTGAACAAGGCTCAGCCTTCGCCCACTGCCACACAGTTAGCACCATGATTCTTCCCGCGTTCCCTTTGGGAACTGCCTATCTTCCAGGCGAAGCAATTTCTCTACGAATTTTTGAAGAGCGATACAAAGAACTGGCTCGCGACATCTCACTTTTTGACAACACATTTGTGACCTCGCTGATTGCGTCTGGATCCGAAGTTGGCGGCGACGACACACGATTCAACACTGGCGTACTGGTGCATGTTGAGTTTCTGCAGGCCGATGCAATGGGCTACAAGCTTTTCGGAACCGCAGGAAACGTGGTGGACATTAAACAATGGCTAAGCAACGCGCGATATCCATCTGTTGAAATTGATCATCATCGCTACGAGGTCACTTCATCAGCACAATGCGTTGACATGTTTCAATCTCTCCAAACATCACTTTTAACCTTCTTGAAAACAGCACACACATTCGGAGTATTCAATGGCGACATGTCGGTAGAGGAGAGCCTCATTCACAGTGTTCAACCTTCTGACCACACGGACGAAATGGAGATCTCTGTGTGGACCTTGCTCAGAATGATCCCCTGTGACGCGTTAGCCAAATACCACATGCTCCGTAGCTCCAGTATTGATGAAGTTCTTGTCGTGGCAGGGGAAACCCTCGACCACCTCTCTGACCTTCTCCATTTCAGATTCGGAATGGACGAGGGAACCTAGTTCCTCCTGTGGATAAAGGTCACAGCTAGCCCTAGGCTGGTTGTCTCATGAGCGAGTCAGGGTCTTTTTTTCGTCGTCGGCCAGCTCCAGGGGAGCAAGTGTCAGACATCGTTGACACCGTAAAGGCATATGCACGTCAAGAGACCATTGAACCTTTGCGCGGCGCAGCTCGATGGGTTGCTGTTGGAACGGCAGCAGCATTCTCCCTTGGACTAGCAATGGTCTTTCTCGCGCTTGCAGTTCTTCGCCTCAGTCAAGATCTTGGTGGGACAGCCCTCGATGGTTCATGGTCTTTCGTGCACTACCTCATTGCCTTGTTGGTCATGGCGGTAGTGGTAGGTCTGGCCGTTCAACGAATTTCACAACGAAGCTTAGAAAAAGGGAAGTGACGTGACAGAGAACAATCCCATCACTCGTAGCGACCTTGAATCAAAATTTCGGGCATTACAAACAGATATTCAAGGCCGCACCGCCGACAAGAAACAATCATTGATTGCGGCGGGATCCGCTATTGCAACAGTTGTCATCATCGTTGCATATCTTTTTGGTCGTCGCAGTGGACGGCGTCGTAGCGGGCGCGTCGAATTCCGCAGGTTTTAACTCGAAGTGATATCACTTCTTTTGTTTCTTCGCCGTCGATTGACGCAAGGATTTCTTCGTCGCCATCCGTATGTGAGGGCTCTCGTGAGTGTGGCGGCAATCTGGAGATGGTGGAGCAAACGATCATTACGCAAGACTCAACAACTCACGCTTCGGCCAGGTGAAACGATGTCTGTGTCGATTTCAAAAGAAAAATCCAACATATGACATCCAATGCTTTTCGAGATGGAGAGAAGGCTCTTTTCATCGATTCCAAACAGCGCCGATATCTGGTGACTCTCAATATTGAAGGTGAGTTCCATAGCCACGCTGGCTACGTTCCACACACTCAGGTCATTGGTTCAGAACCGGGACGAATTCTTGAATCCACCAAGGGCGCGAAGTACACCGTGCTTCGACCCACTCTTGAAGACTTTGTGGTGGAAATGCCACGCGGTGCGCAGGTCATCTATCCGAAAGATTTAGCCCCCATGTGCATGCTGGGCGACATTTATCCGGGTGTTCGAGTATTCGAGACAGGCATCGGATCTGGAGCACTGTCAATGACAATGCTGCGTTGGGGTGCACACATCACTGGCGTTGAATTGCGCGAAGACTTCCTCAATCGCGCACAGGCAAATGTTCGGTCCTTCTTGGGAGAAGATGCACTGACTCGCTACAACGTTCAATTGGGAGACAGTTACGACACAATCCCAGACCAACCATTCGACAGAGTCATGCTGGACCTTCCAGAACCCTGGCGAGTCACCCCACACGCTGAAAAAGTACTGACACCAGGTGGATTGCTCGTTGCGTACACACCATCAATTACCCAGGCTGTACAAGTGCGAGAATCGCTAGGTAAAGGCTGGGTCGATCAACGAACCCTTGAGGTATTGCATCGGACGTGGCACATTGAAGGAATGGCCGTGCGACCTGATCATCGCATGGTTGCGCACACAGCGTTTCTCACTGTGGCCCGCTTTATTGGGAAGAACTAAAAAGTCTTAGGGTTCAATAAAGATGCACTCGCCGGGGCACTCCTCGGCGGATTCAACAACAGCTTCAATGCGGCTGTCAGGGAAGTTTGCAAGGCCATCGGCACCTTGTGGGTTGCCCTTTGCGGTTGCAAACACCTTGTCGCCTTCTTTCACATAGGCAAGACCATCGTCAAGAAGAGTGAACACATCGGGAGCGATTTCTTCGCAAAGTCCGTCTCCGGTGCACAGATCCTGGTCAATCCATACCTTCATGTGGGAAGTCCCTTCATCGTGACGCCATAAAGCGCCGTTGTCCGACCCCGTGGGGGTTGTGGAAATAATACACGCCGACACCCGTTTGTGACTGCCTTCTTGTCCCAACTCAGGCATCACCTGCGACAAATGGGGGAGGCGGGCAATAGTGTGCAGTTGTGGCCGACAACGAACGTGATCAACTGCTCGCCGAAATTGACGCGCTGCAGAAGCGCATCTCTGCTCTTCCATTGCGCACAAAGGAACTTGAGGAAGAAATTCTCATCCTCAAAGGCCATCTGTCACACAGCGAGACGCAACGAGACAAGTTGACAGCGGCCTTGCGGGACACTCGTGAACAGCTTGAGGCACTCCGATATGAAGTGACCCAGTTGTCCACTCCGCCATCTGGGTACGGAGTCTTGGTTGACCAAAACGAAGACGGCACATACGACATAGTTGCCAATGGTCGCAAGATGCGAGTGACTGCGTCACCAAATGTCAACGTTGATGACCTCCAACGTGGAACTGAAGTTCTATTGAACGACAGTCTCAACATCATCCTTGTTCGCCGTTCCGAACAGGTCGGAGATGTAGCACGCATCGTTGACGTATTGGAAGACGGCGTCCGCGTTGTGGTTTCACTCCGTGGAGACGAGAACAGGGTCGTTGAACTCTCCGACTCGTTACGTGGCACCCATATTCGAACAGGCGATGTGTATCGCGTTGACATGCGCTCGCACGTATTGCTGGAACGACTTCCACAACCAGAAGTAGAAGACCTACTGCTTGAAGAAGTGCCGAACGTTCGCTACAGCGATATCGGTGGTTTGGATAACCAGATTGAACAAATCGCAGATGCAGTAGAACTACCTTTCCTTCATCACGATTTGTTTGGAGAGTTTCGTCTTCCTGCACCCAAGGGAATCCTTTTATACGGTCCGCCCGGTTGCGGTAAGACACTTATCGCCAAGGCTGTGGCAAATAGTTTGGCAACCAAAGTTGCAGAGCAGACTGGCGCCGACAAGGCTCGTTCATACTTCATTAATGTCAAAGGTCCGGAACTACTGAACAAATATGTCGGAGAAACAGAACGACACATTCGTCTCATCTTCCAACGCGCACGAGAAAAGAGTGAAGAAGGTTGGCCTGTCATCGTCTTTTTTGATGAAATGGACTCAATGTTTCGTGCGAGGGGAACAGGAGTCTCTTCAGACATGGAATCCACCATTGTGCCGCAGTTATTAGCCGAACTAGACGGCGTGGAGCGTCTTTCAAATGTCATTGTCATTGGAGCAACGAATCGCGAAGATCTCATTGATCCAGCAATTTTGCGTCCCGGTCGTCTCGACGTGAAAATCAAGATCGACCGACCCAATAAAGAGTCAGCATCACGAATAATGCGCATGTACATAGACTCCGACATTCCATTGGACTCAAGTGAAATTGAGATAAGTGGCGGTGTTGAAGAATGTATAGACAACATCGTCAACCGCGCGATTGATGCAATGTACGACGAGTCGCAGATCAACGAATTCTTGGAAGTCACTTATCAGAATGGTGACAAAGAGGTTTTGTATTACAAAGATTTTGCAAGTGGTGCGATGATTGAAAACATCGTGCGACGCGCCAAGAAGTCGGCAATCAAGCGAATTCTCAATGGTGGGTCCCGTGGCCTAACAACCACAGACGTAATAGACGCGATTCGACTGGAATTTCACGAGAACGACGATCTTCCCAACACCACTAACCCAGATGACTGGGCCCGAATTTCAGGTCGGAAAGGCGAACGAATCGTTTTCATTAGAACGCTGCGTCGAGACAACTCCGAATCCGATCAACCCACCGGCGCAAAGGCCATTGAACGAACCGTTTCTGGTCAGTACCTATAACAATGCCCACGCCCAAGATCTGCGGAATAGAAACCGAGTACGGCATCTTTGTACGCGGCGGCGACATCACCCCGATGATGGCTTCATCACTGATTGTGAACGCATATTCAGACGATGGTCTGTCGCTACGTGTGTGGGATTTTGCCAGCGAGCAGCCCGATCGAGATGATCGCGAGGGTTGGAGACCTGAAGCCGACTATCCCGAGGTCGAAGTTCTCATGGCCAATACAGTGCTCACAAATGGTGCTCGCTATTACGTGGACCATGCTCATCCTGAGATGTCGACGCCAGAATGTCGAAGCGTCTCCGATGTTGTTCGCTTTGATCGAGCTGGCGAAGAAATTGTTCGCCGTTCGATGCAGCGGGCAAACTCACGACTTCCGAATGACGTTGAAATTCTTCTCCACAAGAACAACTCCGACGGTAAGGGCAACAGTTATGGGTGCCACGAGAATTACCTACTGTCGCGTGCAGTTCCCTTCGGTCGTCTTGCGTCCCACATCACCAGCCACTTTGTCTCACGCCAGGTGTACACAGGAGCGGGAAAGGTGGGCGTTGAGTGCCGACGAGATGGTGAAATTGATGTTGCGTATCAAGTTTCTCAACGAGCCGACTTTTTTGAAGAAGAGGTGGGACTAGAGACCACGATTCGACGGCCAATCATCAACACACGCGATGAACCCCATTGTGATCCCGAGGTCTGGCGCCGATTACACGTCATCGCTGGCGACGCCAATATGTCCGAGATGGCTACTTTCCTGAAAGTGGGGACAACAGCCATCTTGCTGGGAATGATTGAAGACAATCTGTATCCCGAACATCTCGTCATTCATGATCCTGTCACTGAAATTCGTCGCGTCAGTCACGATCCAGAACTACAGCACGCCATCACATTGACCAATGGCTCCACCATCACAGCCCTTGAACTTCAGTGGGAACTATTGCGCGCTGCACACAAATGGGTACACACCTTGACCGAAGATCCGCTACATGGAGATTCTGAGGAGGTACTTCGCGAGTGGGAGGCGGTACTTCACCTCTTGGATACCAACATCGAGGCTGCTGCGGACACAGTTGATTGGGTAGCAAAGAAGCGTCTCATCGACGGAATGTCTCAACGGCACAATTTGGCCAGTCACCATCCCAAACTGCGCGCGATAGATCTGCAGTATCACGACATGAATCCTCAGCGTTGCCTGGCGCTTCGCGTTGGTCTTCGAACGCGAGTGAACGAGGCCGACGTGACATTGGCAATCTCGAACCCACCGCCTGACACACGTGCGTACTTTCGGGGTTCATGCATCAATAAGTGGCCAAAAAGTGTGTCATCTGCAAATTGGGACAGTGTGGTCTTCGACATTGGCGGTCCGTTACTGCAGCGCGTTCCCACCATGGATCCGTTGAAAGGAACTCAGGCTCTCGTGGGCGAGCTCATCTCGCGCTCCGACACCCCCGACCAGTTGCTGGGAGCACTGGGTGATGATGCCGTTGAGGGAGTAGAGGATGATCCTGGCTGGTAGCACGTCGGGTGCCAAGGCTCGGTACCGTATGTGACATGCAAGAACGTGTGCATCAGAAGAAATCATCAGGTGAGGACACCACACCAAGTGATCCGCAATCACATACTTCGGCAACAAAATCTGCAGAAAAAATCGCAACAGATATCGACGACCTCTTAGACGAGATTGATGAGGTTCTTGAATCCAATGCAGAAGAATTCGTGAAGAGTTATGTACAGAAGGGCGGGCAATAGGCCGTGACAATGCCGTTGTTTTCACCCTCCGATAATCCAGGCGCAAACTTCTTCGAACTTGTGCGACGCTTAGGCATCGCTCCGGATATGTCCCAGTGGAATGAGTCGCTCAATGTTCCGCATGCAACCACGTGTGTTGCGGTCAGGTATGCCGATGGCGTTGTCGTCGCTGGCGATCGTCGTGCCACATCTGGCAACTGGATCAAGCATCGAGGGATGGAAAAGGTAGTCCAGACCGACAGACACAGCGCTGTCGCAATTTCCGGAGCCGCTGGACCCGCCATGGAAATGATCAAGATGTTTGCGTTACAGCTGGAACATTACGAGAAGATGGAGGGACGCACTCTGTCTCTCGAGGGTAAGGCGAACCAGCTGTCATCAATGGTGCGCGCCAACCTTCCTGCGGCGATGCAAGGCATGGTTGTGATGCCATTGTTTGCTGGATACGACCACGCAACCCAGCAGGGGCGTATTTGGGATTACGACGCCACCGGTGGACGTTATGAAGAACGCGAGCACACTGCTATTGGAAGTGGCAGTCTGCACGCGGGCACAGTGGTGAAGGTGGGCTGGAAATCTGACCTCTCTGCTGATGACGCCATTGCGCTTGTGTGCCGTTCGCTGTGGGAAGCGGCAGATGCCGATTCGGCAACAGGCGGCCCGGATTCATTGCGTGGAGTTTTTCCTATTGTCGCAACTATTGACGTCAATGGCTGGAATCGTGTTGACGATTCCCACCTATCTTCTGTTTTCGAAGCCATCACACAGGAGGTTCGCGAGCGATGAGTATGCCGTTTTATGTGCCGCCAGAACAGATGATGAAGGAGAAGGCCGACTTCGCACGCAAGGGCATTGCCCGTGGTCGTGCCCTTGTCGCACTTCAGTACAACGATGGAATTGTTCTCGTTGCAGAAAATCCTTCCAACAATTTGCGAAAGATTTCGGAAATCTACGACCGAATCGCGTTTGCAGGAGTAGGGAAGTACAACGAATTTGATCAATTGCGACAGGCAGGCGTTCGAGCCGCGGATGTGCTTGGATATCAGTACTCGCGCCAAGATGTCGAGGGACGAAGTTTGGCAAATCAGTATGCGCAATTGATGGGCAACGCTTTCACGCACGAATCAAAGCCATTGGAAGTAGAGATTCTGGTTGCAGAAGTTGGTACAGACTCCAGCAAAGATCGTCTTTTTCACATCACCTATGACGGAACTGTGGTCGACGAGAATAGATGCTGCACGTTGGGCGGCGACGCAGAAGCCATCAATGCCCGAATGACTCCGGATCTCAATGTGAACGCAGACCTTGCCAGCGCAGTTCGGCACGCGGCAGCTGCGTTAGCAGGCCCAGATCGCACACTGACGACAGATGATTTAGAGGTTGCAGTTCTCTCGCGCGGCCAGGATCGACGTTGCTTCTCGCGTATTGATGATTCGCGCGTTGCCGAGTTCTTGCAGGCCTAAGCATGCTTCCCCGTATCTTCGGTCTTGAAACCGAATACGGAATTACATTTACACAAAAAGGGCAGCGACGATTGACGCCCGATGAAGTGGCGCGATACTTGTTTCGTAGTGTTGTTGCATGGGGCCGCAGTTCAAACGTATTCCTAGAAAACGGTGGTCGTTTGTATCTCGATGTGGGTTCTCATCCCGAGTTCGCAACACCTGAGTGCAGAAACATCTTGGACACAGTGTTGTACGACAATGCAGGTGACGCCATTTTGAACACACTGGTTACCAATGCCGAAGCACGCCTTCATGACGAAGGAATTCGCGGGAACATCTATCTGTTTAAAAACAACACAGATTCAGCCGGCAACAGCTATGGATGCCATGAAAATTATTTGGTTCGACGAAATTCTGAGCCCGATGATTATCTTGCATCTTTCATTCCGTTTTTGGTGTCTCGACAGGTGTATGCAGGCGCCGGAAAGATACTCATCACCCCAAAGGGACCCTTGTTCGCCTTGTCGCAACGAGCAGAACATATTTGGGAAGATGTTTCCTCGGCAACCACACGATCGCGCCCCATCATCAATACACGGGACGAGCCGCATGCCGACGCTGAGGAGTTTCGTCGCCTTCATGTCATTGTGGGCGATACAAACATGTCTGATTTCGCCACGTTCTTGAAAGTGGGGACCGCCGCATGCGTACTACGGATGCTTGAACACCCGACAACCGCAGTGCGTGACCTCACTCTCGAAAACCCCATTCGTGCGATCCGTGACATCTCTAGCGACATTTCATGCAAGCGCACGGTTCGGTTGCGGAACGGTCGCGAGATGACCGCAATTGATATTCAAAATTACTTTCTTGAGCAAGCACAACAGTTCGAACAAAAGCACGGGTTTGACGAACAAGAAACTCGTGCACTTCGTGAATGGGAACGAGTGATGGCCGACTTGCAATCCGATCCCACACTATTGTCCGACCGCATCGACTGGGCTATTAAGAAGAAAGTGCTTGATGCTTTCTGTGATCGTCACTCGCTGACTTATGATGACCCTCGAGCGCTTGCGTTAGATCTTCAGTATCACGACATCAATCCATCTCGAGGAATCTTTCATGCGCTTGTACGTCATGGAAAAGTAGAACAGTACTTTTCTCCCGAAAAGATTGAATACTGCACTACGCATCCACCAGGCGATACTCGGGCACATTTGCGTGGTACGTTTATTGCCGCTGCGAAACGCAAAAATCGCGATTTCACAGTTGATTGGGTTCACCTAAAACTCAACGAACAAATTCAACGAACAGTGATCTGCAAAGACCCATTTGCGTCCTCGGACGAGCGTGTCGACCGCATGATTGCAAGTATGTAACGCCAATGCAGGCACATAGGCACTAGGTTTAGTAACTCATGGTTGACCTGAATATTCCAAGTGGGGAACATGAGCCCGATGGGCATTCCGCCACTCGCGTTCTTCGCGATTGGGTTCTTGTTGTCCTCTTGGCTCTGGGCGCCGCAATGCTCGTGCGCGTGTATGTGCTCCAGCAGTTCTATATCAGTGGTCCATCAATGGAGATGACTCTGATGGAGAATGACCGAGTTCTTGTCAACAAACTGAGTTATCGCCTCCATGGTATTGGCCGTGGCGATGTTGTTGTGTTTGACCGGGTCACCACAAATGGTGGGGTCGTAGAACACGACGACTTGATCAAACGCGTGATTGGACTTCAAAACGACACTGTAGAAATTCAGAAGTGCAAAGTGTTAGTCAATGGACAAGTCATCAACGAGCCATATTTGGATGCAGACGTTCTCGCATTACCAACACCAGAAGATGTGTGCAGAATCGCAGACATGAAGAAAATTACTGTTCCCAAAGATCAAGTATTTGTGATGGGAGACAATCGTGCACAATCTTTTGATAGTCGCAGCTTCGGCACAATTCCTGAATCATTGGTGATTGGTCGTGCATTCGCCATTGTCTGGCCGCTGGGCAGTATTCGCGCACTCTAAATTCGCACAGGAACTGTTCCAAGTTCAGCAACATAAGCATCGACCATGCGGTCTACATAATCGCAATACACGCCGTCTAGTCCCATGCGAAATGCGGTGGACAAAGCAGCAGGGAATTGCACATCCCACCCAAAGGCAGCAAGACCGAAACGATGAGTCATGGCAACCAAGCCGCCGTTCCAATCTGTGAAGTGCATATTGAGAGCATTAATGCCATTCTCTGCGAGAAGGGCTGCACGCTTTTCCGGGCCTTCCCCAATGCGAGATAGTCGTGTTGAATCAACGATCATGACATCTGTAAACCTGTGCCGTAACTGCAACACTGTCTCTAACTGGTGATGGCAGAGCCAGATATGGTCGGCGGGGAAGTTCGCATGTCTCGCCGCTAGAACAATTCCCTCAGCAGCCGCCACATCTTTAATGTCGATACTGAGATGAATCTCATGGCTGACAAGTTGCAAGAGGTCCTCCCAACTTGGAATAAGGGAATCGAGATCAGTGCGTAATACTGACGCAATCGGGCGCCTTTTGATACCACGCCGCACAACGCCATCGTGGTCGAGCACAACGTGACTATCTGCGGTCATCCAGGCATCGGTCTCAATCCCGTTTGCCCCTAATTTCAGTGCAAGAGCGAAGGCGTCAAGAGTGTTCTCCCGCGCATGAGCTTTAGCCCCCCGATGAGCAAATGCAATTGGATTTTCGCGTAGAGAGGGGAGTCGTTGTTGCACGCATGAAGATTAGATGCATCGTCCTATGCTGGAGATGTGTTCAACCTTGCTGGGAGCGAAATCATCTTTCTCCTTCTGGCGGGCCTTGTGGTGCTCGGACCCGAACGGTTGCCCGGAGTGATGAGAAATGTCGGGCGCGTGTATGGCCAATTACGCCAGATGACTCAGGGCCTTGAGAAAGAGATTAAGGACACTTTCTCCGAACCAGTGTCCGATCTTCGTCGAACTGCCGACGAGATTCGAGCGGGTTTTGGGCAAGTTGACACCGAACCTTCACCTCCGATGAGACCTGAACGGTCGGCATCACTAGAGGAACTTGCCGAACAAGGTCTGGTTGATTCCCTACAGAATTCAGAAGTTGCAGACAGCGATAGTGATTCGACCGGAACTTCCGACCCCACCGGAACTGGTAGCGCACCCACATGACCGACCCAGTCGACGGCTCAATGTCCATCATGGACCACCTGCGCGAATTGCGTCAAAGAGTGATCCGTTCTTTGTTGGCTGTTGCGTGCGGCACCATCGTCATGCTTGCGTTTTACGACCCCGTAAAAAATTGGCTAACACAGCCATATCGAAATTTGTGTAATTCACGACCCGAGTTCAAGTGTGACGGCTCTTTGTTCGCACTGGGACCCCTTGATGGATTCACCGCACGGCTTCGCGTGTGCGCATATGGAGGTCTCGTGCTTGCCTTGCCAGTTGTACTCTGGCAAATCTGGCGCTTCATTGTTCCAGCCCTTAACAAGAAAGAAAAACAATACGCCGTTCCGTTTATTGCGTCATCAATTGTGCTGTTCGCCACCGGATGCTCCATTGCATATTGGACGTTGGATAAAGCACTTGAATTCCTCATCAGTTGGTCTGGTTCCGATATCACTGAGGCGTATCGCATTACCGACTACATCATGCTGGTCGTGATGATGATGCTGGCATTTGGTGTTGGATTCCTCAGTCCTGTTCTCCTGGTCTTTCTCCAGTTAGTGGGCGCAGTGCGACCAAAGACGCTCATCAAGCAATGGCGTTTTGCAATCATGATCATTTTTGTTCTTGCAGCGGTGATCACACCATCAGGAGACCCCATCAGCCTTCTCGCTCTCGCGGTCCCACTATCCGTTCTCTTTCTCGTTGCCGTCCTTGTTGGCTGGCTAACAACGAGAAAACGAATCGCTCACACCGTATGACATCACTGAGGGAAGAATTTGTTTCTCAACTGAGTTACACACCCGACCATTTTCAATTGAACGCCATGCAGGCGATAGATGAAGATGCGTCAGTTTTGGTTGCTGCACCCACCGGATCGGGCAAGACACTCATCGCAGAGTACGGAATTGCACGTGCACGCTCACTGCACAAACGAGCTTTCTACACCACCCCCATCAAGGCGCTGTCTAACCAAAAATTCCGTGATTTGGGCGAACTGTACGGGCCACACAACGTCGGTCTTATCACCGGTGATAACGCAATCAATGCTGATGCCCCTGTTGTTGTCATGACCACTGAAGTTCTTCGCAACATGATTTATGCCTCGTCCCATCGATTAGATGATCTGGGAGTGGTGGTTCTCGATGAAGTGCATTATCTACAAGACACATACAGAGGCCCAGTATGGGAGGAAGTCATTATTCAGCTTGACCCAGAGGTGCAACTGGTGTGTCTGTCAGCAACCGTCAGCAACGCATCAGAGGTGGGGGAATGGTTGACAACAGTTCGTGGCCGCACAGACGTAGTCATCGAGACCACTCGACCCATTGAACTTGTGCACCATTTCGCAGTGCACGACAAGACATCTAACTCCACGGAAATGTTCAACACCATCGTGGGTGGCGAACCAAACCGTCACATTCAGCGACTTCTCTCGGGTCAACGATCACAATCATCGCGAGGCGCACACAACAAACGTGGCAGACGATTTTCTGCACCAACTCGACCAGAGATTGTTGAGCTCTTGGAAGACAACCACATGCTTCCAGCCATTGTGTTCATCTTCAGTCGCGCGCAATGTGAGGACGCCGTTGCATCCTGTTCGCGTGCAGGAATTGTCCTGACAGATGCAGATGAAGAATCACAGATCTATGAAATCGTTGAGCGGCATTGCTCGTCTCTTTCAAATGATGACAAACGAGCACTTGAATACGACCAGTTTCTCGATGACGTGGGCAGTGGCGTCGCCTGTCACCATGCCGGAATGATTCCGTTGTTCAAAGAGGCGGTGGAAGAGTGTTTCGTTCGTGGTCTGGTGAAAGTGGTGTTTGCCACCGAAACATTGGCAGTGGGCATCAACATGCCTGCTCGGGCAGTAGTGATTGAAAAACTCACCAAATACACCGGTGACCACCACCAACTGTTGCGCGCGTCAGAGTTCACACAATTGACGGGTCGCGCCGGGCGACGAGGCCTAGACGACATCGGGCATGCCATTTCATTATGGAACCCATTCGTCACCTTCGATCAAGCAGCAGGACTTGCGCTCAGCAAGAGTTTTCGCTTGACATCAGCGTTTAGACCCACGTTCAATATGGCGGTCAACATGGTGCGCACTCATTCCGAGTCAGGAACTCACCACATCTTGAACTTGTCGTTCGCACAGTTTCAGGCGGACCGAGACATCGTTACATCTGAGGCAACCCTCGAGCGTCGACGCCGAGAACTAGCCCTTCTCGAGCGAAGTGCAGATTTGGAATACGAAGACTCCGAGACTCAACCAGGAGCATCACCTGTCGAAGCAGAAATTGCCTTGCGAGCACTCCGTCCTGGTGATGTTGTGATGTTCGACGCATCGAATCTGCGTGGACGAGGATTAATCGTGTCGACAGCTTCACGTCGCGCCGGAATTCGCATAACGGTGCTCACGCCATCTCGAAAGTCAATCGACATCTCTGCCAAAGATCTTCGTTCATTACCAATGAAGGCAGGCCACGTTGATTTACCAGTTCCTTTCGAGCCAACTCGGAATGAATTCGTCAAGGAGGCAGTTGCTCGTTTAGTTCGCGCAAAGATCAACGAAGATGTTGTCACTCGCGAAGTTGTCCACGACCGTGACGGCCGAGTCGCCGATGCGCCCACAAGCGCTAAAAGCATCAAGAGACTTCGTCGCGAGATTGAACAGATGGAGGAGCGGCGTCGACAGCGCGCTGGATCAGTCAGCGCTCGTTTCATGGACGTCATTGATCTGCTTGAAGATTTGGGCTACGTGCAGTCATGGGGTCTTACCAGCAAAGGGGAAACCCTCTCGGGAATTTTTCACGAGAGTGATCTCCTCATCGTGGAAACGATGAATAGGGGTGTGCTGTCCTCCCTTTCGGTGAATGATCTTGTTGCAGTTCTGTCCACCCTCATCTTTGAACCACGTGGCGGTGATGCTGGTGGCACAACTCGATGGCCATCCGATCTTGTTCGTCAACGATTCAAGCGCATTCAGAAAATCAGCGAACAACTGCAAGATGCGCAAAGAGTTCGTGGCCTGCATGTACATCGACCCCCGAACAGCGGCTTAGTGTTTGAAACCGCCGCATGGGCAAATGGACGACCACTGTCACGAATACTTGACCCCGAACTAACTCCAGGGGATTTTGTTCGCTGCATGCGTCAACTGATTGATTTACTGCGCCAAATATCTGTCACCACCGACGACAATGAACTACGACAGACCTCTGAGCGCGCAATTACTGCACTAGACCGTGGAGTAGTGGCAGCTGCACAAGGAGTCACCACTTCATGACTATTGAAAAGGGAAAAGAGTGGGGCCACCCAGGAGTCACCCCACGCAACTGCGCCATCGTTGCTTCCGATGCTGAACTTGGCTTGTCCACTCGGGATGTTCCAGTAGTTGTCTCTGGAGGCGACCTCTTCGAAGCGCTCGGTCGTCCACTGCAACGAGAAACAGGAGAAGAATGCATCCTTGTGCAGATTGATGCTCTTCGCTGCATCATCACGCATTCATCGGGAGAAACATCCGAGAGATTGGGTGCCTCCTATGTTTCCTTTGGTCATTACATTCACGGCGAATTCTCCGTGGTGTCGAATAGCGGCTTTTGGAGGCGACGCCATATCGCCCCACGATCACACCCGAATGACGGACAATTTGACCTCGTGAGATTTTCACCCGACATGTCCGCAAGACAACGGTGCATCGCATTCAACAAAATGAAAACGAGCACACATTTGCCTCATCCCCACATTTCATCACGCAGGGAGATTGAGATTACGGTCCGGAAGGCGTCGCGCAAGTGGCCTTGTGTCATCGATGGCGAACAAGTGAGGGATTGGCAGACTGTCGCCGTCACTCTTGTACCAGATTTCTGGACTGTCATATTGTGAGACACACATCGAGACATTTGCGAGGGTATTTGTGTCAACCGAAATCCAACAGTTAAAAGAACTGGCCTGCAAAAGAATTGACGACGTCGCCAATGTTCTCGTCGATGTAAGCCATCAGATTCATGCTCATCCTGAAGAAAACTTCAATGAGATTTTTGCGAGCGAACTTCTTGCACGTACGGCGTCACAACATGGCTTACAGTCCGACACCCATGTGTACGGATGTGACACTGGACTCGCGGCTGAAGTTGGCACCGGTGCAACCGTGTGCATCATGAGCGAATATGACGCACTTCCTGATATCGGTCATGGATGCGGTCACAACGTGATTGCCGCCACAGGATTAGGTGCCGCGCTTGGACTGTCTGTTGTTGCACAAGCAGCAGGAGGGCGGCTTCGGTATCTCGGCACACCAGCAGAAGAGGGCGGTGGCGGAAAGCTCGTCATGGCACGGAATGGTGCATTGACCGATGTCGGCATCGCAATGATGGTGCATTCAGCGGATGCTGACCTCACCAGCATTGATGCGATTGCACTTCAGCAACTGGTCGTCGAATACTTCGGAGAGGCCGCCCATGCCGCCGCCGCACCGCAAAAAGGACGCAACGCGCTCGACGCGGCAGTGCTTGGGTACATGGCCGTGGCTGCGCTTCGTCAGCACATCATGCCCACTGAACGTATTCACGGCATTTTCACCAAGGCAGGCGAGAAGCCCAACATCGTTCCTCGCGAAACTTCAATGGAGTGGTATGTCCGGTCCGACACCATCACCACCTTGAACGAACTGAAACCTCGTGTTCTCAACGCACTCAAGTCAGGAGCCAGCGCATGCGGATGCACGTTCTCGCATCAGTGGATCGACACTCCTTATGCCGACATGGTGACCAACAACAATCTCTCTGCCATGTACATCGCCAATGCCGCCACGCTTGGCCGACAGGTAACTCTTCCAAATGCACATCGCCGAGTAGTGGGAAGTACCGACATGGGAAATGTCAGTCATCTAGTGCCATCAATTCATCCAATGATTGCATCAGCTCGTCCCGGCACTGCCATCCACACAGTTGATTTTGAGCGCGAGTCAATAACAGATCGCGCGGACCGCGCAGTGGTGGACGGAGCCAAAGCAATGGCAATGACTGCGATTGATTACTGGACTTCCTCAGCCCTTCAAGCATCAATTGCCGACGAATTCCACACATCCAACCCCAGCAAGGATGTGCTGTAGTCGGTATCCACGGGAGAGCCGTGCCGTACTCCTAGGCTGAACCCTTGTGACGGTGTACGTTCCCGAGGAATTCACGCAGGCTGAGTCCGATATTTTGCGTCGCTATTTCACCAATCTGGACCAACCAGTCTTCGCTTTGGTGAACCTTCCAGAAGTGGTGAAAGGCGCGCTGTTTGCCCGCTACAGCCGCAGCCCGCGAAGCCTTCGCCGACTGTTCTTAGATGAGTTTGTCAACGATCTAGAAATTGCTGGCGATCTTGCCGTCGATGCCACCGTTGGTGTCGATAGGGCGGAGTCGCTGTACGAGAAAGTTTTCGTCGAATATGGCGACGACTCGGTGGCTCAACTTGGTGGCGTGCACTTGGCATGTGAACAGGCGTCAAACATTCTCACCAAGATTCTCGAGTGGGGACGCCTCATGAGCTACCTCGAGCAAAGCACCCGCTACATCGCATACGACGAACGCCTCGGTGGTCGTTATCGGTACTACCGAGACCCAGATTTGCTGGAAGGAAAGTTTGGGACTCGTTATGTGGGCGACATGGACCGCATGTTTGATTCATACAGCGCAGTCGCTGAAGCCGTCACTCAGCATGTTCGCGCCACTGTTCCTAAAATACCCGGCGACAGTGATTTCGTATATCGGCAAGCCACACGAGCCAAGGCACTCGATGCGGTGCGCGGAATGTTGCCAGCGTCTTCGTTATCGAACGTGGGCATCTACGGAAGTGGTCAAGCATTTGAGGCACTGCTGCTACGCATGCGAGCACACGCACTCCCTGAAGCTCGTCTATACGCCGACATGATGTTGACCGAACTACGAAAGGTCATTCCGTCGTTTTTGCGTCGAGTAGATGTTGCCGAGCGCGGTGGACAGTGGTCGAATTATTTGGCCACGAACGTTCAAAACATGTCATCTCTCGTTGACGACTTGTTCGGTGACTCCATTGCGTCCGATGTCGACGAAGTCACCCTGGTCGATTATGACCCAGATGGTGAAAACAAGATTGTGGCCGCAGCGTGCTACGCGTTTTCCCATTTGCCGGAATCACAGATTCTTGCGAAGGTCGAAAAAATGTCGTCCGAGCAAAGAATTGAAATTCTTCGCAACTATGTCGGCGATCGTGAGAATCGCCGCCACAGACCCGGACGCGCGTTTGAACGGACCGACTATCGATTTGATGTTCTGTCTGACTACGGCGCATTTCGTGACATGCAACGTCACAGACTTCTCACCATCGAGTGGCAACAACTCACTCCGTATCACGGATACACGCGCCCCGACCTCGTTGATGCGGCAGGAGTAGGGGAGCACTACAACGACGTCATGGACCGCTCCGCTGCGTTGTATGACGCTTTGGTGGCGGATTACCCAAGCCAGGCGTCATACGCCGTCTCAATGGCCTATCGACTCAGATACTCCATGCAGTTCAACGCCCGTGAGGCCATGCACATGTTGGAACTTCGCTCCAGCCCGCAAGGACACCCCTCGTATCGCAGGGTTGCTCTAGAAATGCACCGCCTCATCGCAGAAAAGGCTGGCCACACAGCAATTGCTGCGGCAATGACCCACATGACAACAGAAGCACCAGAACTTGAGCGCCTGGAGTCTGAGCGTCGTGCGGAAGCTCGCCGCACCAGCAAGTAAATAGCGACTGTAATAGTGACGGTCGTCACTTTTTCATCTATTTTGTGCGAGTATTCGCCCCTTTGGCACAGTTTGTGCCTAGTATCCCGCCCCGAGCCTTATGGCAAATGGAGGAGTCCCACGTGGCAAAAGATGACATAGATCCAGAAGACATCGACGAAGAAATCGACCTTGATGGCGAAGACGATCTTGACATTCTCGACGACGAACTTGGCGACGACATTGTCGATGACGATGACTCTCTCGATGATGACGACGATGACGACAGTCTTGGTTCAACCATTGCTCGCAAAAAGGGAAGCGACGATGACGACGATGACGACGACATGGTTGCCCCCGATGACGTTGAGGAAGACCTCGCAGAAATTCTGAAAGATCGGCTCGCGTCTGAGGAATTGCCAGCAGAAGAAGATGAAGTTCCCGAAACCGACGAACGATCAACGGGCGAAGACACTCTTCAGCCAAAGCGCGCCGATGAGACACTCTGCGGTTCGTGTTTCATGCTGGTGAAGAAAAACGCAACAATCTGTCCCATGGGCGATGACGAATGCCCAGTTGTCGTAAAAGCAACGAAGAAAAAGAAATGACACTCCCTTTTCAGTCTGTCCACGCTGCAATCTGGAGATCGGTGTCGTCGACCGTTTCGTCATTGCGACAACAGGCTCCGGGCGCGCGAATGATTGGCGAGTTTGCTGTGAAACATGTTCTGCGCGAGGCACGTGAACGCGTGTCGCCACCACAGTCCTCACACACCCACAACGAGTCGTCTCAGTCGTGACAGCGGCACAAGTGTTTGTGCGTCTGGCAGTGCCAGAGGATGCAAGCACTTTCACCCAACATCAACAGGCATCAACTGAAGAGGCATCGCGCTACAGAGGCAGTTTTGTTGCTCAAACACCACAAGGGGATGATCTTCGAATCGTCGCAGGTGTGGGGAACACAGTGTTTGGCACGATGACTGCAGCATTGATCACCAACTCGCGCTGGTTCGTTACCCACGTCTATGTTGACCCTCAAGCGAGAGAAATTGGCCTGGGCGATGCACTGTTGGACTTTGCCATGGCTGAGGTCGCCCAACGCGGTGGCACGTGGCTAGGAGGCCAAGCACTGCCTGGTGATCGTGCGATGAAGAACCTATTTGAACGCCACGGATTAGTGGCTCAAACCATTTGGGTGGGCAAAAACCTTTAGCGGCCCTTCCATTGGGGAGCGCGCTTCTCAATGAAGGCCATCAAACCTTCTTTGGTGTCTTCAGATTGAAGAATTGGTGCAAACTCTTGATTTGTCATCTTGATGAGTGCTTCATCACTTTCATACGCCGATGCAAGCACCACTCGTCGACTTGCCGCCACAGCCATTGGAGCAGACGTTGCAATTTTCTCGCCCAAAGCAATGGCAGCGTTCAATGCCTCACCAGCATCGACCACATGATTCACCAACCCCAACTGATACGCGCGTTCAGCCGAGAGTGGGTCACCGGTCAAGATGACCTCCATCGCAACGGACTTTCCAATGGCGCGTGGAAGACGGAATAGACCTCCGGCGCCCGCAATGAGGTTTCGTTTAACCTCCGCCAGACCAAACGATGAACGCGAGGTGGCAATCACCATGTCTGCGGCTAAAACAATTTCGCATCCACCAGCAGTGGCTAAACCATCGACGGCGGCAATGATCGGCTTTGATCGCTCGCGATACACGAACCCTGCAAAACCTCCGCGCTTGGTTCCCAGTGTTTGGCCACCTGCGTTCAGTGCCTTCAAGTCGGCACCAGCACAAAAAACCGGCGACTTATGACCTTCGGTATTAGCAGTTAATACGCCAACCCACACTCCATCGTCTGACTCAAGGCGATCGATTGCGGCTTCCATCGCTTGTGCGAGCTCGTCATTGACCGCATTTCGCGCGTCGGGACGATTCAAGGTGATGACGGCAACTTGGCCGCGGACTTCATAGGTAACCATGTCAGACATGGTCTCACCGTATCGCTTCAGCGTCAGATGACCGAAGCCCCAGGCTTGGCGGAGTTATTCAGCAGACTCTGAGTCGGTCACGGGAGCGGCCACAGCGGCGGCCTCATCAACAACCGGGTTCTGCACAACTGGTTCTTCAACAGCCTCAACGGCGGCGGGAGCAACATCTGCAGCAGGCGTGACGTCGGCTTGCTTCTTCTCGCGCGCAGGCTTTGCATCGGCTGCCTTGTTCACATCAGCTGCGCGCTTCTTGGTCTTGTCGGGACGAGGCTGCTGCAGAGGACGTGGTGCTCGTGCTTTGGGGTCAACCGCCACACCGAAAAGAGCAGCCAACTGTGGCATCAATGGCCCCAGACGCACGACGGTTTTCAAGAGTTCATCAGAGACAACCGGAGGCAGGACTGGTGGCAATACTTTTGCGTGAACGGGCGAGAATGCGGCTGCCTCCAACAAAGTGATCCAACGCTCTGCAGGTGCATCTGGGGTCATGCCAGCAACAGTGGCATCAACCAATGCAAGCGCAAGGGGAGCAGGGAACGGAACACCCGCTTTGGGTGGCTGTGAAGACAAACGCAATGCGCGAACGACACGACCAACTTTTGTGGCAGCTTCGATGTCTTCAAGCCAATGACGAATTTCAGTTTCCTGACGAACAACAAGTGCTTGTTTCATTTTTGCAACAAGATTGCGTGTTGTTTCATCGATTGCCACTAATTGTTCTGCGGTGACAACAATGGAACGCAGATCACGAACATCGACATCTTCAATGATTGAATCTGCTGCCAGTGCGCGGTCGGTCCATTCGGCAACACGCAAACGTGGCAACAGCTGTTCTGCAATTGTCAACAGACCATCAGCCGGAACTTTTTCACGACCTTCAGCAACAGCCTTCTTGTTTTGTTCTTCAATTGCAGCACGTACAGCGGGCACTCCGCCATTCAAGACCTTTTCGGCAATGGCTCGGTGCGCTTCTGGCAATTCCGCAAGAACCGCGTCGACATTGACACGGCGCGGCTTAACGCGCTTTGGCTTCGGACGCTGAGGCAGTTCGGGTGGCGCTTCAAAGAACGGGCGACGTGGACGATCGGAACGCTTGTCTCCACCTTCGGCACGTTCGCCACGTGGACGCTTGTCGCCATCACGACGAGGTCCGCGACGCTTGTCTCCGTCGCGACCGCCCTTCTTACGCAATTGCTGGGTGACTGGCTGGAACGGCTTCTCTGATGGCAGGAGTTGCAATAGCCCGGAGCGCTCAGCTTTTTGCTTTGGCGGCGTGATTGACAACACGCGTGTGCCATCGAGGTCTGCTTCAATTTCTGCTCGCACGATGTCTTTGACAGCCACACCTGCAGGCACGACCGAATCGGCCACAACCCCTTTTGGTTGCTGCGCGCCGGCGGCACGCCAGGTCCAGGTGCCGTCGTCGCGCTTACTGGTGAGTTCAATCTCGATTCGCCGTGACATAGGGGCTCTACGGTATCTGAGAAAACCCGCCGATAGTCATTGCAACTGCACGCCATCAGTAATCTGACCGCATGCCCATTTACGCTCTCGGCGACAACGAACCCACCATTCACCCATCGGCCTATGTGCATCCCGATGCCGTCATTATTGGTTCTGTCACCATCGGTGCAGAGAGCAGCATCTGGCCCGGGGCCGTGCTTCGAGGAGACGATGGCGCCATTGTGATCGGCGCTCGCACAAGCATTCAAGACGGAACCGTGGTTCACACCACGCCCATGAACCACACAACGGTGGGGGATGACTGCGTCATTGGCCATGTGGTGCATTTAGAGGGCTGCATCATTGAGAACCTGGCACAAGTGTCTTCAGGTTCCATTGTGCTGCACCGTGCAGTCGTGAGTACCGGAGCAATTGTGGCAGCGAACGCCGTTGTGTTGAATGACATGGTGGTTCCACCTGGTGCGTTGGCAGTAGGCGCACCAGCCACCATCAAAGAAAACCGGGCACGAAAAGAAGATATAGAGATGGCAGTCTCGGCATATCTCTACAAGGGCAAACGATTCCGTGAACAACTGCGACGACTCGACTAACTCGCAGCATTGGTCAATGATCGATGTCACCGTCGATAACACCGAAGTAGAACTCATTTCAGATGTCATGTGGTCACTAGGAGTAGTGGCGATTGAAGAACTGAAAGCAACAAGCAGCCAGACAACACTTCGCACAAGCATGGGAGATGATCCCAGCCATTTTGTTGACGTACTTCAACAACAGTTTCCACAAGTACATGTCAGCCGAGTATCAATTGATCGCGATGTTGCCGATACCTGGCGCGAATTCGCCACTGCAACCATGGTGAATAATTCAGTTGCGTTGGTTCCGGCGTGGCAACCAGCACCTGAAGGGACTATCGCAATCTTCATTGAACCACTTGACACATTTGGGATGGGCAACCATCCCACAACAGTTCTCGCACTGCGATTGGCGCTTCAACACATCTCAGCGGGTTCAACTGTTTTTGATTTAGGAAGTGGATCAGGAGTGCTGTCGGTATCACTTGCTGCGTTGGCGAACTGTCAGTGTTTCGCCTACGACATTGCAGATTCGGCACAGGACGCACTGCAGACCAACATGAACCTCAATCAGGTAACAACGTGCTCATGGGTGGACGGATACCCACCTCGTCTGGTTGATGCCGTGTTAGCGAACATTCTCGCCCCAGTTCTGAAGGAAGAATCAGATTCGATAACGAACTGTGTGACGACAGGGGGAGTAGTCGTTCTCTCGGGAATGCGTGACGATCAAGTAGATGATGTTCTCACGCACTACGAATGTTTCACGGAGCAAGAACGCGTCTCACAAGACGGCTGGACTGCTGTTGCGTTAGTGAAACACGAAACTATGAGATGACGCGAGCTCGCACACCCAATCCTGATGTGCAATGAAAGTTACGAAATGACGCGAGCTCGCACACCCAATCCTGATGTGCAATGAGAGTTATGAGATGACGCGAGCTCGCACACCCAATCCTGATGTGCAATGAGAGTTATGAGATGACGCGAGCTCGAACGCCGATAGGTGCAATCAGGCGATAGCCAGCTGCGTGGCGTTCTTCTTCTGACTCGCCACCCCAGAACCCGTACTCGCGATTACGTCGTGCAAAATCACGACACTCTTGCATCACTTCACAGGTGTGACACACCTCGCGTGCTTGTGCTTCGCGACGCTCTCGCGCCTGCGGCCGTTCCGCTGCCGGCGGAAAGAAAATTGCAGACAACCCTCTGCACTCAGCCATTTCTGACCACGATGTGTCATCCCATTCACGAAATGCAAACAGTTCACCAATAGCCATGGTTGTTCCCCCAACTACGCCGCTACGACCCCCACATTAGCGGAATTAACTCATGAGTCAATTCTTGACTTTTTGTCAATTCAGCGCCCGGAGAGAGCTGCCCGAATACCCGCTGCAAAAGCGTCAACATCGGCCTCAGTGGTATCCCATGAGGTCATCCAGCGCACCTGAGACCGGCTGATGTCCCAGTCCCAGAAGAAACTCCATTGTTGCAGGACTGGGCGAACGTCGGGAGGGAGGAGGGGATACAGGCTGTTCACCGCGGGCGGTTCCGACAGGGCAAGTTCCGGCACATCAGAGACCGCGTCATATAGGCGTCGAGCCATTGCGTTGGCATGTGCGGCGGTCTCAATCCACAATCCAGACTCGAGCCCTTCAAGAAATTGTGCTCCGATGTACCGCTGCTTCGACGGCATTTGAGTGGCTTGCTTGCGTATGTACGCCGCACGATCTGACGCAACACCGCGACGCAATAGAACAGCCTCGGCACCCAACATCGCGTTCTTGGTTCCACCGAACGACACGGCGTCAACGCCTGCGCCAAATGTCATGGCTCGGAATGTGGCGGCATCACCACCAAGTGCTGCAACAGCATTTGCAATTCGGGCACCATCAAGATGAACGCGCATGCCATACGAGTGCGCACGCTCGCACAAAGCGCGAATCTCGTCGATCGAATAGAGCCCACCAAGCTCAGTCGCTTGTGTAATTGACACAACTCCGGGCTGAGCATGATGAACATTGCCTAATGCTGTTGCCACAGAATCAAGATGTTGGGGAGTGACCTTTGCATCCTGGGTGTCCATGTCCTGCAACTTTGCACCGAGAAACTTCTCGGGAGCTCCAGTTTCATCAACATGAATGTGCGACCAATTCGTACACACAATTGTCTCCGCATGCCCCAACAAACTCGCCAAGGCCACAACATTTGATCCAGTACCACCGAAGGTAAAGAGGACTTCGACGTCTTCGTCGCACAAACTACGAAATGCATCCATCGCACGAATGCTCACGTCGTCAGCGCCGTACCCGCGAACATGACCACTATTCACACGAGAGATAGCGTCGATGTACCGAGGATGAGCGCCGGCAAAATTGTCACTGGCAAAAAATCGTTCTGGCGGAGTGGGTAAATGCACGTTGGCTACGCTAGCCGCACCTACCATTTCGTCATGACGAAAAGAACCAATGGAGCAGAGGTGCGGGGAAGTCAGCGCAGATGCAGATGGTGCCGACATGCTTTGGTAGAAAAAGACGGCCCTGGACGCAAGAAGGAATTCTGTAGCCAGAAATGTCGGCAATGGGACTGGGTCGCACGTCAACGAGCAAACGACTTACAACTCAGCGAAGACGAGCTTGTCATGACGCGAGCCGAACTCGACACACTCAAAGATCAGATGTATGTCTTGCATTGCGCGTTACTGGACGCACGCAGAGATTTGCAACAACCACGACACACAGCCGCAAGCCTGCGAGAGATCCTTGACTGGCTGATGGATGCCGCCGAACCAGTCGCTCTAGCATCCTTGACTCCTTCATTACGCCCATAATGTCCGTTATGTAATTTTTATGTTTATGAGAATCCACAAGGGTTTGCTGGCGTTGCTACCCCACAGACCGACCTAATGTGCCTGCATGGGAATACGACATCTCGCACACGGTGTGCCTGCCGAAAACGTTTTCGACGAGATGGAATCGTTTCGTGTGAACGATGTCCGCTGGCGAGACGGTCGAGTGTTCACACTCGCCTATTCCGCGGGTCCAGAAGCGCTCGCTGTTGCCGAAGAGGCATACCGGCGATTCTCGGGCGAGAACGCACTCAATACGGCTGCCTTCCCGTCGCTGAAACACATGCAGAACGAAGTGGTCGACACAGTGGCCGGCTGGGTCCATGGCGATGACTCCACCGCAGGTTTCATGACCTCTGGCGGCACCGAGAGTTTGGTGCTTGTGGTTCGCGCTGCAGTAAAGCGTGCGGAACGCGAAGGTCGACTCACAGGCACACCCAACATGGTCCTTCCGGCTTCAGCTCACGCTGCATTGGAGAAGGGTGCCGACTATTTCGGCGTTGAGTCACGGCGGGTACCCGTGCAGGCAGATTGGCGCGCCGATGTGGAACTCATGCGCGCCGCCATCGACAGCAACACAATTTTGGTGGTTGGCTCAGCACCGCAGTATCCACAGGGTGTCATTGACAACATTCCCGCTATTGCCGCCATGGCACGTGAACACAACATCAACTGCCATGTCGATGCATGCATGGGAGGCGTGACACTTCCCTATTTGGAGAAGCTCGGCGAAACGATTGCACCATGGGATTTCCGCGTTGACGGCGTGACATCAATTTCTATTGATTTGCACAAATATGGTTACGCCTCAAAAGGCTCTGGTGTTCTATTGCACCGCAACAAAACACTACGAAATGATCAGGTGTTCATGACCGACAATTGGCTTGGCGGAATGTACGGCTCTTCTGGAATCCTTGGAACGAAATCTGGTGGATCGATTGCGTCATCATGGGCCGTGATGCGTTTTCTGGGTGAAGACGGTTATCTGCGCGTGACACAGAGTGCGCGAACAACTGCCCTTGCTATTGCAGCACATATCGAAGCATCTGACGTGTTGACGATGCGTGCAACTCCGGACTCCACCCTCCTCGCTTTCGGCGCTCGCGATGAAAAGCGTCATGACGTATTTGCCCTTGCAGATGCCCTTGTTCAGCGCGGTTGGTATTTCGACCGACAAGGCCCGCCACCCACCGTGCATCTCACAGTGCACGCCGGTCACGCACACACCTACGAAGATTTTCTCACCGACCTCGACACCTGCCTGCCTGTCATGGACGGCGGTACTGGCTCTGCCGGCAGTTACGCCACAGTCGACTAGGTCACACCACTTCCCCACCTCCGAAGGTCTTTTTGGGGTGGGCACACCGACTACGGTAAGAAACACATATCTGCTTGGGAGAGAGTGCTGACAACACCGCCGAAGGAGCAACCACCCCGGAATCTCTCAGGCACAAGGGACCAAGCAGATATCGAAACGCTGGAAAGCGAGGGCCCGTCCCTCCGCCGACGGGGAAAGCCACTCACGTGGTGAAGCTCTCAGGCACAACCGACAGCGGGGGTCATATCTCTTTGGAGTCCTCATGAACCCGCAGACACGTTCGTTGACATCGCCAGCATTTACTCCTGACGAGTTTGCGTCACGGCACCTCGGATTATCAGATGCGGATCGTGCACACATGTTGTCCGTCGTTGGTGTTGATTCACTCGAATCACTTCTTGAATCAACAATTCCATCGTCGATCCGTCTGCGAGAACTACTCAACCTCAGCGCGCCTGTCGCAGAACATGATGTCTTGAATGAGCTTCATGCGCGATTTACACATGACGTGAAGAGAACATCATTCATTGGTCAGGGGTATTACAACACCATCACGCCGCCAGTTATCAAACGAAATGTCTTAGAGAATCCAGCGTGGTACACCGCGTACACGCCGTACCAACCTGAAATCAGTCAAGGACGTCTCGAAGCATTGTTGAACTTTCAAACAATGATTTCAGAGCTCACTAGCCTTCCCCTCGCAAACGCATCACTTCTAGACGAAGGAACCGCAGTAGCAGAAGCTGTCGCTATGGCGCATCGCATCAGCAAGTCCGGTTCTGACTCGGTTCTTGTTGACTCAAATACACACCCACAAACACTCGCCGTGCTGCGCACCCGCATGGAGCCAATTGGAATCAGCATCACTCTGAGTGAAGTGGAAAATATGAACCCTGCAGACCATTTCGCAATTGTGGTGTCGTGGCCAGGAAGCGATGGGGCACTCCCCTCACTTGACCACATGCGACAACTCACCGCACAGGCGCAGGAGAACAAAGCAATTTCCATCGCAACAACCGATCTGTTGGCATGCGCCATCATCACACCGCCTGGCCAGTTGGGATTTGACATTGCAGTGGGATCATCACAGCGATTTGGTGTACCGATGGGATTCGGCGGACCACACGCGGCATTTATGGCGACTCGCGATGCACACGCACGTGCGCTCCCAGGACGACTTGTCGGCGTCAGCACCGACACTGAAGGCAGACCAGCACTACGACTCACATTGCAAACTCGCGAACAACATATTCGCCGCGAAAAAGCAACATCAAACATCTGCACCGCACAGGTTCTTCTGGCAAACATCGCAGGCATGTACGGCGTGTGGCACGGGCCATCTGGATTACAAAGAATTGCTCACCGCGTGCACCAGCTAGCCGCGAGAGCAGCTTCATCTCTGACGGCTGCGGGCTTCACGGTGAAGCATTCCGCGTTCTTCGACACGGTGGCTGTGGAATCACCTCAGGCCGCAAACATCGTTGATCGTGCTCGTCAGGCCGGCTACAACATTCGACTCGTCAACGCAAACACTTTGTCTCTCAGTGTTGACGAGACGACTTCTGAGGATGTCCTCGCCCAACTCTTGGATGCCATAGGCGCTCCCCTCGCCGATGACTTTGTCGACTCCACACAACAGCATTTCCGTCATGACGAATTCATGACTCAGTCGGTCTTTCATCGACATCAAACAGAACATGAAATGCTTCGCTATCTACGCGCGCTTGCAGACAAAGACCTCGCGCTCGACCGCACCATGATTCCACTGGGCTCGTGCACCATGAAACTGAACTCCACCACCGAAATGGAGCCGGTGACATGGAGCGAATTTTCGTCGTTGCACCCGTTTGTTCCAGAAGACGAAAGCAAGGGAATTCGTTCGGTCATCACAGACCTTGAAGAAATGCTCGTTGCCATCACTGGTTACGACGCAGTGAGCTTGCAACCCAATGCAGGAAGTCAAGGAGAATTCGCCGGACTGATGGCGATTCGTGCATATCACCAGTCTCGTGGTGATCATCAACGAACAATCTGCCTCATTCCATCAAGCGCTCATGGAACTAACGCTGCAAGTGCTGTCATGGCTGGGATGAGCGTTGTTGTCGTGAAGTGCGACGACAACGGAAACATCGATGTTGACGACCTTCGAATGCAAGCCCAGAAGGCTGGCAATATGTTGGCCGCAACAATGGTGACCTATCCGTCAACACACGGAGTTTTTGAAGAAGCCATCACAGAGATCTGCGCAATCATTCATGACAATGGCGGTCAGGTGTACGTCGATGGTGCAAACATGAACGCACTTGTCGGCACTGCCCAGCCCGGAAAGTTTGGCGCTGATGTCAGCCACCTCAATCTGCACAAGACATTCTGTATCCCCCACGGAGGTGGAGGCCCAGGTGTTGGCCCTGTTGCAGTCCGCGCTCACCTTGCGCCCTTCTTGCCTGGCAACCCACTCGATGATTCATCGCCAGTGGGACCCGTCTCGGCTGCAATGTATGGCTCGGCGAGCATTCTGGCAATTCCCTGGACCTACATCCGAATGATGGGTGCAGAAGGATTACTACAAGCGACTGCTGATGCCATCTTGTCCGCCAACTACATCGCAACTCGATTGAACGATGCATTTCCTGTGCTGTATCGCGGCACACAACAGCGAGTCGCCCACGAGTGCATTCTCGATGTTGGCCGAGTCTTGAAACCGACCGAACTCACCATCGACGATGTTGCCAAGCGCCTCATGGATTACGGCTTGCATGCGCCCACCATGAGCTTCCCTGTTGCGAACACGCTCATGGTGGAGCCCACTGAGAGCGAGTCGCTCGCTGAGGTCAACCGTTTTTGCGAGGCAATGATCTCCATTCGTCAAGAAATTGAGTCCGTCATTAATGGAGACATCTCGGCAGAATCGTCAGTGTTACGCCATGCGCCACACACCATCGAGGACATCGCAGGTGATTGGAACCGTTCGTACTCACGCCAAGAAGCACTCTTCCCCGTACCTGGATTGCGTACTCGCATGTATTACACACCGGTCTCACGCATTGATGCGGCCTACGGCGACAGAAATCTGGTGTGCACCTGTGCACCCATTGAGGCATACACGCACTCTCTCGAGACCGCTACCGTGTAAGCGTGAGCGAAACCTCGGACTCAAATAGACAGCAGCACGAGACATCTGCTCCCTATAACCCGCTTGAACAACTCATGGCCTTGTTGGCCGTTGTTGATCCAGTCGATGCGGCAACACGAGCAGTTGACATCACTCGTCGTTCCACCGAAGCACTCATTTCCATCATGGAAAACCTTGCATCAACAGTGGACAATCTCAACCGAACCACAACACGAATCAATTCACTTCTTGACGACATTGAAGAGCCATTACGGCGCGTCATGCCGCAACTGGGCAACGCTATGAATGCAATGGCCACCATGGGCGAGGTTGCTCAACAGCTTGGCGATTTATCCAAACGGCTTGGACCTTTAACCACACTTGCCGAGAATGCTGGCGGACTTTTCGGGCTTCGACCCAACAAGCCCACTCCTCCACCGTCGGCCGACGCCGTCTGAACTACTTCTTCTTGGCAACAAACGGCGTCTGCACAACAACGCCTGGCAACTTGGTTCCACGAACATCGAGGTCCACTGAATCACCCACCGAGACAGATGTGTTCACGAATGCGAGCGCAACACAATGCCCAAGTGTTGGCGAGAAGTTGCCGCTCGACACAAACCCAACAATCTCGTCATTGCAGAGAACAGTTGTTCCGTCACGCGCAGGGCGTCGCCCATCGATAGAAATACCAACAAGGCGGCGCGCGACTCCACGTTCCTTTTCGGAGGCAAGTGCATCGCGGCCAAGGAAAGACTCCTTTTTCCACGCCACAACCCACTCAAGACCAGCCTGCAACGGAGTAATGCCCTCACCCAATTCATGACCATGCAATGGCAAAGCTGCTTCCAAGCGCAACGTATCGCGTGCACCTAATCCCGCCGGCGTCACTCCCGCCGACAGCAACAGATTCCAGATCTGCGCGGCTCCGGCTACAGGGACCGCAATTTCAATTCCATCTTCACCGGTGTAACCAGTGCCAGCAACCACACAGTCGCTACCCGCAATGTGAATCTTCCGAACAGCAAAGCGTGGCACTTCAGCAGCCTCAACGGAGAAGGTTCTGACCTTGTCACGTGCATTGGGGCCTTGTACAGCAATGACGGCACGAGTGGCAGTTGTGTCTTGACCGCCAATGGCACTCACTACGCGATCCGTGTTGGATGCATTTGGCATCACATCGAAAACATTGTCATCGACCCACCACACGATGATGTCATCCAAGACCGAGGCATCGCTCTCGTTCAACAGATGAGTGTATTGAGCACGACCGACCGAGATCTTGTTCAAGTCATTCGTTAAGGCAGATTGCAATTGCTGAAATGCGTGTTGCCCCTCAACACGAACAGTTCCCAAATGCGATACGTCAAACATCACAGCGTCGGTACGGCACGCAGTGTGTTCGGCAAGCGTTCCGGTCTCGTAGTTCAGCGGCATCTCCCAGCCACCGAACGGCACCATTTTCGCTTCTAGTTTGCGATGTTCTGCATCAAGCGGAGAGAACTTCATCTCAGACCGCGACCACTCCGAGTCCGTCATCGTCAGAATCGTCATCAGAAGATGATTCATTTTCTGCTGGTGACGATTGTGGCTCAAACGCAATGAGGCGACGGTCTACTTCATCGCGTACACCTGACATTGGCAATACGTTGAGGACGCCTTGGCCATGACGTAGTACGTCAATCAATTCATCTCCATCACACAAAATCACGCTAGAGCCACTGATCACTAAGTGGGCTGCGGAAATGTCGGTGTCTACATGCTCGCGCATGTACGCGAACACATCACGAATGGACTCCAAGCGAATGCCTGCATCAAGCAACTTCTTAATGACTTTGAGTTCCAACAAGTCTCGGTACGTGTATTCACGGCGACTTCCACTTCCCGTGGCATCCGCTGCGGACGGACGAACAAGGTCGGTTCGTGCCCAATAGTCAAGGCGACGGTATGTGATACCCACAATCTCTGCTGCCTGTGTTCCGCTAAACGATTTCATCTGACTCTTCCGATCGTCTGTGCGCGTCGTTACATTCTGGTAACTACGCGGGTGTAAGACGCTAGGAGACGATTCAGCGTTTCGTCAAGAGGTCAATCACTGAAATCTTCAGGCGAGATATTTTCTATGAAATCCCTGAATTCATTGAGGATGCCAGCCTCAGAGTCGCCGTTGGAATCTTCGGCCACCTCTTCCCCCACCTGGTCAAGAAGTTCATCTTGGGCATAAATCGGGCAGGAGGCACGCAATGCAATGGCGATGGCGTCAGAAGGGCGAGCCGAGACCGTGACCTCGTCATCGGTCTCGTGACGAAGCACGATGTCGGCGAAATATGTACCCGACGAGACGTGGGTGATAACAACACGTACAACCACCACGAAGATTCGCTCAAGAGCTAAGACAAACAAATCATGCGTGAGTGGACGCGGAGTTCTCTCGTCATCAAGAGCTGTTTTAATTGCAGCCGCCTCCGGACCGCCAATAAAAATCTCAAATTGACGACGGGGATGGTCTTCTTCGCGCAGCGTTACCACGGGAGTATTGGTCATTCGATCAATACGAACACCACGAACCGAAAGAGATTTCATACTTATCGCTGTTCGGACAAACGGAGAATATCTTTAAGAACCAACGCTGCCCTTAGGTCAGCTCCCAGTGCGGAGAATTCACTCAGCATGTTCAAAGCCTCTTCACGCGATGCAGGATTGCGCTGTCGCAACAACGGAAGAATTCTCTGTTCGTACAGATTCACTTCACGGTCAGCCGATGTCTTCCATGCGCGAAGATGCCGTACTTCAATTCCCAACGCTTGGAAACGCGCTGCAGCTTTTGCAATTTCAATTGAGGCAGCATCAAAAAAGGTGGTGTCCCCTACTTCGTGTCCAGAAATAAGACCAGCGGTTTCCAGTTCTTTCAAGAAAACAGGGTCAATGTGATGCTGTTGCACCAATTGATCTCGCGGGATGGACTCAGTGTTGTCCTTATGATTAAGCGCTTCGCGACGCTGCTCTCTCTGGACAGACTGAGGAACAATGGGATCTTGTTCGGGAACACGTGACATCTGGGTTGTTTCATCGCGTGGACGTGGAACACTTCCTCGTGCCGCCGGATGACCCGATGTTGATACCACTTGATTCGGAAGTGAAAAATCGCGACTGATATCAGCGGAGTCATCATCGAGTCGATCTTTAATGATGCGTAGAGGCGTGTAGTTATTGCGCTGCTCACGCAGGATGAAACGCAAACGTTCCACCTCGGCGCTAGTGAATTTTCGATATCCCGAAGGAGTCCGCTCGGGCTCGATAAGACCCTGGCTCTCCAGAAAGCGAATCTTCGAGATAGTGACATCGGGAAATTCTTCTAACAACTGAGCGAGAACTTCACCAATTGAGTGATAATCACGATCGGTCATTGTCCACCTTCGCCATTCTCAAAGAAGATGAATCGAAATTTTCCCACTTGAAGCTCATCTCCTTGTGAAAGTTCAGCAACGTCAATGCGTCGTTGGTTCACATAGGTGCCATTCAAGGAACCCACATCTTTCACGATGTAACGACCTGAATTGAAGTGCACCTCGCTGTGTTGACGCGACACTGTGATGTCGTCAAGCGTGATAGCGGCATCTTCGCTTCGACCAATTGTGGTGACACCATCTATTAGCAAGAAGTATTGGCCCTCTTCCTCGCCATCTCGTACCACCAATATTGCTCGTCCCGATGCAATGTCGTCTAAGTCGACCACAATGTTGTCCGCGGGGCCGAGGGCGTCTTGCAATGGGTCAACTTTGGCCAGCGTGATGGTTCGGTCTTCCACATGATCAAGCACAGATCCACATGCAGAGCAAAACGCTGATTGCGGCGGGTTTCGATGCCCACACTTATTGCAGAAGACGTACGACATCAGCGACTATGCCCCGATAAGAGCTGCGTACTCCTCAGCCGACATGAGATCGGCCTCATTCAGAACAGATACTTCAATGTCGCAAATCCATCCTGCGTTGTACGGGTCGGAGTTCAACAACTCTGGTGTTCCCGAAAGATCGCCGTTAACGGCTACCACTGTTCCAGAGACGGGCGCATACACATCGTTCACGCTCTTGGTGCTCTCAATTTCACCGAGACCTTGATGAACTTCAACAGCAGAACCCACGTCAGGCAATTGAACGTAAACGATGTCGCCTAGCGCGTCTTGGGCATAGTCAGTGATGCCCACACGAGCAACGGAACCACTGATTTTGATCCACTCGTGATCCTTGGTGTACTTCAAATCTGCAGGGATATTCACATCCCTAACGGTAGCCCCTAGGCACCTCGACCCGATGCCATATGTGCCCTCACTGTGGGGATGTACTTCACAAATGACACATACGAAACAACAACTCCTGGGATACCGGCAGCCCACCCTAAATATGTGAAGGCCGACCACCATCCGCCCGCCGTTCCAATTGTGATCCACGGTACGGCAGACATCAAAGCAAAGGTGGCCCACTTACCAAGTCGGGTGACCGGAAAGCGCTCCATTCCCAAAGCGGTGGCAGACACCATGAGGACTGCGATAGAGACCTCTCGCACCAAAATGATGACGCCAAACCACGTGGGGAAATGGTCGTAATACATTGCTGCGCCGATTCCGACGAAAAACACAATTCGATCCGCTACTGGGTCAATCACTTTTCCGAATTCGCTGACCTGATTGAAACGACGTGCGATGTATCCATCAATCCAGTCCGTGAATGCAAGCAGACCAAAAAACCAACTACCGGCTACCACTCGCCCATCGGCCATAAGCCCAACATAAGTAGGCAGCATGGCCAATCGAACCACTGTGATGGCGTTGGGGATAGTCACAATGGAGCGCCATGACACAACCACACCTTAGTCAGGGTGACATTCATCCGGACGGAAGGGCATAGTGTTTCAACATGACACTTCCGCTTTCAGGCTCTGTTGCATTCATCACCGGAGGAGGTTCTGGTCTTGGCGCAGAGACAGCGCGCCGCCTCGCCGCCGATGGCGCCATTGTGGCGATCAATGATCTCCACGCTCATGCTGCTCAAGCTGTTGCAGACGAGTTGGGAGGAATTGCGTTTCCGTTTGACGTCACCGACTCATCCGCGATGGATCATGCGGTTGACGAATGTGTTCAACAACTTGGTCGACTAGACATCATGATCAACAATGCGGGTATCGCACCACAAGCACCAGGAAACAAGATTGACATTGCCGTCTCCAACCAGATGAAGAGAATGGAAGGCAAAATCTCGGAACTAGAGCCCTACAACTATCTGGTGGACATGAGCGACGACGAATGGGACCGCATGATTCGTGTGCACTTGTACGGAGCTTTTTATGGCACTCGCGCCGCTTTGCGACACATGCAACCCTCACGCTCAGGTCGCATCATCAACATCTCTTCAATTCTGGGTCAAAAGCCTTCGGCCGGAGCACCTCACTACTCCATTGCCAAGGCGGCAATCATCACGCTCACAAAAACAACAGCAGAAGAAGTTGCTGGCCTAGGAATTAATGTCAACGCCGTGTGCCCTGGCTATATCGACACCCCGCTCCTCACTCCATTTAGTGAAACACTGAAAGCAGGAATAGTGATGCGAATTGGAAAAGGCCATATGGGTGTTCCCAACGACATTGCAGAAATGATTCGTTTTCTTGCAGGACCAGAATCTGCGTATTGCACCGGTGATGTCTTCACCGTTTCGGGGGGATATCTGGGATGAGCACAATCTTCACAAAAATCATTCGGCGCGAAATTCCTGGCACTTTTGTTTTTGAAGATGAATCGTGCGTGGCCTTTATGTCCATTAATCCGATGGCCGATGGACATATTTTGGTCGTACCACGAGACGAAGTTGATCACTGGGTGGATTTGTCGCCGTATCTATCTAGTCATCTTTTTGAAGTATCTCACCGTCTCGCGCGTGCACTACAACGTGCATTTCCTTGCGAGCGAGTTGGTCTGATTATTGCTGGCTATGAAGTGAACCACTGCCACATTCACCTGATTCCCACACACGACATGAGTCAACTCAGCTTTGCAAATGCGGCAGCCAGCATCGACCGTGACACACTTGAAACAAACGCCTCACGAATCATTGAGGCTTTATCATCGCTCTAGAAAAGCGTTAACGCCGACTGAGAAGTATCACCGTCATCGGGCTCGATCAAACTGGGATCATTGTTCCGAACACTGTTGACACGTGTTGAAACTTGTTGTGTGTGAAATCGCGGTTGGTGGTCGGGCTGAAAAAGCTCGAGCGGCACATCCCCCGGCATCAACCACTCCACTGCTTCTTCTGCATGAAATTCAACGGGGCTTCGATCATGAATGTGAGATAAATCGAAAATGCTGTCACGCGTAATGAGCGCACATGTGCGACCAGCATCCGTGATTGGTGACTCACTCCAGATACCTGCGCCCAACATCAGTCCCCCGTCAGACCTCGTGACGTAGTACGGAATCTTCGCTTTCGGATTTGAGCGTTCCCACTCATAAAAACCAGACATCGGAATAATGCAACGATGCTTCGGCACGAGACCCTTAAACGACGGCTTCTCCGTAATGGTCTCCGAGCGCGCGTTAATCATGCTCGCCGCCTTCGATGCATCTTTTGACCACACAGGTAGAAGACCCCACTGGACGACATCAACAATCACCGCATCATTTACCACTCTGAGGATGGGGATGAGATGTGTGGGCGCAACATTGAAATTGCGCAGCAACGGTAGATCGGTGTTGGGTAATTCGAGACGAAGGCCAGCGTCAGAAATTGCCTCTTCCATCTCATTCAAAATGTCATCGGTGGAAAAATTTCCGACAAAGCGACCACACATACACGTAACCGTAATGGTCGGGCTGGCGGGATTTGAACCCACGACCTCTTGTCCCCCAGACAAGCGCGCTAACCAAGCTGCGCCACAGCCCGAATGGATATCGATGCTATCGGCACAAAGGACGGTCGCCCCTTACACAAAGAGGTCGATTAGTCGCCAACCGAGATATGCGCACAACATCACCAAAAGCAATTTGAAATGCCACGGCAACTTCTCGTTTTCTAGACCAGCCAACTTCTTGAGATCCAAGGAGTCTGCAGTGATGTGTTCACTGACCGCCACTGCCTCCACAGCCTCACCGCATTCGGGACAAGTTCCGTCCTCGTTCATTGCAGTAGGCGCCAGATATCGAGCACACGGTTCGCACCATGGCATCTTTAATCACCCTTTCGTCGCACACGCAACTTCAACGGTGTTGAGCCGAACTGAAACGCCTCTCGAATAGATCTCTCGAGATACCGAATGTATGGCTGAGGCAACTCACGATTCACAAACAAAGTAAAAGTTGGTGGGTCTGCAGCACCCTGCACTGCAAAGAGAACTCGAGCTCCACCACCAGCAGGCTGCTTTTGTTGTGCTTCTGCAATCACTTTGTTGACATCGCGAGTAGGAATTTTGCGATGGTATTGATCGATGGCATCTTGAAGAACTGGACGAAGCTTGTGCACGCCCTTGCCAGTCAGCGCGGAAATTTTCAAAACTGGTGCATCGTCAATGAAATACAGCATGCGGGACAAATCTGCCTCTACCTGCCTTCTCTGTTCTGACTCAAGAAGTTCCCACTTGTTCAGCACAATCAATATGGGACACCCCGCCACGTCAACTCGTTCCGCCAAACGTTGATCTTGACTTGTGACCCCCACGGTTGCATCAATCACCAACATCGCAACGTCTGCTTCGTCAATTGCCTTCAGTGCACGTACCAGCGAGTAGTACTCGGCGGAGTCGTCCACTTTGCTGCGCTTGCGCATTCCTGCAGTGTCAACGAACACCAATGGCCCGTCTTCGGTTTCCACCAAAGTGTCGATTGCGTCGCGTGTCGTGCCAGGCATGTCGTGCACAACCGAACGTTCTTCACCAACGAGTCGGTTAAACAAAGTACTTTTTCCAACATTTGGTCGACCCACCAACGCCACTCGCGGAACATCATGCGCGCCGACAGGAACTGGCCGTTCGGGCGCACGCTCAATGTGCGGGATTCGAGCAACAACTTCATCCAAGAAATCTCCTGAACGACGCCCGTGCAATGCGGACACCGAGAACGGCTCGCCCAAACCTAGAGACATGAACTCCCAACGTTCTTGTTCGCGTCGCTCGTTATCTGCCTTATTGGCAACAAGCAACACCTCTACCCCGCTGCGACGGAGCCATGCCGCAATGAGTTCGTCTTCGTCTGTAATTCCAACGGACGCATCGACCATAAAGATGACTAGCTGGGACTCTCGCACGGCCTCTTCAACTTGCCGACTGACTTTGTCGTCAAGTTCAGTTCCACTCGGCATCCAGCCACCGGTGTCAACAATCCAAAACTCAATACCCAACCATTTCGCCAAACGTCGATGGCGATCACGTGTCACACCTGGGCGATCTTCCACAATGGCTGCACGCTCACCAATCACACGGTTAAACCATGTGCTCTTACCCACGTTGGGGCGACCAACGATAACGACCGTGGGAAACTCTTCTTGGATGTCTTCTACATCAGTCACGTGACTGTCTCTTCTGTTGTTGATGAAGGCGCGCTTTTAACGCTGCACCGCTAGTGGGAATGACCTCTACGGAGAATTCAGTAGCTAATTCATTGATGTGAACACCATCGAGAAAAAGCCCATTATTCAAGCAAACGTCTGGAAGCAGATACACATTCTCGCCGCCCCGAGAGCGCAAAACACGGACTATGTCGGAATAGGTCATTAAACCGGCCACACCGGTATTGCCTCCGAAATGCTGATTATCCACTTCAACGATTGAAATGTCGCCATATTCCCCGTCGCGAAGGAGTTCACGAAACATCACGGCTCCATAGGCCCCCGTGACCACCGCAATCGGCAATGGCGATGACACCGCTCGGGAACGGACCTGGACCGGTGTTGTGGTCACAGAACGCAAGGACGTATCGGCCGCGGGATTACTCGGCGCAACATAAGACGTTGGGTTAGCCAGATCGACCGCCGCAAAGAAACCATCGTGACGACCCGAGATAGATGCACCAATTTCAAAACCGTCAATGAACGCCCGAACGAGCCCCACCCCATCTTCCAGCATTTCGAATTCTCCATATGCTTGGGACGAAGGAACCTCGCATCCAGCCACCATGTAGAACTCGTCTGCGGCATGGAGCGGCTGGCGACCCAACACATCCTGAAAGCGTTGTTGCCAAAGCGAAATTTGATGAATCGTGTGACGTGCTTCTTCTGATGTCTGCACACGCATTCGTGATTCGGTGTTGTACTTTGACAAACCCAATGGAACAACCGCAATGGAATCTAATTCTGGGAATTGTTCTAGCAACGAACACAACGTGTCGTCAAGAATGTCGCCGTCGTTTACCCCGGGGCACAAGACAATTTGAGCTCGAGCGTGAATTCCATTGTCCAACATCAGCCGCAACCAGCGAAGGCTGAATCCACCGCGAACATTTCGCAACATGTCGGCACGTGTATGCGGCTGAACTGCATGAATACTCACGTACAACGGCGAAAGATTCTCTTCAATGACGCGTTCAAGGTCCGCTTCCGTGAAGCGTGTCAATGTAGTGAAATTTCCGAAGAGAAAACTGAGTCGATAATCATCGTCTTTTAAATACAGACTCTTTCTCATCCCTTTCGGCAACTGGTAAATGAAGCAAAACTCACAGTGGTTGTCGCACGTATGGATTCGATCAAAGACCGCACTTGACACCTGCGCGCCAAACGGCTCGCCAGGCAGACGTTCCACCACAATGTCAATCGACTCGCGACCACGAATGACCTGCACATCCAAATGAGCATCGTCGACAAGCCGATACCACTCCAAGATGTCCCGAGGGCTCACGCCGTTCACCGACGCAATTCGGTCACCAGGCATCAGTCCCGAGCGATGAGCCGCCGATTGTGGTTCCACCCCAGAAATCTCGGGAAGAGAATCAATGACTGCGCTCACCTGTCACAGGCTACCCCTGCACGGTCTCGCTAGTCTGAAAGCGTTCTATGGCTGTTGACAAGGTAATTCTTGCTTCCCCGCGAGGTTTCTGCGCCGGAGTTGAAATGGCTATCAAAGCCTTGGCATGGATGGTTCGTTCGTTTGATGAACCCGTGTACTGCTACCACGAGATTGTGCACAACAAAGTGGTCGTTGATCGTTTCATTAATCAAGGAGTTGTGTTCGTCGACTCAATTGATGAAGTTCCCGAAGGTGCGCCCATCATGTTGTCCGCACACGGATCTGCACCTGAAGTTGTTGCGTCGGCTCGACAACGTGGCAGCTATGTGGTGGATGCAGTGTGTCCTCTCGTCACCAAGGTTCATCACGAAGTAAAGACACGCGCCGGCAAAGGCTTTCACATTGTGTACGTCGGCCATGAAGGACACGAAGAGGCAGTGGGAACAATGGCAGTTGCTCCACACGCCATCACTCGCGTGGAATCAGTTGACGAGGTCATGGCGCTGCCCAGCTTTGATCAGCCCGTTGCGATGCTCGCACAAACGACGTTGTCACACCGTGAGTGGAGCGAGGTTGCCGTCGAGGTGAAAAAGCGATTCCCAGACGTGTGGACACCTGGACGTAGTGATTTATGTTTTGCTACTACCAACCGCCAAAGCGCCTTAGTGACAATTGCGCCGCGAGTGGATGTCTTCGTAGTGATTGGCTCAGCCAATAGCTCGAACACTCGCGCCTTAGAGCGTCTCGCAACAGAATCTGGATGTAGTCGCGTTATTCGCGTTAACTCTGCGAGCGAGTTACCCAGCGACCTCGAAGGAGTTGTTGGAGTAACAGCTGGTGCATCGGCGCCCGACGAGCTGGTCGTGGAAGTTCTTCGTGCGCTGAGTCCGATGAACGGAATTGAAGAAGTATCCGTGACAGACGAAGATGAATACTTCCCGCCACCGCGCAATATCCGCGATCTTCAGTCCAGTATTGATGCAGCAATCACGGCAATGCTTGGCGCTTCAATCATGTCCACGCCACGCATGGACGACAGATCACTTGCAGCCGGCACCGTTCTTGAGGCACTCTCTCAGTCATGATTTCACCCACACTTGACTCCATCCGCATCTTCCTTCACATCATCGCCGTTGGTGTGTGGGTAGGTGGCCAGATTGTTCTTGCGGGAATTGTTCCAAAAATGCGAGCGGTTGCTCCCGAATCAATGCAAACACTTGCCCAAGGATTTGCTCGAGTGGCATGGCCTGCATTTGTGGTCATCCTGTTCACAGGGGTGTGGGGACTCGCCTCCATCGACATGGCAAATGAGAGTTCGCAATACCTCGCCACTTTCGGCATCAAGATGCTTTTAGTTGGTGGAACCGTTATTGCAACTCTTATTCATTCCCAAGGAACAAGCAAAGCCGCGAAGGGAATTGGAGGAGCAGCAAGCCTCCTCACCGCACTTGCGGCTGCGTTCTTGGGAATTCTGATGGCCCACGTGGGCTGATTTAGTTGCGCGGAACTTTGCTCCACGCAACATCACGGTCGACACGCACATCGCCGGGAAGTCCAAGAATTCGCTCACCAAGAATGTTCTTCATGACCTCGGTGGTGCCACCCTCAATCGAGTTGGCGCGCGAACGCAAGAATGCCTTCTGAATGCCATCAAAACTCATAGCGGTTTCTGGACGCACCATTTCATATGAGCCGTACAACATTCCGTCTGCACCCATCAAACCAATTGTGAATTCGTAGACGGCCTTGTTCAGGTTTGCGCTCTCCATCTTTCCGATGGAACCTTCAGGACCAGGCGCACCCATTCGGCGTTGAGCATTCGCACGAATATTTGTCAAGCGATGCACCTCGGCACGAATCCACAACTTCATCAATTCGTCACGCGACGCAGGATCTTTCCGACCTTCGTCCATCGACTTCCATGTCTTGACGGCGTGCGCAATTGAACCAGAGCCCTTTTGAGGAATGGAACCGCCAATTGACACACGTTCGTTCATCAACGTTGTGAGGCTGACGCGCCAACCATCTCCTGGCTTACCCAGCATTTCCTTTTCAGAAATTCGAACATCGGTGAAATACACCTCATTGAATTCGGCCTCACCAGTCATCTGACGAAGTGGTCGAACCTCAACACCAGGTGCCTGCATGTCAACAACAAATGCGGTGAGACCAGCGTGTTTAACAGCATCTGAGTCGGTTCGAACGACCAACAGTCCCCAACGAGACAGGTGAGCCAGTGTGGTCCACACCTTCTGGCCATTGCAGATCCACTCTTCGCCGTCCTTCACGCCTTTTGCAGACAAACCAGCAAAGTCTGACCCTGAACCAGGTTCAGAGAACAACTGACACCAGACTTCCTCACCAGTGAACAAGGGCCGAAGGTAGCGCTTCTTTTGCTCTTCACTTCCCCACTCCACAACAGTCGGTCCACACATGCCGTGCCCAATAGGGTTGCGCATCATTGGGTTTGGTGCACCCGCGGCATAAAGGGTTTCGTTCACAACCTTCTGCAACTTGGCATTTGCCCCAAGGCCACCATGCCCCACAGGGAAATGCACCCATGCCAAACCCTTGTCGAACTGGGCACCGAGAAACTCTTGCGCAGTGACTTTGTTTGGCGGAAACTCTGCCAACAACTCATGAGCCATTTCGAGAACTTTGACTTCATCGATGGCGGACGTTGCAACACTCATGACGTACCCCTATTCATGTGAGATTGCCGAGATATTAGAACGAACCCCGGCCCCGTGGCGAGTCCCTCGCCGCCCGAAACGATTGTGACCTGCGTCATTCACTAGTTTGTAGCCATGTACCCAGGCGTCTACGCAGAATCCAACCCCACACTCCCCGCCATCATCCTGGCCGAGACGGGCGAAGTCATCACCTATGCAGAGCTTCACGAAGGTGCAGTGCGCCTATCTAACGTGCTACGTGCCGCTGGTCTGCAACCTGGTGATCACGTTGCACTCTGCATGGAGAATCACCCTCGATACATGGAAGTCATCTGGGGATGTCACTACGCAGGTGTTGTCTACACCGCATGTTCAAGCCGTCTCACACGCGCAGAACTCACGTACATCATCAATGACTGCGCCGCTAAGGCCTACATCACATCGAAGTACAAGGCAGACCAAGCCTTAGAAATTGCCAACGATATTCCAAACGTCACGTTGCGCCTGATGTTGAGCGGAACAGTTGACGGATACGACTCATACGAAACGGTGGTGTCTCAAGCGTCCACCACACCACTTGAGAACATGATTGATGGCACCGATATGTTGTATTCAAGTGGCACCACAGGAATGCCCAAGGGTGTGTCTCGCCCATTTCCAGGCACCCCACTTGGCACCGCAGCAGGACTCGGGGCTGCAGTCACCGACCTGCTCTTCAAGTTCAGAGAAGGAATGGTGTATCTGTCACCCGCGCCGCTGTACCACGCTGCCCCATTGCGCTTCAACATGTCTGTGCACGTCAAGGGTGGCACCACCGTGATTATGGAGCACTTCGATGCCGAGAACTACATCAAGTTTGTCGACAAGTACAAGGCAACGCACACCCAGCTCGTACCCACAATGTTCATCCGCATGTTGAAACTTGATGAATCAATCCGGCGTGCCTACGACGTATCGTCGCTAGAGATTGCCATTCACGCCGCAGCACCGTGCCCGGCCGAAACGAAGAAGGCAATGATTGAATGGTGGGGACCCATTATTCACGAGTACTACGCAGGTACCGAAGGAAATGGTTTTGTCTACTGCAACAGCGAAATGTGGCTTGCACATCCAGGCACGGTCGGCACAGCGATTCAAGGCGTTGTGCACATTTGTGATGACGAGGGAAATGAAGTTCCAACTGGAGAATCAGGCACTGTGTTCTTTGAAGGCACTGGCCAGTTCGAGTACCACAATGACCCTGAGAAGACGAAGTCATCTCGCGACCCTAAAGGACGCGGATGGACAACACTGGGAGACGTCGGCTATCTCGATGCAGATAACTTCTTGTACCTCACCGACCGCAAAGCGTTCATGATTATTTCCGGTGGCGTCAACATCTACCCACAGGAATCCGAGAACATCCTGATCAACCACCCAAGCGTTGTTGACGTTGCGGTCTTTGGAATTCCCAATGAGGACTTTGGTGAAGAAGTAAAAGGTGTTGTCCAGCCAGTCACAATGCCGGCAAACGCCGATGAGGCAGCTGCATTAGAGAAAGAGTTGATTGCTTTTTGCCGTAGCCACTTGGCGGACGTGAAGTGTCCACGCAGTATCGATTTCCGACCGGAACTTCCACGACACCCAACAGGAAAGCTGTACAAGCGACTCTTGAAAGATGAGTACTGGAAGGCCGCGGGTCGCTCCATCTAATGCCCACACATCACCCCTATCTGGATTCCGACACCCCAATTGCATTTGCACATCGGGGCGGAACTTCTGCAGCACCAGAGAACACTCTTCGGTCGTTCGCCGATGCGGTGTCCTTGGGGTATCGGTACCTAGAGACAGATGTTCACGCCACCTCTGATGGGGTACTCGTTGCGTTCCATGACAACGACCTCAAGCGAACATGCGGCGAAGACCGAACAATCGCAGGAAGCACGTGGTCAAGCTTGTCATCGGCGCGTGTAGACGGAACTGACCCCATTCCGCTGCTCGACGACCTTCTCGACGAATGGCCAGACATAAAATTGAACATCGACTGCAAAGCCGACTCTGCACTTGAGCCGCTCATTGACACGCTTCGACGACGCAACGTTTTCGACAGAGTCTGCATCGGAAGTTTTAGCGACGCCAGGCTCACCCGCATTCGCAGCGAATTCGGCAACAGAATATGCACTTCCATGGGGCCAAAAGAAGTTGCGAAGCTTGTTCTGCGTTCAAACACTGGCATTCCACTTCGCACCACCAACCACGCCTTAGCTGCGCAAATTCCGGTAAAGCAAGGACCAATTCCCGTCACCACACAACGACTCGTGTCCACTGCACATACTCTGGGCATTCATGTTCATGTTTGGACCGTAGATGAACCAACCGAAATTGCCCGACTACTTGATCTTGGTGTGGACGGCATCATGAGTGACGACACGCGCGCGCTTCGTGATGTGTTTAGTGTTCGCGGAATTTGGTAATCACGCGCAACATTTTCTTTACAACTTGTTCACGATTCGAACATGCACACCCCTGCCTTGTTGGGCTACCGTCACTTCATGCGCGTAGACACCAATTTTTTCTGCACCGTCCCCATGCCCGACGCCGGCGATCCCAACATTGCGCCAACAGATCGCCGGTACGGTAACGACGCCGTTATTGAGTGTTACCGCAATCTTGTTGAATGGGCACGCACCGCGGACACATTGGGATACGACACCATGTGGCTCACTGAGCACCACTTCCAATTCGAAGGCTACGAGGTGTTGCCAAACCTCATCATGTTTGGTCAACATCTCGCAATGCAAACAAAAAACCTCCGACTTGGACAGATGTTCAATGTTGTTCCGCAATGGCATCCACTTCGTCTCGCTGAAGATTTTGCACTTGCAGACATCATCACGGGAGGACGTATGGAGTTTGGCGTCGGTCGAGGAACAGTTCCGCGCGAAGCATGGAGTTTAGGAACTGTTGTTGCATCAGGCGACAATTCAATGTCAGCTGAACACGACCGAATCAATCGACAGACATTTGAAGAGTCAATGGAAGTCATCAAGGCGGCATGGACAAACGAACGCTTTAGTTACCGTGGCAAGCAATTCGTTTTCCCTCCTGATGAGATTCCAGATCGCGGCAAATACGTTGACGACCTCACATTGATTCCGCGGCCAGAGCGACCCGTGGATGTGTACCAGCCAGTGACCTCGCCCGAAACCATCGAGTACGTACCCCGCGCAGGTCACAAAGCGGTGTACTGGCTACAAAACGCTGATAGCCAGAAAGACAAGTGGGAGCGCTACGCAGCAATTCGCGAAGAAATGGGTCAACCAGTTGCACCCGGCGAAGACCGCTGTCTCGTCTTGAACATCCACATCGGACGCACATATGAGGAGGCATTACGCCGGGGACGACCTGGCCATGACGAGTTCTGCAGGTTCCTGTCGCCGTACGGTCGATTCTCGAGTTACCGAAACCCAGACGGATCAAAAGTACCGTTTGACTTCTGCCCCACACTCGAAGACTCAAACTCACAAAAGATCATGGCAATTGGCTCTGTTAATGACGTTGTCGACACTGTCGGATTCTGGCGTGACCTCCTAGATATGAAACATCTCTGCATCTTCTTTGATTTTCCTGGCATCGAACGGGCAGAGATGAATGAGCAACTTCATCTATTCGCCGAGGAAGTCATGCCGAGACTTGGTGAAACCATGGATCGCCGCCCGCTTCCTGCCCTGTCTCCTCTTGTGTAACAGTGCAGATTTTTTCAGGCGGAATTCTCAATGGTCGCGCTGTCGACATTCACGTGGACAACAACGGCACCATCGTTGAAATTGCGCCAAATCAGCACGAACATGAGAATCTGGCCAGCCCGAAAACATACGACCTGTCTGGGCAGCTTCTCCTTCCCTCTCTCGTTGAACCTCATGCACATCTCGACAAGGCTTTTTTGGCAGACCGAGTAGACAATTCAACGGGCGATCTCATGGGGGCCATACGAGGTCTTGAAGCAATTCGACACACCATCACACACGAAGACATTGTTCACAGAGCGACCAAAGCGGCCATTCTTCTGTCACGCAACGGCGTGACACATGTACGCACACACGCTGACACAACAGTTGATGGGGACCTAACGCCCCTTCGTGCGCTACTAGAAACTCGAGATCGATGTCGTAACTTCATCAACATCCAGGTCGCTGCCCTGGTTGAATGGCCACTCACTGGGCCAGGCTCACCAGAACGACGCGCTCTCGCACGTAGGGCACTTGACTCCGGTGCAGATGTCATTGGCGGATGCCCTCATTTGGACATTGAACCAGAACAGTCAATTGAATTTCTTCTCAATCTGGCTCTGGAATACAACGTGCCACTCGATCTTCATGCCGACGAGAATCTTCGACCCACCTCGCGCGATCTAGAACTCATTGCCGATCTCATGATCGCCCGCGGAATTTCCCATCCAGTCACAGCTAGCCATTGCGTGTCACTGTCGGCGATGCCATCTGACGACATCTCTCGAATTGCCGACAAAGCGGCACAAGCAGGCATATCAATCATTGCGCTACCACAAACAAACTTGTTCTTACAGGGACGCGATACACACATCAACGTTCCGCGCGCCATCACCCCTGTTCATCATCTGCTGTCACACGGCGTAACGGTCGCTGCTGGCGGTGACAACTTGCAAGACCCTTTCAACCTCATGGGACGAGGCGACCCACTAGAGACTGCAAACCTGATGGTGATGGCCGCACATTGCTCACCAGAACAAGCGATGGACATGGTGTCTTCATCGGCTTATTCCACAATCCATCGACACCCTCATCACATATCAGTTGGCGAAAGAGCAGATTTCATTGCCGTCAAGGCGACTAGTGTTCGTGAGGTAATCGCGATGGGGCCCCCCGACAGAGATGTCGTATATGGCGGCGTCGTGATCAACGAATCAAAACGAAACATAAAGTAAACATTTCCGTTACACCTGTGACGATTCCATCATTTATGGTGACTGTCATGCGGAGCGCGGCGATGTTTGAAATGCAGACAGGTAGCCACATGACTAACGACACCGGCTCAACATTGCTGGACTTCTCTCATGTCTCAATGACATTTCCCGATGGAACACGCGCGCTTGACGATGTATCTCTCTCTGTGAAAGCCGGAGAGTTCGTCACCGTCGTTGGCCCATCTGGATGCGGAAAGTCAACTCTTCTTCGCATTGCTTCAAACCTTGAATCGAATACTGGCGGCACGTGCACTGTTGACCGTGACAGCATCGGTTATGTGTTCCAAGATGCCACGCTGATGCCTTGGCGCACAGTTCGCAAGAATGTGGAACTCATCGCAGAACTACACAAGATCGACAAATCTCAACGAGCGGAACTCGCCAATGAGGCAATCAAATTGGTCGGCCTGAGCGGATTTGAAGATAAGTATCCTCGTCAACTTTCTGGTGGCATGAGAATGCGTGCCTCACTAGCACGCTCTCTTGTTATGAAGCCCAAGGTATTTCTCTTCGATGAGCCATTTGGTGCACTTGACGAAATCACACGTGAACGACTGAACGATGAAGTCCTCGGCCTATTTCAGCGCGAAGGATTTGCCGGAATGTTCATCACGCACTCCATCACCGAGGCTGTCTATATGTCCACTCGTGTGCTTGTCATGTCTGCCCGCCCGGGTCGCATCGTGGCGTCATTCGAGATCCCGTTCGAGTATCCGCGAAATCACGATCTGAGATACGAGCCAGCTTTCGCCGAACTATGTGGCGAGATCTCTCACGCGCTGAGAGGAGCTCACCAATGAGCAACGTCGACAATCCATCACTTGCAGATGAAATCATTCACGAACAGAAAGACCGAGTCAGAATTTCCGACTACTTCGGTCCGGTCATCGTGTTCTTTTTATTCATCGGATTTTGGTATCTGCTGTCAACAGTTCTTTTGCCACCGCAAAAGCGATTCTTGTTGCCCACTCCACACAAAGTCATCAATGAAGGCTTTCTTGTCTGGCGCACCGGAGAAAGTCGCGGCCTGCAGCCCATTCTGTTATCTCTGTGGGACTCTGCAAAAGTTGCACTCATGGGTCTCGCCATCACGATCGTGGTGGGCATTTCCCTTGCAGTCACAATGAGCACCAGCAGATGGTTAGAACGAGCCACCTGGCCGTATCTGGTCGCCATACAAAGTGCGCCCATTCTTGCGCTGACACCGCTTATTCGCGCCCTCATCGATGGCCCGCAAAAGCAGCGTGTTCTTGTTGTGACCCTCATTGCCATCTTTCCCATTGTGAGCAATACCTTGTTCGGACTTCTGTCCGCGGAGAAAAGCCAGCATGAACTCTTTACATTGCAAGGCGCTTCACGCTGGACTCGATTAACGAAGCTTCAATTTCCCGCGGCATTGCCGAACATTTTTGTAGGTCTACGAATTTCAGCTGGACTTGCAGTCATCGGAGCAGTTGTTGGCGACTTTTATTTCCGACAAGGAGGAGTTGTCGGTATTGGCGCACAAATTGACGTCTACCGCAATCGTTTATGGGGAGCAGAACTCATTGCCTCCATCATCATGGCGAGCGTTTTAGGTCTGGTGGTGTTCCTCTTCTTCGGCTGGTTGTCTCGTGCAGCCATCGGAAAGTGGCACATCACCACTCGGGGTCATTGACCCCACACCCACCACCACACATCAGGAGATTCACCACTCATGAAAATCAGACCACTACTCGGAGCGGCAGTCGCTGCGTCACTCACACTCGCAGCGTGTGGTGGCGGAGACTCCACGTCCGACACAACTGTCCCCACAACGGCCGAAGGCGTCGACCTCAAGGCTGCCGGGTGCCCCGACACAGTCGTCATCCAGACCGACTGGAACCCTGAAGCAGAACACGGCAACCTGTATCACCTCATTGGAGACGACTACACAATCGATGCGGCGAAACTTCGCGTCTCGGGAAGTTTGGTCTCAGAAGGCAAAACAACAGGTGTTCGTGTAGAGATTCGTGCCGGTGGTCCAGCAATTGGATATAGCCAGGTCACATCCGAGCTGTACAAGGATCCAGAAATCATGCTTGGCTTCACCAGCACCGATGAATCTGTTTCACAATCAGGAGGAGACCTGCCCACCATCGCAGTTGTCGCTCCATTCAACATCAATCCACAGATCATCATGTGGGACCCTGAGACTTACCCAGACGTCAAGACCATCGCCGACTTGAAAGACAAGAAAGTAAAAGTTCGCTACTTCAACGGTGCGGCTTACATGGACTTCTTCACTGCCACAGGAATTCTTGATAAGGCACAGACAGACGGCACATATGACGGAGCACCTGCATCATTCCTTGCATCTGGCGGCAAAGATGCTCAACAGGGCTTTGGAACGGCTGAGCCATACTTCTACGAGAAGGTTCTCGCAGAATGGAAGAAGCCAGTTGCCTATCAGTACGTACACGATGCTGGATGGACCGCCTACGCACAGTCCCTTGGTGGAATTCCCGCAACCATCGAGAAGTATGACTCGTGCTTGAAGGAACTTGTTCCGGTGATCCAAAAAGCAATGATTGACTACTTGGCAAACCCCAACGACACAAATGCTCTCATTTTGGAAACAGTGAAGCAGTACAACAACGGTTGGGTCTACGACGCAGGTCAAGCTGCCGCTGCAGTGGAACAAATGCGTGCAGACAAATTGATTGCAAACAGTCCCGACGGAACGCTCGGATCGTTTGACATTGATCGCGTCACACAGTTCATTGAGGTTGCTGCACCTGTGTTCACATCCACAGGTGCCAAGGTGAAGGAAGGCCTTGTTGCAGATGACATTGTCACCAACAAGTACATCGACCCCAGCGTTTCACTTGACTAACAAGTACTGAGATAAAGGGGAGGAACCAGTTGGTTCCTCCCCTTTTTCAGTTCATGAAACTCTGTCAACCAACAATTGACTTAGCGACCAAAATCAAAAACACTGATTTCACGCAGAGCAGTGCAGAGCGAGTCCACTGCCGATGAGAACATTCGTGCGCCAACCTCTGCAGTTGCGCCCGTGGGATCTCCGATGTGACCATCAGCAAAGAAATCGTTTGAGAGCCAACCGAATGACACTCGCCCACCAAATTTCACAGCTTCGTTATCGGCAAGCTTCTCGGGAACTCTCCGCACCGCCTGCGTCATATCAACCAGTTCAGGACGCAAATGCAACATCACAGATGTTTCGTCCATTCCACCATGGACTCCCATTCCAAGCTCCGACGCGGCAGACGAGCCACCTTGATCGGCAGGCATATGTGGATGCGCCAAGAACGTCTGCAATCCCCACTTCAATCGAATTTCTCGATTCATCATGGCTGTCAACGCGCTATTCCCTCCGTGACCGTTGATGAAGAGCAACTTCCTTGCAGGGGTTGACGCAACACTTTGCCCAATGTCATCTAACACAGACATCAACGTAGACGCAGACAACCACATCGTTCCGGACGACCACGCGTGCTCATTTGACTTCGTAAATGGCAACGCGGGCAGAAGCCACGCTTGTGTTTCCTCACCCACGGCTGCTACGGCTGCACGAGACACCTCATCGGCAACAACGAAATCTGTGCTCAATGGCAAATGCGGACCATGTTGTTCAATCGCACCAAGAGGCAAAACGATGATGGAGTCTTTCGTTAAAGCTGACGCCAATTCCGGAGCACGTAGATCTGCTAACTGTCGAGAAGAAACCATGATTTCAACTTACTCCAATGAAAGAATAAGAACATGACGAAAAAGCCAGCCACGGATTTCGATGCAATAGTCATCGGTGCTGGCCACAATGGTTTGATTACTGCTGCATATCTTGCGCGACATGGTCTGTCCACTCTGCTCATAGAAGCACGATCAGAAGTTGGTGGCACCGCGGCAAGCGACTATTTCGCAGGAGCACGAGTCAACATCTGCAACTGTGACCACCTCACCATTCGAACCACCCCCATCATGGATGAATTGAATTTGGCGGCGTACGGACTGCGGTATATCAACGTAGAGCCTCCACAAGTCAACATGGATTGGTCGACGCAAGAACCCTGGGAACTATGGCACGACGTTGAACAAACAGTGGAGTCACTGGCACACACTCATCCCGATTCGGTGAGCGGTTACAGAAACTACGCGCGTACCATGATTCCCGTTGCACGACTCTTGCTTGAAGCAGCATCTCAGCCACCATCTCGACGCTCTCTTGTCAGCACAGTCATCAAACGTGGAGGCTCTGGCTTAACAAACATGCTCCGCATGAGCAAGATGTCCGCTGCAGATGTGATGCGGCAATTTTTTACGAACGAAGCCGTTATTGGCCCTGCGATGGTGGAAGGACCCGTTGTGTGGGGCGTTTCTCCAGAAACTCCTGGTACCGGCCTCGCCGCCGCAGCATTCGCGTTGCGGCATGTTGCACACGTGGGGCGACCCGTCGGAGGAAGTGGCGCACTGCCCGAGTCCATCAAACAGTCATTCTTGAATGCAGGTGGACTACTTCGTACAGGAACGCGAGTAATAGGAATTGTGTGCGAAGGCAATTTCGTTCGCGGTGTTCAAACCAGCGACGGTGCCACAATGACCGCGCGCATTGTGGTGTCTGCGTGTGATCCCCAACGAACTTTTGTGTCATGGTTAAAAAATCCGCCACAGCGTGCGACCTCACTAGTGAGCAGATGGAAATCAATGCCAGCGTCTGAGGGGTACGAGTCCAAAATTGACGCAATCACTTCGGAACCCGTCTCGTTACTGGGTGCAAATCCAACTGCATCCACCATCGTTGTCAGTCCTTCGCTTGCAGAGCTGCATCGAGGCACACAACTCATGCACGAAGGCCGAACCATGCCCCGCATGGCGATATTGGCCAACTCACCATCTGTTGCCGATGCGTCGCTCGCACCCTCAGGACTGCACGTCTTCAGTTTAGAAGCGCTCTTTACGCCGTACAGTTTCACATCTGGTTGGTCAACACGCGACGAACCCGAAAGATGGCTACGCCAATTTGCCACTGTTGCTCAACCAGGCTTCATGGACAGCATTATTGATTGGCGAGTCGTGACACCAATTGATTACGAGCAAAGCTTCCATCTTCAGAAGGGACACGCCACCAGTTTTGCTGGAGGACCGTTGGCAGCTTTCTTAGGAACTCAACCAGAGCTCACGAGATATCGAACACCAATCAAGGGTTTGTACCTCACGGGGGCAGCCACATTTCCCGGCGCGGGAGTGTGGGGCTCAAGTGGGCGCAACGCAGCGCTCACCATTATGAAAGAGATGGCCTAGTTAGGCGTCCTTGACCACATTGTCACGCTTGACCACGGGATCTTTGTCGCTCCATGGAAAATTGATCCACAAGTCAGTGTGCTTCCACACATAATCGCAACGAACCACCGAGTGTGGCTTCTCGTACAGAACAGCCGAACGAACTTCCTTGACTCGACCCTTGAAGAAGTCCTGAACAATCTTCAAAGTGTGTCCGGTATCTGCAACATCGTCCACAACCAACACGCGTGCAAATCGCAGTTCAACAAGATCAGGAACTGGCGGGAGAATCATGGGCACAGGCAAACGTTCATCAACACCCGTATAGAACTCAACGTTCATTGTGTACAAGTTCTTGACGGCAAGCGCATACCCCAAAGCGCCAGCAGCAAGCAGACCACCACGGGCAATTGCAAGGATGATGTCGGGTTCATAACCAGACTCCGCAACACGTGTGGCAAGTTCACGACTTGCAACTCCGAAACTGTCCCATGTCATGATTTCGCGTTCGCTCACAACTACAAACTAGTCGCATCGAGGGTGATGCTCCCATTTGACGCCGTGAACGATTTGTCAAGTTTCGCGATTATGCAGTGAAGCGCGGAGGTCTGCCTTCCGCCTTGGCTCTACGCATCTCTCGTGCATCGTCGGAGAAACTTGCCATGATCTGCTGTCGATTCTCTAAGTCGATAGCAGCCTGCATTCCAGGTATCTCTAACGCCGACCACATACCTTCCTTGGTAAGGGCCACTCCAAGCGGGGTGTTCTGCATGATGATCTCGGCCTTTTCGAGAGCTGCGTCCATCAATAGGTCATCTGGGAGACTTTCCACCACCAGCCCAATACGTGCAGCTTCGGATGCATCGATCAATCGCCCTGTGAGCATCAATTCCTGTGCTCGGACCGCCCCAATAAGTCTCGGTAGAAGCCAACTTGTGCCAATGTCACATGCTGACAGCCCGATTCGAATAAAAGCAGCATTGAATTTTGCCGACTGGGCGCACAAACGAATGTCTGACCCCAACACCAAAGCGAAGCCGCCACCCGATGCTGGTCCGTTGACAGCAGAAATGATGGGCTGAGGTAGTGATCTCATGAGTGGAATGAGAAAGGCGATGTGCTTTTGAATTGCCAAACCCTTTTCAACTGCACCATTCCATGCAAAGCCTGGGGCGTCGCCATATCCACCAAGATCTAGCCCCGCACAAAATCCGCGACCCGCACCCGTGAGAACAATGACACGAACCTCCCGATCCTGCGCCAGAGCACGAAACGTGTGATGGAGTTGTTCAACCATCTCCGATGTCATCGCGTTCAACTTGTCTGGCCGATTCAGCGTCACCAAGCAGACACCAGGACGAGGATGAGATGTCAGAACTTCAGTCATGCTCCATGGTGCCACGACTACTCTTGCGTTATCGACACCGCACCGTATGTCCACATGTCGGCCACGCTGTTGGCTTATCGACAAGGCCGACATGACCCCACCATTTCCCTGGGCACTCATGAGGTGTGGCGAGCCGTCACTACCCCGGAGGGAATGGCCACGCTCCACATCAGCCGACTGGACACGCCTGAACCAACCGTGGACGCATTCGGCGATGGAGCTGCATGGCTTGCCCCACGCGCCCTCGATCTCAGCGGTATCGCCGATGTCATTCCCCCAATAACACCCCATCATCGCGCCGTTGAGGTCGCCCAGCGCCGATGGGGCCGCCTGCGGTTAGGACGGAGTCACAGCTCGTACACCGAACTAATTCCCGCAGTCTTAGGCCAGCGCGTGACCGGCCTTGAGGCCCAACGACAATGGGCTGCCCTCGTTCGACGATTTGGCCAACGTGCTCCAGGCCCCCGCGACGACCTGTGGACTCCTCCAGTGCCAGATGTTGTGGCGTCATTGCCATACACCGAATTTCACACATTCGGAATCGAACGCAAACGTGCGGACACAATCATTCAATTGGCGCGCCATCTTGCCTTTCTGCAACGCCTCGATACATCAGATAGCGAGCCACACCAGAAGACTGCCCAACTTCAGTTGATCCCCGGCGTTGGTCAATGGACAGCCGCAGTCGCGGGTGGACTCGCTTTTGGAGACCCTGATGCCCTGCTGGTGGGAGATTTTCATGTCAAAAACACGGTTGCCTATGCGCTCACAGGGCGCATTCGGGGTACTGACGAAGAAATGGTGAACACACTGGCCCCGTATGCAGGCCAACGACACCGAGTTGTGAGGTGGCTAGAACTGAGTGGTGCAAGAGCACCTGCCCGAGGACCGCGTCAGCGTATTGTTTCCATCACCCGTTTGTAGGCCCTTATGAAACTGGCACAGTCACTTCCCTCCTCTCTTTCCCTGCCTCCCGCTTCAGAACCCTGGGGTCGAGCAGTCCGACGTGGAATCGTCGCGTACATCGTGTCTCGCATTTTCTGCGTCATGGGGGCTGCTATCGCAGTAGCTGCACAGGCAGTCTGGGCGCGATGGAACGAAGAGGAGCCCGTTGACGGCCTCACTGGCCTCGTTCAGGTTTTTGACAGTTGGGATGGTCACTGGTACCTAGATGTCGTACGCGAGGGCTACCCGCACCACATCATGCCGAACGTTACCTACTTCGTGTCAGACGCGCGAGCTGCGTTCTTTCCTCTGTATCCGCGAGTGGTGCATTATCTTGACAATGTCATTCCTGGTGGCCCTGTCACCGTTGCACTACTGGTCAATCTCATACTCGGCGGAGTATTCGTCCTTCTTGTTGGCAAGATTGCGCGCACATTGTTTGACGTGAAGACCGCCGAAAAAGCAATGATTATTGCGGCGCTGTTCCCCGGAAGTTTTGTTCTCAGCTGGGCCTATTCCGAAGCCATGTTGCTCACGCTCGCTGCACTCTGCTTTCTTGCACTCTCACAAAAAATGTGGTTGTGGGCGGGGATTCTTGCTGCTCTCGGAACTGCAAGCCGACCAAATGGCATTGCTCTCGTGGCAGCGTGTGCAGTTGCATCATTGATTGCCATCAAGAGAGACCGCGACTGGAAGAGCCTTATTGCTCCAGCACTATCGCCTCTTGGATTCATCGGATTCATGCTGTTCCTCATGCATCACACCGATGAAAACTTTGCATGGTTCCGTGTTCAGAGCGAAGCGTGGAAAGAAGGCACCAGTTTCGGAGCCACGGCAGTCAGCCGAACGTTTGACTTCATTCTGAATCCGACCGGATCTCCAACAAGTGTGCTCACGGCTGCATCGATGGCAGCAATGATTCTTGCGTTGTGGGCATTGTGGAAATACCGACTGCCCGCCATGTACACGGCGTTTAGCACTGTGATTCTTATTCTGATGCTGCTCCCTGCAACAGTGACAGCGCGCCCGCGATTTTTATTCACCGCATTTCCACTCATCTTTCCAGTGGCACGAGCGCTTCGAGATGACGACGACAAATGGTGGCCCATTGTGCTCGGACTCTTTGCAACGGGACTTGTCACCGTGACCGGAATGTATGGCGTACGTGCCGCCATTCCGTGATTCAGTGCGACCTCTACAAAGGCAACTTACGCCACACCATTAAGGGAAGGTTCTTCAATACGAGGAACATCCACTTCAATAGCGGTGGGGCCCATACAACTTTCTTGTTTCCAGAAATTGCGCGCGCAGTGATTGATGCAACTGTGTGAGCATCTGTCGAAAATGGCGCCTTCTTCATTCCTGCAGTCATTTTCGTTGTAACGAAACCAGGACGCACCACAAGAATTGATGCACCAGTACCTTCCAATTCGTGGTCGAGTGCCAACGCAAATCCGTCAATACCTGCTTTTGTTGCACCGTAGGCAGGATTACCGCGACGAACACGCTCTCCGGCAACTGAGGACAACAGCACCATCTTTCCGTACCCCTGTGCGCGCATTATGGACGCAAGTGCGTACATCAATGTCATTGTTCCTGTGAAATTGACATTTGCCATTTCAACGAGACCAGATGGTTCGGCGTAGTAATCACGACCTTCATTCAGAAGACCAGTTGCAATCACTGCAATGTCAATATCGCCCACCTCATCAACGATTGACCGAACTACGTCAGCCATTGATGAAGCGTCGGAAGCATCAAAGCGCACATGGTGAATGTCCACATCAGGATGCTTGTTTGCCCATACTGCCGAGGATTGTTCCGCGGCCTCAAGATGACGACTGACCAACACCACACGCGCCACACCAGGTTGAAGAATCTTTTCAACAATGGCCTGACCAATCTCACTTGTTCCGCCAAACAACACAATTGTCTGTGGCACGCCCACACCGTTTTTCACACTGTTCTCCTTGTTTGGACAAGACCTAGTCGTCGTGCCAAGTCACTACGCCACACACCACTTGGATCCATGGTGTCCCGAGTGGCCATCCACTCATCAAAACGTGGATATCCGCGCCGCACCGCAATAGGTGCAACATGGGAATCTTTGGCGAGATAATGGCGTCCACCCGCGTCGAGCACCATGTCGTCCACTCGTGCCAACAGTTCAGGAAGTCCAGCGATACCAGCTGCCATATCCAACGTAAGGGTCCATCCTTCTGTGGGGAAAGACAGTGGCGCAAGGTTTTGTGGTCCCATTCGTTTCAGTACCGCCAAGAACGAGGCAACACCTGCTTGAGAAAATTGTTCAATGACAGAACGCAGTACATCGGTTCGTTCGAGCGGGACAATGAACTGGTACTGCAAAAACCCTTGCGTCCCGTATAACCGATTCCAACGCGATACGCCATCGAGCGGATGAAAAAATGCAGGAATCGACTCAAGCCCAACGTGACGCTGTGCCGGAGCTTTTCGATACCAGGCCTCGTTGAAGGCCTTGATAGTCCATTTGTTCAACAACCCGTTGGGCACCCATCCCGGTGCCGACACCTTGAGGCGAGGGTCATACGCAAGCGGGTCGTCGCCTTTGACTTCTTCTGCACGAGCATGGTCTCCGCGAGTGAGCACGCCACGGCCCATGGAAGAACCAGTTGCAAGAAGGTCAACCCAACAGACCGAGTATCGATACGTGCTGTCTTCTCCATCGCTTGACATCGCTTCGCAGACCGCATCGAAATGAGGAAGACGTTCGGTCTCTACGCGCACACGAGACGACGCGATGGGCAACATTGCCACTGTCGCTCTGAGGATGACCCCCGTGAGACCCATGCCGCCGACTGTTGCCCAGAACCACTCAGGTTGAGTCTCTGGAGACAACTCGACAATCTCACCACTCGACAACAAGACAGTCATAGAACGAACGTGTTGACCAAAGCTCCCATCGAAATGATGATTTTTGCCGTGCACGTCAGATGCGATGGCACCACCGATTGTGACAAAACGCGTACCAGGGGTCACAGGAATAAACCAGCCCCGTGGCACACAGAGGCGCAAGATGGCATCGATACTGACACTGGAAGCAACATCAAGAAGTCCGGTCACAGGATCAAGTACGGCGTCTACCCCTAAAGGGTCATGCTCGCTGGTGAGTTCAACAACATGGCCACCTGCATTCTGCGCGGCCGCTCCGTACGAGCGCCCAAGCCCACGAGCAATTACTCCTCGTTCACCAGAAGTAGAGACAACCGACCGAATGGTGTCGGGATCGGTTGAACGCACAACATCGGCAACAGTCCAAGCAGTTCGACCCCAACCAGAAAGTCGTTCTCGTGTCATTTCGCAATTCTAGACGGAATGACCACGTCCAAGTCGGCCACTCGCTCGTCGAGAGAATTCATGTCAGGAGGTATATACCGCGATTGCGTACACAACGACCCATGCTGCGCCATACATCTGAATCATTCGATCCCGCAAGAAAACGTCTTCTGGCGCACCACCACCGCCATTTTCGAGAACCATCAAATAGCGGAAAAGTGCAAGCACCATGGGAACAATTGAGAGACCATGCAACGGAATGATTTCATCGACTTTGGTGGCGTTTTCAAATGCCCACATGCAGTACGTCACAACAGTTGCCGTACACGAAACAACAAGCAATTGCCGAAGATACGGAACGGTGTACGAACGAAGCGAAGCTCGCGTTGAGCCAGCGTCTTCCCCCATTTCCACCAATTCAGCAAATCTCTTGCCAGTCACGATGAAAAAAGACCCAAACGTGGTGCAGAGAACAAACCAATTCGACATCGGCGTTTCCGTACCAGCAGCACCAGACATCGCCCGCAAAACAAATCCGCTTGCGACAATTGCAAGATCCAACAGCGCAACATGTTTGAGGATCGTGCTGTACAGAATTGTCAGCACTGCGTATAGCCCGACAATGACACCTGCTTCCCATCGCACTGCAAGCGCCACAACGGGCCCACCCACCAAAAGTGCCGTGCCCACCAATTTTGCAACGGAAAGCGGAATCGCACCCGAGGCAATGGGTCGAAACTTCTTTTTCGGATGCAAACGGTCTTGCGCGACATCTTTGATGTCATTCCAGTAGTACGTTCCGCTTGCCGTCATACAAAAAGCCACGAAGATAACTGTGGCTTTCCACAACGGTTCCCACTCATTGAGAACACCAAGCGCACCAGGGGCCGCAAATACAAGAACGTTCTTCATCCATTGGTTTGGACGTGCTTCCTTGACTAGCGCAACAATCATTTATGGAGTCCTTTCCAACAGCTCTGAGGTCACGCGAATTCCATGCACGGCGCAGGCAAGAAGCGCATCATCACCCGATGAGTCGCCATATGCATAGGTGACCGCATCTCGGGAGATTCCAGCGTCGTCGAGCCATTGGTGCAGGCGGTGTACTTTTTCAGGACCTCGACAATTTTCTCCCACCAACTGACCAGTAAAGACGCCGTTGTCGTGTTCTAGTTCAGTACAGAGAACGGCATCGACTTCGCATAGATCACCGAGCGGCTGAAGATACGGATCCAAGGATGCAGACACAAACACCACCACATGACCCTGTTCTTGATGCCAGCGCATTCTGTGCACAACATCTTCTCTCATCCATCCGTCGGCAACACGTGCTGCAAAACGGACTCCCATGTCGTTGACCTCATCGCAAGATGCGCCCGCAAAGTATTGCTTCACAAAATGTTTCTTCAATGCGTCTCGATCGCGAGCAACGACCAATGTGAACACCTGAATAGGAGATGAAAGAAGTCCACGAAAATACCGCGTTGGTCCAGCCACTCTTTTCATGAAGGGAACAACACAGTCACGCACGGTCAGGGTGTGGTCCACGTCAAAAGCGGCAACAACAACGTCCATGCTGTGAGATTAGTTCTGAACTTCTACTGCCGACAGGATGGGCAACATATCTGTAAAGAATGTTGGCCAACTCTTAGATACCACATGCGCATCGTTGACAGTGATGCCGTCTGAGGCAAGCGACAGAAGCGACAACGCCATTGCCAGTCGATGATCGTGATGAGTGTCCACAACAGATGAACGAGCAATAGCTACACCGTCGATAGTGAGACCATCGTCATCCGCGGTGACATTCACACCACACCGATTCATTTCAGTAGCGAGATCGTTCAATCTGTCACTTTCTTTTTTCTTGATAAAACCCACGCCAGAAATGCGATGATGCCCTGGCACCACGCTCATTGCGACCGCCACGGCAGGAACCAAATCGGAACAATCGGTCATTGCAACGTTGAGTGGGCGAAGACCCGAACGCTCTTCACATGACACCACCACGTCGTTGTTGTCGATAATCACATCGCAACCCAAGGAACGCAAGATGGCGAGGATCTCGGCATCCCCTTGCAGATGTCCACGTGCGAGACCAGGGACACGTACCGCCCCGCCTCGAATTGCGGGAACCACAAGTGCGAAGGCAGCTGACGAGTAGTCGGGTTCAACGTGATACTCACATGCCCGATACGCGCCACTTTTCACCAACACAGTGTCGTGAGAAATTTCGACCTGAGCACCGAAGTCGCGCATCACTGCAGCCGTCATCTCTACATACGAACGAGACACCAATTCACCTTCAATAGAAAGGCGAAGACCTTTCGTCAACAAAGGTCCAACGAGCATGAGAGCCGAAATGAATTGGCTGGAAACATCTCCCCGAATTGAGAGCGAACCACCTTCTATTGCCCCTCCAGAAACTCCCACAGGAAGATGGCCGACCTCACCCAGTTGTTGAATATCTGCCCCCAATCTCTGAAGTGCAGCATGCAGATCGTTCATCGGACGCGCGCGCAAGGGCTCGGCTCCGTCAATGATTGTTGTGGTCGTGCCTAGTGCGGCAACGGCCGTAAGAAATCTTGATGATGTTCCCGCAAGCCGCGCATCAATAATTCCTGGCAAGCGTGCCTGCGACGAACCCGAGACCTCCCACACAGTGTCGTGCTGGGCAATACGTCCCATGTCCTGCAATACAGAAACAATGACCGCAGTGTCATCACCATCTGGGACACCATGTATTCGCGACACGCCGTCGGCGAGCATGGCACATACCAATGCCCGGTTTGCAACGCTCTTTGACCCCGGAACCGTGATTGATATTTCATCAACAAATGGTTGAGCAGTGACGACAACATTCATGCAGGACCATCTTGTTTCATGTTGTCGTTGACATCATTGATTACTTCAGCCGACTCTGAAAGCTGACGCACTTCATCTGCAGTGAGTGAACGCCATCTTCCTGGCGGAAGCTTTCCATCTCGAATAGGGCCAATACGAGTGCGCACTAGTCGAATGACTGGATACCCCACCGCATCGCACATTCGTCGCACTTGGCGATTTCTACCTTCATGAATGACAATCCGCAGAACTCCCAACTCTGGCTGACCGACCTGCGCAGGAGCTGTGATTCCATCGTCCAATTCGACACCGTCGCGCAATGCTCGCAATGCTCCCGAGCTCACGCCGCTTGGACCACACTCAACCTCTGCAATGTATTCCTTTTCAACTCCGTGACTGGGATGCGTGAGATGTTGAGCTAATTGGCCATCATTAGTGAGTATTAACAACCCCGTTGTGTCTTTGTCCAGCCGCCCGACGGGAAAGACGCGCGGCTCTTCAGGAACGTAATCAAGAACCGTTTCGCGATGATGTTCATCTGATGCGGTCGTGATGATTCCTTCAGGTTTGTTCAACAGGTAGTACACGAGCCCTGGCAACACACTGACTGGAGATCCGTCAACACAGATCACATCGTTCTCGATGTTGACACGACGACCCAAAATTGCAACGTCACCATTCACTGTGACACGACCATCACTAATCAGGTCCTCACACACGCGGCGCGAGCCATAACCCACACGTGCCAGCACTTTCTGCAATCTCTCGCCCTCAGCGGCGGCATTTCGAGCCCGTTCTGCCAACTGTTCCCACAACGGTGGTTCTGGAACCGCGCCTCCCGGCGGGGTGGATCGAGTCACTAGCTCGCCTCGTTCGCTTCCGGCGTCTCGACCACCTCAGCAGAATCGGCTTCGATTCGCAGAGTCTTTTCGAGTGCCTCCACCAAAGAAGCATCCGGCACAAAACTTGCAATCGGCGGCATATCAGCCAAAGACGCAAGACCAAGTTTCTCCAAAAACAATTGAGTGGTTCCCCACATCACTGCTTGACCAGGACCATTGTCACGCGCAACTGGTGCGATGTATCCACGGCCATGCAGTGTGCGCAATACTGCATCCGGGTCAACACCGCGAATTGATGCAATTTGTAGACGTGAGATGGGTTGTTTGTACGCAATAATCGCAAGAGTCTCTAACGCAGCACCCGACAATCGCGCGCGTTGACCATCAAGAATGAAGCGTTCGACATACGGTGCCAAGTCAGGGTGGGTCTGAAACCGCCATCCACCAGCAACTTTTGCAATCTGGAATCCGTGTCCAGCCGACTCATATGTCTCCGCCAAACGGGTGCACACTTCTTCGATACTTGCGCTTGGCATCTCTAACAATTGAGCCATGAGATCTGTGGGAACGGGTTCTTGCGCAACGAGCAAGATTGCTTCCACTGCTCGAACGATTTCGGTCGTTACTTCAACACTCATTGCCTAACCCTCGTATGAATCAATTTCCATTGGACCAGAGTGACCAGGTCCAATTCCGGTCCACTGCACGCTGATGTCTCCAAATCGATCGGCCTGATCAATTTCGATGTATCCCTGTTTGTACATCTCTAACAACGCGAGAAATCGAACTACTACTTCAAGGCGCTCAACAAGACCACTTGTGAGTGAACGGAACGATGTCTTCACCATTCGTGGAAGTTCATCCATCAACTCTTCGACAGCTTCGGCCACTGTGAATCGAATGGGAGAAACATGAAACAGATTCACTTCAAGACGTGGTCGCGGCGTGATGGCCTTGATGAAACCATTCTGCAATTTGTCGAGAGTCATCCCCTCCAACAAATCGGGAGTGACGTCGGCAAACCTCTCGTCAGTTCCCACTGTCCGCGCGTACACACGATCTGCGTCATCGACGAAGGTCGCAAGGATCTTCGCGACATCTTTGAATGTTTTGCACTCGAGAAGGCGGGCAAGTAACAAGTCGCGTTCTTCCCACAGCGCCAGTTCTTCGTCGAGGTCAATATTCTCTTTCCCTGGTAGCAGCCGTCGCGCCTTAATCTCAATCAGAGTGGCCGCGATGAGCAGGAACTCTGTGGCAATCTCAAGATCGAGTTCCTGCATTTTTGCCAGTTCGGCCAAGTAAGCGTCGACGATTGTGGACAGTGAAATCTCGTGGATGTCAACTTCCTCACGCATGATGAGGTGCAAAAGAAGGTCAAACGGTCCTTCAAAAATAGGAGTTGCCACCTCAATCGCCACGGCGTTAATGGTAGTTCTCCAACTGGCGCAAGCAGGCAATCAATCCTGTCAAATTGCTCCTCAACAAGTAGCGTTTTAGCGTGCCTCGCGTCTTATCTTGCATTCAACCCACCGGTTCGGTCCATTTGGGAAACCATTTAGGGGCACTGGTCAACTGGGTCTCAGGTCAGCATGACGGCGATGTCTTCCATGGAATCGTTGATCTTCACGCCCTCACCATCACTGAAACCCCAGGAATCCTTGGTCAACAAACCCTCGACCTAGCAGCAATGCTTTTTGCGGTCGGACTCGATCCAAACGTTGCCACCATCTTTGTCCAGAGCCATATTCATGAACACTCAGAATTGTCTTGGATCATGGAATGCACGGTCTCATTCGGTGAACTCAGCCGCATGACTCAGTTCAAAGACAAGTCTGCGAAACGCGAGGGTGATTTCATCTCTGCGGGATTGTTCACATATCCCGCACTTCAAGCCGCAGATATTTTGCTGTACGACGCGGATGAAGTACCCGTAGGCGAAGATCAGCGACAGCACATCGAGATCACACGCGACATCGCAATCAGGTTTAATCATCGATTTGGCGACACATTCGTCCTACCAAAGGCCACCCATCCCAAAGCTGGTGCACGTGTTATGGACTTACAGGACCCAACGTCAAAAATGTCAAAGTCCGCCGCATCAGACAGCGGGATTGTGTACTTGCTCGATGACAACGCAGCAATTGAAAAGAAGTTCAAGCGCGCAGTAACCGACTCAGACGGAACCGTGGCATACGACCGAGAGAACAAACCCGGCGTCAGCAACCTCCTCGATATTCTTTCAGCCGCAACACGCACTCCTGTCGACACATTGGTGAATCAGTACACCCAATATGGCCCCCTGAAGAAAGACGCTGGCGAGGCAGTGATTGCCTTGGTGGAACCAATTCGTTCTCGATACGTGGAACTCATGAACGACCCGGCCGAGCTCACGCGACTTCTCATGATTGGCAATCAACGTGCCCGCGAAGTTGCAGCGCGCACGCTTGACCGCGCGCATCGGGCAATCGGTTTGCTCCCCCGCATCTAACTCATTCCTTCTAGATCTCGTCAGCCTGACGAAGCGCCACGACACACGGATCTGACATATCACCACGCAACACTTCTTGTGTCCGAGGCGATGAGATACTCGCGAGCAACTCAAGCCCTAAAACTTCGTGATCGAGATAGATGCGAAATCGTTCATTGCGTGGCCCCATCACGGTGGCCATCACTCTGCCCCACCAGCCCAGCGTTGACGAGACCTTTCCGACATCATGCAAGAGAGCCGCCGCCCGTTCATCACGAGTCGCATCCTGATACAGGGCGTCAAAACGTGCCAATACATGCACTGAATGACGTTGATCTCGATGTTGCATCTGTGACCACAACGAAAACTCCCCTGGTAGCAACACGCCACGTATGTTGACAATCACATGTTCTGGCAAAGGATTGTTCCGAAAAGACGTAAGAGCCCTCTTCACCAGATGAAACATTTCAGCCACGCCTACCCCTGTGCTCGCGGATGAAACTGTCGATACACAGAAAAGAGACGCTCAGGCGACACCTTGGTGTAAATCTGCGTGGTGGAGATAGTTGCATGACCCAACATTTCCTGGACAATACGCAGGTCTGCACCATGCTCCAGCATGTGGGTGGCACACGAGTGACGAAGAACGTGCGGAGACAACTCCCAGTCAATTCCTGCCGCAATACCCGCATCTCGAACAATTGCCCATGCCTTCTGCCGATTCAGTCGGCGTCCCCGATTTGTGAGAAATACAGCATCACGATCAGACGCCTTCGACCACGACGTAGGCACCAACATGTCGCGACCTCCAACAGACAAATACTCACGCAAGTACTTCTCTGCTGTGCGACCAAATGGAACAACGCGCTCCTTTGAACCTTTGCCAAAGAGTCGAACAACTCGCGCCGACATGTCTAGGTCATTCATATTGACATCACACGCTTCAGAAATTCGTGCACCAGTGGCATACAGGAACTCAAGAAGTGCTCGGTCTCGAATACTGACCGATTCATCCCCTGTCACAGAATTCAGTAATGCTTCCACTTCATCAAGAGATAACGGCTTGGGTACACCAACAGGAACTCGCACACCTTCAATTCGCGCAGCAGGATTGTTTGACCGCATATTCTCGGCCGACAAATACGAATGAAACATTCGGACTGCTGCCAAACGACGCGCCACGGATGCCACTGCATCGCCCTGCGACTGCAAGGAGCGAACGAACTCCTCAACATGCTCTTCTGTGCACGTCAATACCGTGCAACCTTCATCTGCCAAGAAGAGTTCGTACCGAGCGATGTCGCGACGGTATGAATTGACCGTGTTCGCCGCGCGGCCGCGTTCCACAGTAAGCCACAGCAGAAATGATTCGGCTTCCCCAGACACGACATGCGTCTTCATGATGTGCCTCAGCGTACGAGATGAGGAAACCGGCGAGCTGCCAGCATGAGCCCATATGCCGACTTTGCATCTGTAAGTCGGCCGTTTTCCACCATTGCCAATGCGTCAGCAAAAGGAATCCGCGTCAGTGTCATGGAATCTTCTTCGGGGCCGTGAGGCTCAGAATCGCCCACCACCAATCCAGTCGCGAGATACACATCAACCACAGAGTCTGTGACCCCAGGAGAAGACAAACATGTTCCCAGGAATTGAATTGTTGCTGCGGAGTACCCCGTCTCTTCTTTCAGTTCTCTGCGCGCAGTTTCCGCAGGGTCTTCTCCATCAACATCACGCATGCCGGCAGGAATTTCAAGGATGAAGTCATCGAACGTTGCCCTGTATTGGGATACAAAGAGAACTTCAGCATCTTCCGTGATTGCCACTGTTGCTACAGCACCCGGAGTGTGAACAAATTTGCGGATAAAAGACTCTCCCTGCGGCGAGACAACCGTCCTCTCCACTAACGAAAACATGGCCCACGTGTGGATGTCCTGCTCGTTGGCAACAACGAATTTTGGCGAATCAGCCATGCGTTAGGCGGGCCGCGATACGGCTTCGCGCGAGGCAGAAAGACGCAATTCACGATGCTGCAATGCAGCACCAATCAGTTCGCGGAATAACGGATGCGGACGATCCGGACGACTCTTGAATTCAGGATGTGCCTGAGTTGCCACCCAGTACGGATGGTCACGCAATTCAATGAACTCCACAAGTCGCTTGTCAGGAGACGTGCCGCTAATGACGAATCCGGACTCTTCAAATCGAGCGCGGTAGTTGTTATTGAATTCCCAACGATGACGATGTCGCTCGCTGACTACTGATTCGCCGTAAGCGTCTGCCACCTTTGTGCCTGGTTCTAGTACGGCCATGTATGCACCGAGACGCATTGTTCCGCCCTTGTCGGTGACATCGCGCTGGTCGTTCATAATGTCAATAACAGGATGAGTAGACGCTGGATCAAATTCGGTGCTATTTGCATCAGCTAGCCCCAGAACATGACGCGCATACTCAATGGTCATCACTTGCATTCCCAAGCACAAGCCCAAACACGGGACAAGGTTTTCTCGTGAATACGCTGCGGCGGCGATTTTTCCTTCAATGCCACGTTGACCGAAACCACCTGGAATCACCATTCCGTCAAGGCCGTCGAGACGACCACCGGCAAGCAAGCCTTCAACGTCTTCTGCTTGAATCCAATCGATTTCCACCTTTGCCCCGTAATGGAATCCGGCGTGCTTGAGACTTTCCACCACGGACAAGTAAGCGTCTTGAAGTTCTACATACTTTCCAATGAGTCCGATGCGAACGGGCTTGACAGATTCGTCTACGCGATTCACTAATGCTTCCCACGTTGAGAGGTCCACTTCTCCGTCAATGCGCAACACATCACACACCACGGTGTCTAGACCTTCTTCATGAAGAATGAGAGGAAGTTCGTAAATGTTGCGAGCATCTGCTGCGTTGATCACCGCATTGGCGTCGACGTCACACATGTGCGAGATTTTGCGCTTTAGTCCAGTGCTGAGCGGCTCTTCACTGCGACACACAATCACATCGGGCTGGATACCGCGAGAACGTAGCTCTGTCACGCTGTGCTGGGTGGGCTTTGTCTTTTGTTCACCGCTCGGCCCAATGAACGGCACTAAAGTGACATGCAAATAACAGACGTTGTCACGACCAGCTTCATTACGGAACTGACGAATAGCCTCAAGGAACGGCAAGATTTCGATGTCTCCGACCGTGCCACCCACTTCTGTGATGACGACATCGGTGTCTTCCGTGGCAATTCGACGAATTCGGCGCTTGATTTCATCGGTGATGTGAGGAATAACCTGCACCGTCTTGCCGAGGTAGTCACCACGCCTCTCAGCAGCCAGAACAGCCTGATAGATGGAGCCTGTGGTGGCATTTGATGAACGTGTGAGATTCTCGTCAATGAATCGCTCGTAATGTCCGAGGTCGAGGTCAGTTTCTCCACCATCGTCGGTGACGAATACTTCACCATGTTCAAAAGGGTTCATGGTCCCAGGATCAACGTTGATGTACGGATCCAACTTTTGCATGGTCACACGGAGACCACGCATTTTCAACAAACGACCAAGCGATGAAGCGGTGAGACCTTTGCCGAGGGAACTTGCAACGCCACCTGTCACGAAAATGTGCTTTGGCATTGTGTCTCCCGCCAACTCGAACTGCTAACGGGATTTCATCATAACCGACCGAGAGGGTTCGGCTTGCAACGGCTATTTCGACGCGCGCTTTCTCGTTGCAGGCCGGGACGCCGATGCTCCCAATTGGGCCAGAATGTCTCGTGCATGCGCCAAGGCAGAATCGTCTGCTACCCCACCAGACAGCATTCGAGCAATCTCGAGAGGTCGGTTGTCAGCAGACACCATTGTTGCCGAACCGAACGTGTGACCGCCCTTGACCGTTTTGGCGACGGTCACGTGCTGATGTGCTGATGCCGCAACCTGCGCGAGGTGAGTCACAGCAAAGACTTGATGTCGCTCCCCTAACTCACGCAGTGCTCCCGCAACCGCAACCGCTGCAGCGCCACCAATTCCAGCATCGACCTCGTCAAACACCATGGTTGCTGGATCTTCACTCAATACCAATCGAAGGGCCAACATCACACGCGCAAGTTCTCCACCACTAGCCACCTTTGACAGCGGTTGCGGTGCAGACCCTGGATTAGCTGACAACATGAACACCACAGAATCGCCTGCCGGGTCGGACGCAGCATCGCCCACTGAAACGCGTACCTGGGCGTGCGGCATGGCCAGCCATTGAACTTTTTCCTGCACCCGCTGTGCCAATGCCTCGGCAATCGCACGACGTGCATGACCCACCACAAGTTGAGCCTGATGAAGTGCCGTAAGAGCTTGCTGCCTCTCACGTTCTAGGTCGGCGACTCGGTCGGCGTATCCCAATAGCTCATCTAAACGAGAACGCGCCTCTGCACCAAACGACATGACGTCTGCGATTGTGTCTCCGTACTTTCGAGTGAGATCTTTCAACAACTGACGACGAAGACGAATTTCTTCAAGGCGCTCAGGATTTTCTTCAATTCCCTCGGCAGCCGAACGAACAGCATGTGCAAGATCGGTGGCGTCGGCAATGGTTGCTGCCAACTGCTCAGCAAGAGCTGCAAGTGATGGCACAGAGTTAAGAGAACGAAGCGCGGTTCCGAGAGCATCAATGGCACCACTATCGCCTGACAACGCATCACTTGCTCGCGCCAACATTTCTTGATGCTTCACGACATCGGCGAGCACATCTTCTTCGCGAGACAATGCGACATCTTCGTCTGCATCCACAAGGCGCGCATTTTCAATTTCCTCACATTGAAATGACAAAAGATCAATCTCTCGTGCTCGGGACTTTTCATCACCCCCAAGAGCACCCAACAGGGCATCGACATGTGTGACTGCCTCTCGCGCCTGCAGCAAAGGCGAGAGGTCTATTCCACCGAATTGATCGAGCGCGTCACGTTGCGCCGCGGCCGACAACAACCGCTGGTGCGCATGCTGACCGTGGATGTCTACCAACTCGTCACCCAGTTCAGCCAACGCCGACACCGTAGCCATTCGTCCGTTGATATACGCACGACTGCGGCCTTCTCGATGCACCGTACGAGAAAGAATGATTTCTTCTTCGCCCTCGGGAGTACTTCGCACAAAGCGTGCTTCCACAATTGCTTCATCGGCTCCGTCGCGAATAACCGATGATTCTGCACGTCGCCCGCACACAAGATTGATTGCCTCGACAAGCATGGTCTTACCTGCACCAGTTTCGCCCGTGAACACTGTGAAACCCGATGAGAAGTTGAGACGCGTGGACTGAATAATGCCCAAATTCTCGATGGATAGTTCAACAAGCATTATCGATCGTTCAACCCAAACTTTGTCTTGAGCACTTGATGGAAGCGTTGTTCTTCAAAACGGAGGAAACGGGCAACTTCGTGGGCCGCGCGGACTTCCACCACATCGCCCGGCGACAATGAGTACACAAGTCCGCCGTCGGTGGCCACATTGACATCGCGATGCCCCAGAACCTCTATGCGAACAGGCTCCGCAGGGTCGAGAACCATGGAGCGGTCGAACAACATATGCGGAGACACAGGAGTCACCAGCAATGCACGAAGCCGTGGCGAGAGAATGGGTCCACGAGCGGACATGGAATATGCGGTTGAGCCTGTTGGTGTTGCGACGATAAGACCATCTGCGGCATACGTGGTGAATTCAACACGATCAATGTCCACACCTAGGCGAACAGTGTGACCTGCTTCCTTCTTTTCAATAACAACTTCATTCAACGCGAGGAGATTTGCCCGACGAGCACCATCTGTCCAAATAGCAACGTCAAGCAACATGCGATCGTCGTAATGGAAATGTGTTCCTTCCACCCCATCACGCCAGGTGTTCAACGCCGAAAGTACATCGTCTTGTTCCACCGTTGCTAAATAACCCAACATTCCAAGATTCACACCGAGAATGGGCACGCTGGCACCATTCAATGCACGAACTGCACGCAACATGGTTCCGTCACCGCCGACTGACACCAACACATCGGCATCACGCACATCGCCAGCGTGGACGTGAGGTGAATCGATGGAAGCAACGTCTGACTCGTCGGTGACGACTGAATACCCACACGCCGCAGCCCAGTCAGCGACATGGCGTGCGGCAGCGAGTGCATCTGGTCGAAACCGATGTACCGCCACACCCACAACTGTCATGAACTACAACCTACGGATGAGGAGTGGCATTTGACGAACATCAGGAATTCAGTGTTCCCTTCAGCCCCCTTGATGGGCGACTCAATCACACCAACAACTTCTCCCCCGAGGCCGACCACACAGGCCTCAATATCGCTCACCGTTTGAGCATGGATCATGGGGTCGGTGATGACACCTTTTCCTTTTGACACCTCTTTTCGACCCGCCTCAAACTGTGGTTTCACCAACAAGAGCAACTCAACTGAATCATCCGAACGCTCAGGTGTCAGTAATGAAAACACCACGGGCAGCACTTTCGTGAGCGAAATGAATGACACGTCAGCAACTGCCAGCGAACACGGAAAGGGCATGTCCTCAGGGGTGAGGTGTCGAACATTGACACCGTCTCGCCATGTCACTCGAGAGTCACTTTTGATCTTTTCGTGCAGCTGATTTGTACCGACGTCAAAAGCAAACACTCGTTCAGCTCCGCGCTGCAATAGACAATCAGTGAATCCACCTGTTGACACGCCCACATCCATCACCGATCGACCTGCCACAGACACACCGAATACATCAAGTGCTTTCTCTAACTTCTCGCCACCTCGACTGACGTACCGCTTTTCTACAACCACTGCAATTGGCTCATCTGCACCAACAAGACGGGACGCTTTGTCGGCGAAAGCTCCGCTCACGGTGACATGACCCGCTTCAATCATGCGAGATGCCTCAGATCGAGTAGTGGCGAGTCCACGTTTCACCAACGCAGCATCGAGACGAATCCTCACGTTCGTAGCGTACTTGTCACTGGTGACGACTCATTGCGACTATTCGTGGCAACTAAGTCAAGACATGCACAAGGTCACCCAATGACGGAAGCACAAAATCAGCATCTACTCCATCGCCTGATTCGGTCATTCCACTGAGCACCAGTGCGTACTTACAACCCAAGGTTCGAGCAAAGCGACCATCTGTCTCCGGCAGGTCACCCACCATGACCATTGATTCAACGGACACACCATCACACAGAGATCGCACAAGATGCGCCATTGGCTCATGGGGCTTCCCTGTCACCACTGCAGTCACTCCCGTTGCTTTTTCGATAGCCGCAAGAATTGATCCACCGCCAGGAATCGGACCATTAGGGGTGGGATAGTTCGGATCCGAATTTGACCCGATTAGTCGAGCACCACCTCTCACTGCAGTCAACGCATCCGACAGGACACCGAAATCAAATTCTCGGTGAAACCCCACGACAACAGCATCGAAGTCACCCACTGCACCGCGGTCCCGATACGGCACCACAACTTCTGCCCCAGCGGCGGTCACTTCATTGATCAACCCTTCACCTCCGCACACCATCACACGCCAACCTGGCTCCACAACAGATGCGGCAGCCATCGCGGAAGTGACCACGTCTCCCACTGCATCAATGCCGATGGCACCCAAGGCATCCAATTGTTGGTCCATCGTGGAAAAGGAGTTGTTCGTCACGAAAAGAACTCGCGAACCCCTGTCACGTAACCTGGCCACCGCTTCCACGGAGCCCGCAATTGGTTGATGAGCCAACCAAATCACACCATCCAAGTCACATAGAACCACTGACGTCTCTGGGGTTTTGCTCATGACCCTCAATCCTGCCACCCTTTATGGCGTGCCACGATTCGAACCCTTCCCCGCCCTTCGCTACGCAACAACCACTTCAGCCGACATCACGTCACAGACGTCGCCACCATATGACGTGTTTGACGAAGACACTCGCGAAGAATATGCCCAGCAGAACTCCACAAACATCGTTCATGTGGACTATCCCGTTGAGTCATCGGGAAGCAGTCGATATGACGACGCTGCAACAGTTCTTCAACAATGGCGTGACGCAGGTGTCCTCACCATTGACGCACAGCCCACATTCTCCATTTACCGAATGACCTTCACCGATGAGGCTGGGCGTACACGCACAACAATCGGAGTTGTGGGCGCCCTCGAAGTGGTGGACGAAGGAGCCGGCGGAGTTCTTCCGCACGAGCGCACCACCCCAAAGGCAAAAACAGACCGCTTAGACCTCACGCGCGCGACACGTACGAATCTGAGCCCAGTATGGGGACTGTCACTCACCCCTGGATTAACCGAGGCGCTCCGTGAGCCAGCCGACGTCGTTGCTGAATGCGTGGACGAAGACGGAGTTCATCATGTGCTCGAACGCGTGAGCGATTCAGCACGTATTCAACACATCCAAGATCTCGTCTCATCTCATCCGGTGTTGATCGCTGACGGTCATCATCGTTATGCCATTAGTCGCACGTATCGCGATGAATCTCGAATCCATGATGGACCTTGCGATGCCGAACTCACAATGACATATGTAGGGGAACTCATTCAGGAACAACTCAGCGTTGCAGCAATTCATCGTTTATACGATTGCGATGCCGACACACTGCTTCACGCACTTGCTTCCCACTACACCGCCTCAGACGCAGGACAAGTGGGTCCACGCACCATTGCAGAAATGGATGAACGCGGCTGCCTGTGCCTCGTGCGTCCAGATGGAACAGGTGTCTACCTCACACCGCAAGAGAACACTTTTACTGGCGTGAGAGCACTAGATAGTGCACGCCTCGAACACGCCCTTTCCAACACACCACACACTGTCTCGTATCAGCACGGCGTGCATGAAGTACTCCGCAAAGTCGGTAGCGGCATGTACCGCTCAGCCATCTTGATTCGCCCAGTCTCCCTTGAAGAGATTCGTCGTACTGCAGACACTGGCGAACTGATGCCACCAAAGTCGACTTTCTTTACGCCAAAACTCCGTACGGGAATGGTGATGCGCCCGCTGAACTAATTGCGGATTAACACCGAATTAGGTCAGAGACGCCTGGTAGATGCTTTCAATCGAAGCATCGATTGCGGCTGTAAATTCAGCATCACTTTGCTTCGCCGACAAACCTTCGGTGAGTGCACGCGAAAAACTTGCAATCATTCCTTTATTGCGGGACAACTTCGCATTGGCGTCATCGCGTGAATATCCACCCGACAACGCAACTACTCGCAACACGCTCTTGTGGGCAACCAACTCGTCAAAGAAACCGTCAATGTTCGGAAGAGTCAGCTTCAACATCACCGGCTGATCGTGTGGCTGGCGATCTAATTCCTCTAACAGAGCCTTTTTCAAGATGACTTCGGCTTCACCTTTTGTGGGGCTGTTGATGTCGACTTCGGGCTCAATGATAGGCACAAGACCTGCAGCCAAAATCTGGCGACCCACTTCAAACTGCTGCGCAACCACAGCTTTAATGCCTGCTTCGTTGGCAGCCTTGATAACAGAACGCATCTTTGTTCCAAAGATTCCCTTTGCCTTTGCCTTTGCAAGCAAAGCATCAAGATCAGGATTTGGCTTCATGACCTGAACGTCGTTGACTTCGTCAGCAAGACCTTTATCAATCTTCAAGAAAGGAACAACCTTCTTTTTGGTCCACAGATACTCTGCTGCGCCAATCCCCTCGACATCGCGATCCATGGTTCCTTCAAACAAGATCGCACCGAGAACTCTGTTGCCATTGAATGCAGAGTTCGTCATCATCCGCGAACGCATGCCGTGAATGAGATTGAACATCTCGTCGTCGCCGGAGTATTCAGACTCTTCGATGCCATACAACTTCAACGCCTTTGGAGTACTTCCACCACTTTGGTCTAGAGCAGCAATGAAGCCTTTACCTTCACGCATCTGTGTGAGCTGTTCGTTGTTCATGCAAACCTCGTTCTTTCGACGAAGCCAACACTAGTCAGGGCTACAGAATCTCCGAGAGATCATCAACAACCGACGACAGCATCTTTTTTACCGTGGCCTTACGGCGCGACGGGCTAATGACATGTGCCACAACTTCTGTGCGGCTGGTCACCGATTGTCCCGAGCGAAAAAACCGCCGGCGGACATAACCCACAACACACACCGACGCACCAACCACCACCACAGCCGGCACACCCTCAATGGAGACAGGGACAGATGATCTTCCCCACTCCGTTTCAGTCATGACATCGAACGTTGACACCACCGATCCGTCTGCCAACTCTCGCGACACAACAGGTGATGTGACTTCACCAATGAGTACAGCTTTATTGCACCCATATTCTTCTGCTTCCGTAACCACTGCATTCCTTTCCGAGGAATGCGTGTGTGCGATTATGCGCCCAGTGTGGAAAGTCGCTCTGCAACATCGACAAACTGCGGGTCAAACGACGCAATTCGCTCAAAGAACTGCCGCGCTTTGATGATGTTTCCCTGACGGTCGTACAGATCAGCAATCACAAACCATTGGCGCAAGTGGTATTCAGACGGACGTTTCAAATCGCCTGCAGCTTTTGACAGCAAATCAAGTCCTTCTTGCAACAATCCACGGTCAGCCAGAGATCCGGCCATGACGATGCGCCCTTCAGCCAACAATTCGGGATGTGGCGAAGCTTCTGCCAACTCTCGCCAATACTTCTCGACCATCTGGTGGTTCCCCAACGCACGATGACAATCAGCAATGACTGCGTGGTTGAAGATCCAATCAGGATTCAATCGGACAGAAATTTCCAACTCGGCGAGCGCGCGCTTCCATTGGCCGCCTCGATACAGACACAATCCGAGCATCTCGTGTACTGCGGCAACATCTGCGTATTCCTTGGCCATGGGATTCAGAATCTTGCGTGCATCGTCGTAACGATGCGCTTCAAAGGCTTGCAATGCTGCTTCGTATCGCTTTAGTGCGCGAACAGAGGCGCGCTGACCGATTGCGCGTTCAAACTCCTCGACCACGCTGTCCAATGCGCGAACTTCTTTGCGGCCACCTTTTTGTGCGCGTCCGGTGCCTTTGGCTCGCACACCAGCGGGGCGACGAATGGGTCGTGTTGAACCTTCATCAATCCACTGTTCGCGTGCACGATCTGGAGGACCTGACATTTCGCCAGTCGTGCGACGGCCACCCGTTCGACGACCCACTTCATCTGACTTTCGTTGTGCAGCGGTCCGTGTGTCTTCGCGATCCTCAAAACGACCGCGATCCTCAAAACGACGTGGGCGACGGTCATCCCGATCAAAACTGCGGCCCCGACTCGGACGGTCATCATCACGACGCGGACGACGATCATCCCGATCAAAACTGCGACCCCGACTCGGACGGTCATCATCACGACGCGGACGACGATCATCCCGATCAAAACTGCGACCCCGACTCGGACGGTCATCATCACGACGCGGACGACGATCATCCCGATCAAAACTGCGACCCCGACTCGGACGGTCATCATCACGACGCGGACCACGCGATGGGCGGTCATCATCACGACGCGGACGACGGGTCGATGTGGTGTCGTCATCACGACGGCGTGGACGACGGTCATCATCGTCTCGACGGGGACGACGAGACGGGCGATCATCATCACGACGCGGACGACGAGTCGATGTGGTGTCATCATCACGACGGCGGGGACGACGGTCATCATCGTCTCGGCGGGGACGACGAGGACCACGAGACTGCGGTGAATCGCCAGAGCGACGTGGGCCATTCCCTGTTCGTGGGCGACCTGGATTGCTCGGACGGCGTTCAGACATAGGCGCGCAAGGCTAGCGAGCGCAGAGCAAATTACCCCGTATAACGAGAACAGCCCCCGATCCATACGGATCGAGGGCTGTTCCAGCGAATAAATCCGGCGGCGACCTACTCTCCCAGGGGGTCTACCCCCAAGTACCATCGGCGCTGACAGGCTTAACTTCCGTGTTCGGAATGGGAACGGGTGTGACCCTGTCGCTATGGCCACCGGAAATCAGTTGTCAATGTGTAGGTGGATCACCCCACAAGGACTCCAGAGCAAGCACGAACACGATTTTTCGAAATAAAGCCCTCGGCCGATTAGTACCGGTCAGCTGAAGGCGTTACCGCCCTTACACTTCCGGCCTATCAACGTGGTGGTCTAGCCACGGGCCTTACCAGGTTAACCCTGTGAGAGTCCTCATCTTTGAACGGGTTTCCCACTTAGATGCTTTCAGCGG